>Ga0299912_10000493_pt1 | contig 33525 bp, 13 predicted proteins | sample RVTome_2_FD_207667 | JGI IMG/M metagenome (GOLD analysis project Ga0299912, IMG submission 207667) | Soil microbial communities from uranium-contaminated site in the Upper Colorado River Basin, Wyoming, United States - RVT95D214 (version 2) ... | reverse complement strand
ACCTCTGCTTCCCGCAGCTTCCCGATGATCTGCTCCGGCGTATAACGCTTCCTGCTCATCTCCCTGCCTCCCTTCGATCCACTACTCTAACTTAACATGTGGATCAGTTTTTGGGGGGCAGGTCAGTATCGGCAATTATCGCTTGGGTGAGAAAAATTCCAGATATGATCCGGATAAGGGAAGTTTTTGGTTTCCCGATAAGTCGAGAATCATAGCAGTGATCAACATGCTCGTTCTGCTGGCTGGCCCTGGGCCAGGGCAAACTTAGCTTCCCGGAACCTCCCGATAATCCGCTCCGGAGCTTAATGTTTCCTGTTCATCCTCCTGCCTCCCTTCGGTCCTTCGCTCTAATACCGAGTTGCGGTCAGAAAAGTAACATTGTCATTCTGAGCGCAGCGAAGAATCTCAAAGTACGAGATTCTTCACTCCGCTTCGCTCCGTTCAGAATGACAGCTAAATATTACTTCTTTGACCGCAACTCGGTATAAATTAACATGTGGACCGGTTTTTGTGGGGCAGGCCAGGGTGATCCAAGAAATTTCGTGGGGCCAGCAGTTCATAATTTCAGAAAAATTGAACGGACTTGTTAGGAGCTACTCACCGACAGAAGGTTTATTTTCTGGGTGAGCCGGGCGATAATCCGGTTTAGATCCCCCACTACCTCTTTTTGCCAATAAGGAATGGCTGCTTGGACATCTTTTCCCAGCAGTCCTTGAAAATAAGCAAACTTCCCCCGGAGCAGGAAAACTGATGCAAACATATCTTCACTGTGGAAAAGGAGGGGATGGTGACAAAGTATCTCCAACTCATTTAAGCGTAAGGTTAGTGAAGTTTGCACCGCGGCAACGGTTTGAAAAGGTTTCCCCTGATTGGCAAGCAAAGGTCGAATAGTGACCTCGCAGGCATTGATGACCTCCCGGGTGCGCTGCAGATGACGCAGGCACTCAACCTGGTGCAGCTCGGTTACGTGGAAGGCCGGCTCCTGCCGCATAGGCATAGCTGCCTGGCCCAAGAGCATGAATACCGCACGTAGATGTTCAACCCGCAAATAGTCCACCCCAAACAAAGCGCGCAGGTTGGTGAACACCGTCTTGAGTTCCCGGGCGTTTCCCGGCCAGCGGTAGGATTTGAGTTCCTCCAGGATTTCTGGAGGCAAGGTTTTCTGCTCGTCCTGAACGATTCTCCGCCAGAATAATTGCGCTAAAAGGGGAATGTCTTCCGGATGATCTCGGAGCGCGGGGGTGTAAATCAAAAACTCCCGCAACCGATAATAAAGGTCTTCTCGAAAATGACCGATCTGGACCATGGAATAGAGATCCCGGTTGGTAGCCGCAATGACCCGGGCATTGACCTGAACTTCCTTCTGCCCCCCCACCCTTCGGATTCGCCCTTCTTGCAAAACCCGGAGGATCTTGACCTGGTGCTCCAGGGGCAGGTCGCCGATCTCATCGAGGAGTAGTGTTCCCCTATCGGCAATCTCCCATAGACCAATCTTTCTTTGCGCGGCGCCGGTGAATGACCCTTTCTCGTGTCCGAATAATTCGGATTCCAATAGGTGACGGGGAATGGCTCCACAGTTTACGGAAATAAATGTCTCCCTCCCCCGGTTGCTATAGTCATGAATGGCCCGGGCCACTACTTCTTTTCCTGTACCGGTATCGCCGAGAATCAACACGGTGTCGTCAACTCGGGCGGCGTGGAGTATAAGTCGCCGCACTAACCTGGCTTCCACCGATTCACCGACATACTTCCTCTTGAGATCAGCAGGTTCATCGAATTGCCCCAGCAAATCTAACAACAATTGCGGGGGCATCCCCTGGACCATAGCGTCGCCCAATCTAGTGGTTTGCACCTCCTCAATCCGGTCAGCCTGAGCCCATAGGGCTCCAAATATCCTGTCTTCCGTCCCGATTAGGTAACAGTTTTGCTCTCCTGCCCGGCGGGCATTGCTTAACAGGGTACGGATACTCCGCTTCATTTGCCCGAAAATAGTGAAGTCGCCATTGATCAAAGGTATCTTGTCCTGCCGGAGCAATATCTTGGATAAACCTTTGGCCTTGTGCTTGTGCCCCCTGTCGATTACCAGATCTGGAAATGCGCGAACAACCTCCAAATCCCTCGCCTTGATGACATAGGCAGTGGGCAGATCTCCGCCTTTTAAGTCCAGCACATCCTGTTCCTTTGCCAGCTCTAAATAACATTGAAGCGGCCTAGGCCCCGATAGAGGGGTAAATTTGAGAGCGTCGATCTTCATAACCGGCTCCATTGAATTGATTTTAATTATTTAATCGAAAATTGCATATAACTCAACATATAAAATTGATAATCTCAACCCAAAAGAGTCAACTGGAAATTAGACGCTATATCTATCTTATTGGATTATCTGTGTTTTATTTAAATCACTTTTTGGCATAATTTTTGAGTTTTAATCCATAAAATTCTGCTTAAAGGGGTAACCTAAAATGACTAGTTCCAGAGTAAATTTGCATATTACCAACTACGAGAAAGTTGAGATAGAAGGCAAAGTAATTCTGGTTCCTTATCCCACAAAAATCCCTGAATTTCGCCTGATAGATAGGGAGGAAATCCTAAACCGCTGTCTGGCTGCCTGGTTCAGCCTAGACGGACTGGGCCCTTTGAATTTTCGACTTTACGGACCTCCAGGGGTAGGGAAAAATGCCCTCGTCTATCGTCTGGCCCAGATACTTAATAAAGATCTATACATTATTAATGGGCACCAGGAACTGGGGCCGGAGGATATGGCCTGTTCGGCCACCATGACTTCTGGCCAGGCCATTGAGTACGTCGCTTCCAGCCTCTTTGCCGCAGTTTGGCGTGGCGGCATTCTGTTCTTTGACGAAATCGGCAAGGCGCCCACCGCGGCTTTGGATCCTCTGGCATCTTTACTGGATGATCGACGCACCCTAACTTCGGTACTCGCGGGAATACACCTCAGGGCGCACCCGGAATTTCTTTTCTGTGCCGCCCTCAATCAAGATGAAGAGGAGGGATTGGGGCTCCCCGGCTTCCTGAACGAACGCACCCGTCCGGCCATTCAGGTGAATTATCCTTCTCCCAGAACCATGGAACGCATCCTGAAGGCGAATTTGCCCAAGGCCCCGGAGGTCTGGTTCAAGATCTTAATGGAACATTTCGTGGCAAACTTGTCTCCCCGGAGAGCCATTAAATTACTTCGATATTCCTATGGGTTTGCCTTGCTGGAAGGCAATCAATCTCCTGCTCCGCGAGAAGTTAGAAAATATCTGAAAAAGGCCTATGCGGAAGTGGCAACTGAGGAAAGAGATGGGGAGGTCAGCTGAATGAAACTAATATCACCTTTGATTCCCGAAACTCAACCGGTGGAACCCATCGAAGCTTCATGTCCGGAAAGACTGGACATAATTCCTTACGTGCGCAGCAGGTTAGTCTTCGCCGAGATCGCGGCCCACTTGTTACGGAAAAACGACTACGACATGATCCTGGTGGATTTTCCTTACTTCATGAACTCTCCCGGCTGGCTGGAAAATCCTATCAGACTCTTGCCTGCGGTCAGCTTAGCGATCTTCGGTGGGAACAACCAAAATCTGCGGGCCATTTCCTTTGCACCCAATGATGCCGCCAGTATCGCCATTTATCTTGCCACCGTTCATTCACTCCCTTTTTTCTGCGTGGACGACTCCGATCTCCTTAATTACCCGCCAAATTCTATTTTCTCTCCCCGGGTTAGCTGGGGAGATGATTACCGGGTTTATCATCTCGGCCTGGAAGGGTATTTTCAGCCGATCTGGGAGCAGATGGATGCGGCTTGGCCCGCCACCACCAGCCAGGTAAAGTTTTTTTCTCGCTATCGCGCTCAGGTGGTGGCTAAGTATCTCCGGGAGGCCATGAAAGGAAAAAAAAAGGCACTATTTATTTGCGAATACCAGCTTTGGTGGTCTCTGCGGCAATTTCTTCACCAAGAACCCCGGGAGCAGGTGAGATACATTTTCAAATGGCAGAATACCCCGGGGGTCTTGCGCGTGGAAGATCCCTACTTTGCCTGGGTTTATGGATTGCTGGACGATTACCCCGCGGTTAACCTGGAATTCTGGAAATCGCTCCAGGCAGGGGAGACGAATTCTTTCGACAAACTCCAGGCATGGGAGAAAATCTTGACTGGCGCGCTTACCGGCAATTATCCAACCCAACGGAAAATCAAGAAAGGGAAGGGCTTATCCATCAAGGTTATTTCTATCCTGCCCTTTTTAAAAAAGAAAAAGAAGACATCCCCCAAGGTGAAACCGATCAGCCAAATTTCCCTGCGAAGACTCACCAACTTCCTCCATTATCTCAAAAATCTGGTGGTTCTTCACAATCGCCTCTTGCCGGAACCGGGAAACCATCTTTTCCATGCAGCCCGGGCTTGTGGGGATCGCTCTTTCCAGGAGAGCTTGGCTAGGGAGTTGCTTCACTATCCCTATCCTGGCGGGGAACAGCTCAACTTTATTTTGAAAAATGCCCTGGTTATGTGGGGCGGGTTAGGGGTGGCAATCCCGGACTATGCCGGGCTGGCTTCTTTTTATACCGGCCAGCCTTTCTCCTCTTTCGGGGGGCAGGTTGATCAGTCCTGCTGGGACGAGGAGATGGCAGCCAGAAGGCTTACCCTTGAGCAAATCCACCAGGAATTGAGCCCGGACGAAAAGGAGGAGCTGCAACGCAATCAGGTCCATACCGGCGTCCGCTGGGAAGTCACCGACGATTTTCGCTTACACGCCCAGGCCAGCAGGCATTTACGTTTTTTGGTCCAGGCGCGGCTTCGGCATTATTTCCCGAAGAGAAGCTGGGGAAAGATGGAAGGAGGCCTGCACTGGAAAGCGATTTTAGGGGCTCTGGCGAGGGGGGAAAAGGCCGTCTATGTCAAACATAGAACTTACTCGGAGGACAGATTTTTGACCCTGGACGAGCATACCCCGGTGGTATTTCTTTTAGCTCCTGAAGAGGAAATTGATAAATCCTTCTGTCTTTGCGTCCACGATTCGAATCTGACGCAGCGTCATCTGGAACTTGGCCTGAAGAGCTTCAGGTCAAAAAAATGTCCCGATCCGGACCAGGTTTATTCCGTTTTGTTTACTTCTCGTTCCACGCAAAATCTTCTCGAAGGACATGTCCAGCAGGAAAATCTGACTTCCTTATGCACCCTTTATACAAAGCATGTTATGGGGGTGGAAAGGTATAAAGCCATTACCAGACGGGAGGCAAAGCACCAATGTCGCTATAAACCAACGAATGATCCAGAAATTAGGAGCCTGCCGCCATCCCAGTTAGGAATCGCCTGGGCCATAAAGTATGCCAAGGACGCGGTAATGGTGGCCGCCCCACCGGGCTGGCAACTCCCCCGTGTTTTGCAACAATATGCCCAAAAAAAGGGCATCAAAATCATCACCGTATCCCTGTCCAGCTTGCAAACGGGATTCGTCGATCGGCTGAGTCGATGTTTTTTCTTATCCACCACCCTCAAAAGACATCCTCGGCACGAGCAGATCGCCCGGCGTTTTATCCATTAACTTATGGATCGACATCTGGACAGATAAATTTTATCGGCGAAATGATTTTTTTGGACAGCAGATTTAATATCAGGCTACATTTCCCCAGGCCGGTGAGGGGAAATAGGATTGCCCTTAGTTAAATCTTCGTCTGTCTGGGAGATGCGGGGGCAAATTTACTCACCCATAACTATTTATTATCTTTACAAATAAACCATCTTGTTGTAATTACGCGGCAATATATGGCCTTGGGGTTCACTGTCCGGCGATGGCGGACTGCCACCACAATTAAGTAGGCAAGGCTGATTCTCCCTAAATCTGGAGCCTTAACCCATGTCCGAAGGGAAGCAATCCCCGACAGCCAGAGCCCAGCGGGTGATCCGAGTCTTTGTCTCCTCCACCTTCAAAGATATGCATGAGGAACGGGAGGAGCTCATCAAGCGCGTATTTCCTCAACTGCGCAAGCTGTGCGAGTCCCGGGGCGTCGTCTGGGGGGAAGTGGACCTGCGCTGGGGCATCCCCGATGAGGCCAAGGCGGAAGGCCAGGTCCTGCCCATCTGTCTGGCGGAGATTCACCGCTGCCGCCCTTATTTCATCGGCCTCCTGGGGGAGCGCTACGGCTGGGTGCCGGAGGAAATCCCTTCGGAGCTCATCGCCCAGGAGCCCTGGCTCCAGGAGCATCTGCACCATTCGGTCACGGAACTGGAAATCCTCCACGGGGTGCTGAACAACCCGGTGATGGCGGACCACGCCTTTTTCTATCTGCGGGACCCGGTCTACGCGGCTTCCCGGCCCCCGGACAAACAGGCGGATTTTACCGAGTCGCCCACGCCGGAGGAAATCGCCCGTTTCGGCCCGGAAGAAGCCCAACGCAAGGCCGAGGATCGCCGGGGCAAACTCGCCACCCTGAAGCAGCGCCTGCGCATAAGCGGCCTGCCCCTCCGAGAGAATTACCGGGACCCCAAAGAGCTAGGGGAGCTGGTACTCCGGGATTTGACCGGAGTGATCGACCGGCTGTTCCCGGAAGGGTCCCAGCCCGACCCCCTAGACCGGGAGGCCTCGGAGCACGAGGCCTATGCCCGGAGCCGGGGGAGGGTCTATCTGCACCGCCAGGAATATTTCGACCGGCTGGACCGGCACGTTGAGAGCGACGATCCGCCTCTGATTATCCTGGGAGAGCCCGGGGTGGGGAAATCGGCTTTACTGGCCAATTGGGGGTTACGTTTTCAAGCCAGCCAGGGATTATCGCATACTCATTTGGAGGGTTCTTTTTGGGGGAGACTGCAATATTTCTTCCAGTCTCGGTTCAAACCTTTTTTTAGCCAACCTCTGCTCATCAGTCACTTCATCGGGGCCTCTGCCGTTAGTACTGATTTGGGCTCCATGTTGCGGCGGCTCATGAGGGAGCTGAAACGGCACTTTTCCTTGCGGTCTGAGATTTCTGATCGGCCCGAGGCCATGCGTCAGGCCTTTAATGCCGCTCGCAAGAGAGAATCTGGAGAAAATGCCGCCGAACTGAAAGCTGCCATCAATGCGGGAACTAACCCAACCCTCAAGGTAACTTTCTTTGAGATCCCCAATATACCCCCGGACCGGCCCGATACCCAGGCTTTTGCGGATTTCCTTCACCAGGCCTCAGGTCGTGGCCGGGTCGTTATCATCCTGGACGCCCTGGATCAGCTTGAGGACAAATCTGGTGCCCTAGACCTGGACTGGCTGCCGACAGAGATTCCCCAGAATATCCGACTAATTCTCTCAACCGGACTAGGCCGCCCACTGGAAACCCTGAAAAGTCGCGGTTGGTTGGAGAACTCCCTTACCGTAACTCTTCTGACCCTGGAAGAGCGCCAGCGTTTTATCCGATCTTATTTAGGCCAGTTTCGTAAGGAGCTTAGCCCCAAGTTAGCAGAACGTTTGGCTACCACCCCAGCCGCGGCTCATCCCCTTTATCTCAAAGCTATCCTGGATGAGATGCGGGTTTTCGGGTTTCATGAACATCTCGAGGAACACCTTTCCCATTACTTGGGTGCAGCAACAGTCGTCGGCCTCTATGAGAGGATCCTGGAACGCTGGGAGCAGGACTTCGATCTCAACCGGCCCGGTATGGTGCAGGAGGCCATGACACTTCTGTGGGCTGCCCGGCGGGGCCTAGCCGAGGCTGAGCTCTTGGACTTGTTGGGAGATGGTTCCAACCCTTTACCGGGGGCCTTCTGGTCACCTTTGTACCTGGCAGCCGAAAATGTCCTGATAAAACAGACCGGACCACTCCTGTTCCTGGCAGATAAGCTTGAAATAATTTGCCACCCCGGACTTTTAAAGTTCGCCAACTCTGCTTTCCGTCAAGCGGTGCAGAACAGGTACCTCTCCCGGGAACCAGTTTGGCTCGCCGCCCACCGGCGTCTAGCCGACTACTTTGAAAAGATAAGGGGCCAAGACCACCGCCCCTTAGACGAGCTCCCCTGGCAGCTGGCCCAGGCCCGGGAATGGCGAAGGCTTTACCAACTTTTAGGTGATCCCATATTTTTTGCAAGCGCCTGGGAAAATAACCCAGTTGAAGTAAAGGGGTACTGGTTACTGCTCAAGGAACATTTGTCTTTCCAGCTGCCTGAGGCCTACCATCAGGTTCTGGAAAATCCGGGCCAATATCATCGCGCCGCCTCGCACCTGAGCCGGTTGATGACCGATATTGGATATCTCAAGGAAGCCCAATCCTTAGATGTTTTCCTGGTAGAGCACTATCGCCGGGCGGGAGACCTGGGCAAGCTCGCTTATGCCCTGGACCGCCTGGCCACTACAAATGTGGTTCAGGGAGAGCTTCTTGAGGCCATGGCCCTCCAACAAGAACGGCAACGCCTCTTTCTGGAGTCACAGGATTTAGAAGGACTTGCCGCCACTTTAGGGAAACAGGCAGTCATCCTCCACCTTCAGGGGAGGCTGAAAGAGGCCATGGATATGCATAAAAAAGAGGAGCGCCTCTACCGAAAGCTGAGGGATAAGCCGGGACTTGCTGTATCTTTGAATAATCAGGCGCTCATCCTCAAAGATTGGGGCAAATTAAAAAATGCCATGGAATTGCTTAAAAAAGTGGAGCGGTTTTACCGGGACCTCGGTGATAAGTCGGGCTTGCGCAAAACCCTTCATAATCAGGCCAAAGTTTTGGACCATTTGTGGAAAGATGAAGACGCCTTGGCTCTATTGCAGGAAGAGGAGCGTCTCTGCCAGGAGTTGGGGGATCTGGCAAGCTTGAGTCTCTGCCGGGCCCTCCAGGGGTGGATACTCCTTTGTAAAATGGGCAGACCCGAAGGCCTCAACCTCATAAAAGAAGCCGCTCAACTGGCAACTAAACACGGCCTCCCCAAAGAGACCATTATCATACGGGGATACCTGAACCGTCTTGGCTTGTCCTAATTACCTTATCTACGAATGTACGGAAAGCAAAGCGAACTACAATGAAAATTGGGAGGTAAATCTTATGAAACATAACATCGTAGAGCTTCTAGTGGGGAAATTTAGAGAATTGGACAAAAAATTTAAGTCCCAATATACTCTCAATGATGAATTTGATGAACAACTTAGTGTTTTGAAAGCAGCTGCGTGGTTTATGCAGATACGGTCATTTCTCATTGGCTTTCTTGCAGAACATGAAGATCATACAGAGATTTTCCGGGAGCTCTTTGCCGGTTTGCAATCTCCGGACCCTTATACCAGATACTGCATAGTATCATCGTTGGAGTTTTTCCAAACGCCCAACCCTATCCCCTGGCTGATACCGGCCTTAAAGGATGGAGACCTCCAGGTAAGGTTGGCGGCCGTGAGAGCCGTGTCCGCAAGTTCGGAATCATTGCAAGATTTTTCTGCGTTAGACCCTCTGATGGAAAGATTAAACGATAACGAGGCACGTGTGAGGAGCCAAGTAGCACTTGCATTGTGGAGATTAAAAAACTTAAAAGCAGTGGAGCCACTCATCCAGAGATTAAAAATTGAAAATGACAAGGATGTTCAGCTTACCCTGGACAATTCCTTAATGTTTTTAACAGGAAAGAGGTTCTTCTTTGGTCTAATAGGTGGTAATTACAAAAGATGGTCAAAATGGTGGGAAAAAGAAAAGAAGAAGACATTGACTAGATAAATCAAGTGCAAATTATTCCTTTACGTTGATAAAGCTCATGGACAGTCAGCCATATCGCCCATCTCCACGAATCCACCGGGTGGTCCGGGTCTTCATCTCCTCCACCTTTCGGGATATGCAGGCCGAAAGGGATTTTCTGGTGAAGCAGGTCTTCCCGGAGCTGCGGCGGCGCTGCCGGGAGCGGGCCGTGGAGTTCGTGGAGGTGGACCTGCGCTGGGGGGTGACGGAGGAGCAGGCCGAACGGGGGGAAGTGCTGCCCATCTGTTTGCGGGAGATCGAGCTTTGCCGCCCTTATTTTATTGGGCTTTTGGGGGAGCGCTACGGCTGGGTGCCGGAGCAGATCGAGCCCCAATTGATGGAAGAGCAGCCCTGGCTGGCCGAGCACCGGGAGCACAGCGTCACGGCTCTCGAGATCGTCCATGGGGTGCTCGGCAATCCCGAGATGGCCAGCCGGGCCTTTTTCTATTTCCGGGACACAACTTATATTAAGGCCCTTCCCCCGGAGAGCCGGGCTGACTTTCTTTCCGAAGACCCCACCGCCCGGGCCAAACTGGAGCGCTTAAAGGAACGGATTCGCTTAAGCCGCCTTCCTCTGAAGGAAAACTACCCCGACCCCGAGACCGTGGGAAAGTTGATTTTGGAGGACCTCTGGGGTGCCATTGACCAGGAATATCCGCCGGGAGAGGTCCCGGACCCCCTGGACCGGGAGGCCCAGGAACACGAAGCCTTTGCTGCCAGCCGGGCCAAGGTCTATATCGGCCGCCAGGGATATTTCGACCGTTTAAGCCGGCACGTCGAGAGTGAGGACCCGCCTCTGGTGCTCCTGGGGGAGTCCGGGGTGGGGAAATCGGCCCTCCTGGCCAACTGGGTAGGGCAGTATCGGGGCAAGCACCCCGATGATTTCGTGTTTTTCCACTTCATCGGCGCCACTCCCCAGGGCACCGATTACGTGGCCCTGCTGCACCGCCTCATCTCCGAAATCAAGCGCCGCATAGGGGACCCGGAAGAAGTTCCCGTTCAGCCGGATAAGCTCCGGGAGGCCCTGCCCCTGTGGCTGGCCAAGGCTGCGGCCCGGGGCCGGATGGTCCTCGTCCTGGACGCCTTAAATCAGTTGGAAGACAAGGACCACGCCCCGGACCTGGGCTGGCTGCCGGAGTACTTTCCGCCTGACATTCGGGTCATACTCTCCACCCTGCCGGGGCGATCCCTCACCACCTTGGAAAAGCGGGGCTGGCCCACCTTCATGGTGGCGGGGCTGGAGCCTGCTGAAATGCAGCAGGTGGTCCAGGAATACTTAGGGATTTACCGCAAGACCCTGGACGCCCGGCTTATCCGGGAGATCCTGGCCGCGCCCCAGGCGGCCAACCCCATGTATCTCCGGGCCTTGCTGGAAGAAATGCGGGTCTTCGGCGTCTTTGAGGAGCTCAGAAACCGCCTGCGCCACTACTTAACCGCCCCGGACCCGCCGGCCCTCTATAACCTCATTCTGGCCCGGCTGGAGCAGGATTACGAGAAGCCCCGCCCCGGCCTGGTGCAGGAAGCCATGTCTCTTCTCTGGGCGGCCCGCCGGGGCCTGTCGGAAAGCGAATTGCTGGAGCTGTTGGGGACGGCTGCGGGTTCCCTGCCCCGGGCCTACTGGTCCCCCCTGGCCCTGGCCCTGGAGGACTCCCTGGTGTCCCGCTCCGGGCTCCTCACCTTTTTCCATGATTACCTGCGCCAGGCGGTGAAAGGGCGCTATCTCCCCACCCCGGAGGCCCAGCAGGCCGCCCACCTGCGCTTGGCCGATTACTTCGAGGCCCGTGAACTCGACGAGCGCAAGGTAGACGAATTTCCCTGGCAACTGGAAAAGGCTGGTGCTTGGGAGCGTCTCAAGGAGTGCATCGGCGACCTGGTTTTATTTCTACTTCTGGAAAAAAAGAATCCCTTTGAACTCACAGGGTATTGGCTATCCCTTAAAAATCGGTATGAAATGGACCAGGTCTACCAGATCGCTCTGCACCAGTTCGAGCAAACCACACCCCCACCGGAAACCTTGAGCGCAATAATTGTAAAAGTGGCATGCTTTCTTGGCCTTAACGCCAGGTATGATGCAGCCATATCTTTAGGCAGCCGGGCGTTGGCCATTCTGGACCGCGCCGTGGGGCCGGAACACCTGGCATTTGCTGGTTCTCTTTATGATTTGGCGGAGTTTTATTATCACAAGGGGCGCTTTGAAGAAGCCGAGTCTTCTTACCTCAAGGCTCTAAATATTTTCGAGAAATCACTGGGTCCCGACCATCTCCAAGTCGGCCGCTGCCTGAATGCCTTAGGACTGCTCTACGTTTACTGGGGGAGATTTGCTGAAGCTGAACCTTTGTACCGTAGAAGCCTGCCCATCGATGAAAAGTGGCTGGGACCAAAAAGTCTGAACGTGGCCACCCAATTGAGTAATTTAGGCATGCTCTACACGAACCTGGGGAATTTTAAGGAGGCTGAACCTTTATTTCGGCGGTCCCTGAGCATCCGGGAAAAACAGTTTGGGGCAACCCATACCGCACTGGCAGAAACTTTTTCAAATCTGGGGTGGTTATGCGCTTCCCAGGCTCGCCACCAGGAGGCGGAACATTATTATCTGGGGACTCTGAGCATTTACGAGACGTTATTGGGTCCCGAGCACCCTTTAACAGCATTGGCTTACAACAATCTCGGGACTCTTTACCAGGCGCAAGGGCGGTTTGACCAGGCCGAGACCATGTTCCGACAGGCAATTCGCATCTGGAAGATGCAACCGGGCTCGGACCCGGTCAATCAGGCTATCGGCCTCAGTAACCTGGCCAGTCTTTACGGCAGCAAGGGGCGCTTTCCCGAGGCCGAGACTCTGTTTAAAGAAGCTCTCGAGATTGATGAAGCTCTTTTTGGGCCGGATAATCCCAACCTGGCAAATACTCTCAATAACCTGGCGGACTTATACGGCATGACCGGCAGATATGCCGAAGCCGAGTCCCTTTTAATTCGGGCCAGAAATATTTGGGAACGGTCTCTGAGCCCTGGGCACCCTAAGTTGGGCTCTGCCCTAAACAATCTGGCTTTCTGCTATCGGGCTCAAGGTCGTTCTGCCGAAGCCGAGCCCCTGTACAGGCAGGCCCTGGAAATCTGGGAACAGGCATTAGGACCTGATCACCCAGACGTGGCCATCTGTTTAATGAATCTGTCAGTTGTATTTCACGACCAGGGCCGCACCACAGATGCCGAGCCTTTATGTCTTAGAGCATTAAAGATAAATGAAAACGCCTTTGGGCCGGAGCACCCGGAAATTGCAAAGTCTCTCAACCAACTGGGAACCGTTCTTCAAGCTAAAGGCGATGCTGAAGGCGCGGAAGCGGCTTTGCGCCGGGCCCTGAATATTGCCGAGAAAGCTTACGGCCCGGAACATCCGCGGGTAGCAACTATTCAGAATAACCTTGGGGTCCTTTATTATTCTCTGGGTCAACTAGCCCAGGCTGAGTCTCTGGTTCGCTCCTCTTTGGCTGCAAGACGGCGGATTTTGGGCGAGAAACATCCTGAAGTGGCGACTGGACTCCATAATTTGGCTGACATCTGCAAATCTTTGGGGCGGCTTTCCGAAGCCGAGAGTCTTTTTCGTCAGGCTTACGAACGCTTTGAAAAATTTTTGGGGAAAACTCACCCCACTTCGGTTCAATGTTTGTTCGACTTGGCTGATCTATTAAAATCCGAAGAGAATTATGTAGAAGCTTGCAAAGTATTTAGGGAAATTTTATCAGTCATCGAGCCATGCACGGCTCAGATGTTCGCTCCAAGCCTGGGACTATTATGGGCGGCGATCAGTCACAACGAGATGGCTCATTTTTCCGAAGTCCCGGCCCGGAACTGGCCGTCGGCAGAGGAACACTACCGCAGGGCCCTGGAACTCTTTCAGCAATTGGGCCAAAACATTGAGGTAGCCAACGTGGAGCTCAACCTCCAGACCTTGTTCCGCCTCTCCGGGCAGGCGATGGATATTGGGCGGGTCAAGGAATTGACCAGACTCCTGGAGGAGGCCGGGGACCAGCGGGCGGAGATGGGCCGGAAGCTGCTGGCCAAAATAGGACAAACGGCTTAGACCGGAGGCGGCATGCATAAACTGGCGATTATCTGGCGGGACCTGGGCATCGTGGGGCGGGCGGTGTGGCCCAACCTGACCCTCTTTGCGGCCCTGCTGCTGAGCGCCACCCTGCTCCTGTGGTGGAGCAAGTCTTATCCCGAGGCCCACTTTCTGGAGGTGCTGGTCAATGCCTTCCACATGACCCACCTGGAGGCGGTGTCCCCGGGCAAAGGAGCATTGCCCGCGGTCTTCATCTTCGTGCTGCCGGTCTTGACCATCATCATCTTAGGGGAAGGGGCCCTGCGGGTGGCCGGGGTGTATCTCCAGCGGCGGCAGCACCGGGAAGAGTGGGAACTCATGGTGGCCAAGACGTTTGCCGGACACACGGTGATCTGCGGCCTGGGGGAGTTGGGCCGCACCATCTGCATCCACATGCTGGAAAAGAACCCCCTGGCCCAAATCGTGCTGGTGGACGTGGTAGGAGATCTCCTGATAGATCTGGGCCTGGATGAAATCCAGCACTCCAATGTCTCCCACGTCCGGGGGGACATGACCGCCCAGGCCACCCTGGAGGCCGCCAATTGCCAAGCCGCCGGCCTGATGGTCATGTCCTCCGGCGACGACGGCCACAACCTGGAGGCCGGCGGCAAGGCCAGGGGTATCAACCCCCAGGCGCAGATCTGGATCCGCCTGCACCGCAGCCAGGTGTCAAAACTTCTCTGTCCCACCGAAAAAACCCATTTCTTCTCCCCATATAGAAGTGAGGCGGAGAAATTGGTGGCCGATCTCGACGGCCAAGGCCGGATTCCGGCCACTCCCACGGTGATCTGTGGACTGGGAGAATTGGGGCGGGCCGTCTGCACCTGCCTGCTGGAGAGAAATCCTCTGACGCCTTTGGTGCTCGTGGACGTCCGCAAAAACCTGCTGGCCGATCTGGGTTTTGATCAAAGTCATTATCCCCATGTCTCTCACAAATGGGGAGATATGACCTCCAAAGCCACCCTGGAAGGGGCCGACTGCGGCACTGCCCAACTGATCGTACTTACTTCCGGCGACGACGGCCATAACCTGGAGGCCGGCGTCAAGGCCAGGGAGATCAATCCCCAGGCGAAAATCTGGATCCGCCTGCATCGCAGCCAGGTGGCGAAACTCATCTGCCCCACCGACAACGTCCATTTCTTTTCTCCTTATGAACGGGCGGCGGATACCCTGGTGGCAGCGATGAACACCGACGCGTCTTAAAGTTGCATGGCACCAGGATAGTTATTTTCTCTGAGCATCAGATTTAGGACGAAGATGAATTGGCGGAGCAATTCTTGGACCTCATAATTTAACCACCCATTAGCGGAGCAAAGGATGGTCCAGGACTGGCAGACGGTTAAGGTCTTTATCAGCTCTACCTTCAGGGACATGCAGGCGGAGCGGGATCACCTGGTGAGGTTTGTCTTTCCCCGGCTCCGGGAGGAGCTACTGAAGCGGCGTATTCACCTGGTGGAGGTGGACCTGCGCTGGGGGGTGACTTCGGAGCAGGACGCCCTGGGGGTCTGCCAGGAAATCATCGATGAGTGCCGACCCCGATTTATTTGCATCCTGGGGGGGCGCTACGGCTGGACCCCGCCGGGCCGGGAGGAGTCCATCACCGCCCAGGAGATTCGCTACGCCGTCCTCCACCGACCGGAGGTCAAAGAATACCGCTTCTTCTACTTCCGGGATCACCAGGTGACTGCGGCCATCCCTGAACCTGCGGCCCGGACCGGGGGGTACCGAGAGTTTCTCACGCCGGAGGAGATGTCTGAGTTTGCCCCGGAAGAGGCCGAAAGGAGGGCCCGGCGGCGGGCCCAGAAGCTGGAGGCCCTCAAGCAGGAAGTCATGGACGTCGGTTACGTCCCTTTTATCTATCCGGCTCGTTGGGATGAGGCCCAGCAGCGCCTGGCGGATCTGAAGGCCTTCGGGGACCGGGTCTATGAGGATTTGCTGTGGAGCATCAATGATGAACTGGGCGTGGAGGCGCCCCCGGAACTGGACGAATTCGCCGGGGAGAACGCGGCCATGGAGGCCTTTGTCCAGGAGCGCTCCGCGGGCTACGTGGCGGGGAGCCGCCAAGGCCTGCTCGAAGAATTGACGGCTTTTGCCGCAGGTCAGGGGCCGCCCAATGTATTAGTGGTAACCGGGCCGCCCGGTTCGGGGAAGTCCGCCTTGCTGGCCAGGTTCTATCTGGACTATAGCGGCTCCTCGGACCGGCCCGTTCATGCCCAGGACCTGGTGATCCCCCATTTTATCGGGGCCAGCCCCGGCTCCACGGACCTGCGCCGGACCTTGCAGCGTTTCTGCCACGAACTGGCCCAGGCCGTGGGCCTTCAGGAAGAAATTCCCCAGGACCTCCAGGAACTGCTTCGGAAATTCCCCGATCTCTTGAAACAGGCCGCGGCCAGCCGCCGGGTGGTGCTGCTTATCGACGCCCTCAACCAGATGGACGCGGCGGGCAACGCCCATGCCATGTATTGGCTGCCTTATGGGCTACCGGCCAATGTCCGGATCGTCGTTTCTTCTTTGGAGCATCCGGCCCTTGAGGCCTTAAGGCGGCGTGGAAAAGAACGGGTCAGGGAGGAAAAGCTTAAGGCTTTGGGTATCGAAGACCGGCGTGCCATCATTACCGGTTTCCTGAACCGCTACCGCAAGCGGATGACCGGCGAACAAATCACGGCGCTGTTGGGCAAAGCAGAAAGCGGCAACCCCCTGTATCTGCTCACGGCCCTGGAAGAGCTGCGCACCTTGGGCACCTATGAAGAGATCACCCTACGCATTGAAGAACTGCCTGATCAGGTCCCGGATTTGTTCCGCTGGATTTTTCAGCGCCTGGAGCAAGACCCCGGCTTCCAGGACCGGCAAGGGCGTCGGATCGGGGAAGAACTGGTGCGCGGCTTTGCTTCCCTCCTGGCGGTGAGCCGCTACGGACTCTCCCAGATGGAACTGGCGGAACTCCTGGCCCCCGGCGACCTTGAGGCCATTCCTCCCATCCCCCCCGACCCCCAGGGCAACGTAGCGGCCCTACTACGATTGCTCTGGCCCTACCTGATGCAGCGGGGGGAGCTATTTGACTTCTATCACGGCCAGCTGCGTCAGGCCACAGAATCAAAATACCTATCGCAAGAGAAAGACCGCTTGGCCAGCCATGGCCAAATGGCCGATTTTTTTAAACGGAAATCCGACCCCTATGGCGACCTCACCTGGATTGGCGACTCCGCCCGAGGCCTCTCAGAGATCTCCTACCACCAGGCCCATGCTGGGAAGTGGAGGGAGTTCAGTGAAACCCTCAATAGCTTTCTCTTCCTTAAAGCCAAGCTCATGGCTCTGGGGATCTTCATCCTCTTGGAAGATTACAACCTGGCTGCCATTCCTGCCCTTTTGAGTAACGAAGAGAGGAGAGAGGAGGAGGTCAGGGTACTGAACCTTATACAGGGGGCTCTTAGGCTTTCGGCCCATGTATTGTCCCAGGATCAGGCTCAGGCTCAGCTGGCCTCCCAAATGACAGGCCGGCTACTGGCTTTTGGACAACCTGGGATTATTGCCCTTCTAGATGAGGTGCGCAAGAAAGAAACCCGGCCTTGGCTGCGGCCCCTCACCCCAAGCCTTGCAGCCCCCGGCGGCCCTTTGCTCCGCACCCTTACCGGCCATTCAGGAGATGTAAGTACCATAGATGTGACTACGGATGGACGCTTGGTCGTATCGGGCTCCGAAGACTTTACTTTGAAAGTGTGGGACCTAATCACAGGGGAGTTACGCCATACCCTCACCGGTCACACGGATAAAATTACTGGCGTGGCGGTGACTGCTGACGGCAGCATAGCTGTATCTGGCTCAGGAGACGGAACTCTAAAAGTATGGGACCTGGCGACCGGGGAGGTAATCCAGTCTTTTAATGATCCTATGATCACTGCTGTAGATGTGACTCCGGATGGACAAATAGCATTATCTGGTTCTTCATATGGCGAGGTGATTGTGTGGGACATCGTCGCTGGACAACAATATAAAACTCTTCATGTCCATGACCATTTATATCCAGTTACCGCCGTGAAGGTAACCGCTGATGGACTATTGGCTGTGTGTGCTTCAATTGACAGTGTACTGAGAGTTTGGAACATAGAAACAGGAAATGTACTTATCACACTCACTGGAAAAAGAGGGTGGTTATTAGATTTTCGTTCAATGTCAATTACCATGAATGGAAGCCTGGCCGTATCTGGTTCTAATGACGGCACCATTGATGTATGGGATCTTAAAGCCAGGGGAAATGAGTGTCTTTTTGCTTGTCATGGCCATTGGGTTACTGATGTGATAGTTTCCCCTGATAGCTGCCTGGCCTTGTCTGGTTCATGGGACAATATCCTGACGGTTTGGGACCTGAATACAGTTGAGGCAACTTACACGCTCAATGCCAACAAACATGAGGTTGATAAAGTCGGGGGTTTTAAGGCCATGGCGGTTACCCCGGATGGACGCATGGGCGTGTCAGGCCATTGTGATGGTACCTTAAATGTGTGGGATTTAAACACTGGGAAGGTACGCCATACCTTTACTATGCACAAACACCGGGTCGAGGCTGTAGGTCTGACGCCGGACGGGCGTCTATCTGTCTCGGGCTCAACAGATGGCGAACTCAAGGTTTTGGACCTGCATACTGGGGAGGTACGCTACACCCTAACCGGACACAATGGTATCTGTGATATGGCGCTAACTCCGAACGGTCGATTAGTTGTATGCTGTTTTCGGGAGGGCAACCTAAAGGTTTGGGACCTGACAACCGGGGAGGTAAGCCATACCCTAACAGGACACACAAATAAGGTCAGCACTGTGGTGGTGACCCCAGAAGGGGACCGGGCAATTTCGGCGTCGTGGGATCAGACTCTCAGGATCTGGGACTTGGAGAGGGGCACAGAACTGGCTCAACTCATAGGCCACAAAGACCGCGTCATGACTGTAGCGGTAACCCCGGGGGGTCGATCGGCTATTTCGGGGTCTGCAGACGGTACTCTGATAGTGTGGGACCTTGCTACAGGAGAAGCCCGTTACAACATCCTTGGTCATGAGGGTCCGGTCCTTCGCCTTGTGGTGACCTTTGACGGTCAACTTGCCATATCCAGCTCCATGGATAGCGTACTAAAGTTATGGGACCTACGAATGGGGAGAGAGGTGGGAGGGGTTAATTTAGGGTCGCCTTGCATCCGTTTTGCCGTCACCCCATCCGGTTATATTATTGTGGCTGGGGATATGAGGGGATCTTTACACTTTTTAAAGCTCGAAGGGGAGAAGCCCGGGTCGGCTATCATAACCCCCTGGCGCTCGAAAGGAGCAATCGTCTTGGCCCTGGGCTGTCCCCACTGCCGTAAATGGTCGGAAATCTTAGAGTCGGCCCTAGGGACAGAATTGCCCTGCCCCCAGTGCGGCCAGCCCCTGAAGCTCAACCCCTTCACCCTCAACGCCGATTGGCGGCCCGTGGCCCGGGCCTGGCGGGGGGAGCGGGATTAAAAAGGAAAGGTCATGGCTCAAGCCGGTAAAACCTTCCGCATCTTTGTGAGTTCCACCTTCAGCGATTTGAAGGCGGAGCGGGACGCTTTGCAGCGGCAGGTGTTTCCCAGGCTGCGGGAGCTCTGCCTGCAGCACGGCTGCCGCTTCCAGGCCATCGACCTGCGCTGGGGGGTGAGCGAAGAGGCTTCTCTTGACCAGCAGACCATGAAGATCTGCCTGGAGGAATTGCGCCGCTGCCAGCGGGTGACGCCCCGGCCCAATTTCATCGTGCTCCTGGGCGACCGCTACGGCTGGCGGCCCCTGCCCTATGAGATTCCTGCCGCAGAATTCGGGGGGATTCTGGAGCGGCTGCCGGTGGCGGCGGCGGAGAGAAGCCGCCATGAAACTCTGCTAAGAACCTGGTACCGGCGGGATGACAATGCCGCGGCGCCGGTCTATGTGCTTAAGCCCCGGGAAGGCGAGTTCCGGCAAGGGAAAGCCTGGGAGCCGGTGGAGCGGGAATTGCGGGATATTCTGGCAGCCGCGAGCCGGGACATGGACCTTTCCTCCGAAGCCAGGCGAAAATACCTGACCTCCGCCACGGAACAGGAGATCGTCCAGGGACTCTCTTTACCTGACGCCCCCGAGCACGTGTTCTGCTTCTTCCGGACCATTGAGAACCTGCCGGAAGAGCAAAGTGGGGCAGACTTCATCGACCTGGACGCCCGGGGCCGACTGGTTGAGGCGGACCAGCGCTGCCTGGACCGCCTCCGGGATGACCTGGCCGGCCAGTTGCCCGGCAACCTCCATATTTATGAGGCGAGCTGGCAAGACCGGGGAGGCATCACCACCGACCACCTGGGGAGCCTCCCGGAGAGCCTGGATGACTGCCTGAAGCTAACCGAGGCTGAGGGCGCTCCGGCCACGTTGTGTGTGGACGTGTGGCGGCGGCTGTCCCGCCTCATTCTCGCCGAGATCGCCGGGTTGGAAAAGACCGATCCCCTGGAGCAGGAAAGCGCGGCCCACGCGGCCTTCGGCCGGGAGCGGGTCGGGCAGTTCGTGGGGCGGGCGGAGATTTTGGGGGTTATCCGGGATTATTTGCACGGCGATGCTCCCCATCCCCTATCGGTATGGGGGGAGTCCGGGGCCGGGAAATCGGCCCTCCTGGCCCAGGCGGGGCTGGCGGCCCGGGCCGCCCATCCCCAGGCGGTGGTGGTGCCGCGCTTCATCGGGGCCACTCCGGCGTCCTCAGATATCCGGCTGCTGCTGGAGAGCCTCTGCCGGGAGATTAGCCGGGTCTATGGAGTGAGGGAGGACGACCTGCCGGTGGAGTTCCGCCAGCTGGAAGAGGAATTCCCCCGGCGCCTGGCCCTGGCCACGCCGGATAAGCCCCTCATAGTGATTTTAGACGCCCTGGACCAGCTTTCCGACGCGGAGCAGGCCCGCCGCCTGTACTGGCTGCCGGAGACGCTGCCGCCGCACGTGCGGCTCCTGGTTTCTACCCTTCCCGGTGAAATCCGCAACATTTTAGAGAAGAAGCTGCCGGGCAAGCAGTTGCTTGAGCTGGCCCCCATGACCCCGAAGGAAGGGAGCGAGCTCCTGGATCACTGGCTCCGGGAGGCGGGGCGCACCCTACAGCCCCACCAGCGGCAGGAGGTGCTGGGCAAGTTTGCCGCAAATGGCCTGCCCCTCTACCTGCGGCTGGCCTTTGAGGAAGCGCGGCAATGGCACTCCTATGATGACCCCGACAAAACTCGTTTAAGTCCTGACATTCCCGGGGTGATCCGGGACCTGTTCCGGCGGCTGTCCCAGCCGGCCCACCATGGCGAGGTGCTGGTCTCCCGCAGCCTGGGATATCTCGCGGCCGGGAAAAACGGGCTTACCGAAGACGAGTTGCTGGAGGTTTTGTCCACCGAATCAGACCAAGCGGTCATGGACGATTTCAAGAAGCGCTCTCCCAAATCGCCACCCGTTGAACAGCTTCCAGTAGCCGTCTGGTCCCGTCTCCATATCGACATGGCCCCCTACCTCACGGAACGGCAAGCCGACGGCGCCGCGCTCCTGGCCTTCTATCACCGGCAACTGGCAGAGGTAGCAAAAGAAGAGTTCCTCACAGATAAGGAAAGATATTGGTGCCACCAGATGCTGTCAAGGTATTTTGTTTGCCAGCCCTTATGGTTTGAGAAAAATAGAAAAAAGTTACCCAATCTTCGTAAAGTTTCAGAATTGCCTTACCAGCAAACCCACGGAAAAATGTGGAAAGAAGTCGAACGGACCTTATGTGACCTGCAATTCATCGAGGCCAAGTGTAGTGGAGAAATGACGTATGATTTGGTGTTAGATTATTCCCGTTTAGGATTAGGACAGGCGCAACAAGGCCCACCTATACGGACTCCCAGAATGCACAACGGAAGATATGGAATATGGTGTCCGTTTTGCCTTGCTTGGAGCGAAATAGATAAAGATAAACTTGGTGATTCTATCAATTGCTCTGAATGCAGTGGTGAACTTAAAATAACCCATTTCTTCATCGAAGCTGAGTGGCATTCATCAGGTCCTAAAAAACAACTAACGAAATTAGAAGACCCATTGAATGTGAGATTTTCGAAAAGGATTTCAGCTTTTGCTGATTTCATAATAAGCCAACGAGCAATTCTGGCTCATCATCCGAAATTAACATATCAGCAGGCTGCCAATTACCCGCTTAACTCGGCTCCTGCAATTGCAGCAAATAGGATATTGAGGGCAAACCATGACAAATTAGTCTGGTTTGAATGGGTTAATAAAGATAAGAATGTTGCTACACAAATTATGACCATGTTTGCCCATGCAGGCAATGTAAATGCATGTTCTTATTCCCCAGACAATTTATTTATTTTATCATGTTCCGACGATCACAATATTAAGCTTTGGGATGTTAAGAATGGTGAACTTATTAAATCCATATCTGGAAGCCAAAAAAATAATAAAAGCTGTATTTTTTCTCCAGATGGAGGAAAAATACTCTTAATTCGAGGAGGCCTTCTCGAAATATGGGATATTATAACCGGCCTAAAGGTTCTGACACTTCGTGGGCATAACAGCTTAGTAACTTGTTGTGCTTATTCTCCAGATGGTCTTTTCATTGTCTCGGGCTCAGAAGATAAGAGACTTAAGATCTGGGATGCAGTTAAAGGAATAGAACTTTTAACATTGATTGGCCACGCTGAAGGGATTAAGTTCTGCGCCTATTCTCCAAATGGGAAAAAAATAATATCTGGATCATACAAGCAACTATTTGTATGGGATGCAATAACAGGAGACAGATTATTTGATGAATGGCGTGATTATGATTTTTCAGATGGTCAACTGATTGTAACTAATATGGGAGTAGGGGGGTTTCAGATTTATGATATTGATTCTAAAAGAGCAGTAGTAAGATTAAATAATGATGAATCTCAATTTGCAAAATGTTGGGCCTTCTCTCCAGACTATAGCAAGATCGCTGCTGGTTTTTCCCAAGGCGAATTAAAAGTTTGGGACATCAAAGCCTGCAATGAAGCCATAAGTCTTCAGGGCCATTCTGATGATGTAACAACTTGTGCTTTCTCTCCAGATGGAGCTTGTATTATATCTGGTTCGAGGGATCAAACCGTTAGAATATGGTCCATCAAAAATCTAAATGAGAAAGAAAATAGATTTAGGCATTTAAATACAATAAGTTATTGTACCTATTCACCTGACAACAAACAAATATGCACCGCATCTTCCGCCGAAATTCACGTTTTGGATGCACATAAGGGAAAACCGATCAAAACCTTAGCGTATTATGTCGGTTGGGTAATTGGTGTTTGTTATTCACCTGATGGGAATCTAATAGTTTCAGGGTCAAGCGATGGACTCAAAGTATGGGATGCCAAGAATTGGAAACAAAAATCTATATTAACAAAATACAAAAATTTTCGAACCCTGGGTTTGGCCTTTTCTCCGGATGGGAGGCGTCTGGTGGAAGGTAATAGAATATGGGATACCGAAAAAGAAGAAATAGTGGCGGAATTATCATCTTTTTCAACTATCATACATCATGACCCTGGCTGTAAGTTTTCCCCGGACGGGAAGCATGTTTTCTCGGGCAATGTTTGCAAAGCGAAAATATGGAATGCCGAGACCGGCAATGAGGTTATTATGATTGAAGGAAACCACTTTTGGATACAAGATTGGGCATATTCTCCGGATGGCCACAATATTCTTTATGGGACTCGAGATGGAGAGCTCATAATGTGGAATCTCAGATCAGGAGAAAAGACCGATAAGGTTGCGACGCTTGATGCTCAAATAACCTCATGTGCGTATAGTCCAGATGGGAGACATATCTTGTCAGCTTCTGATGATGGAGTAATTAGATTGTGGAATCTAGAGACTAAATCAATAATCACAATTATTAATTCAAAGAATACTGCGTATCGTATCGCCTTCGGATCTGATGGGAGAAAGGTCACTTCCGGAGATCAGAATGGTAATGTTTATCTATTTCGAATTATGGGTCTTCCTGATGCCCCTCTTTTTTCAACGGTTGTACGTTTTTATTTTTTTGAACGTAAACGATGGGACTCAGATATTTCCGCAAGATGTGGATGGTGTGGTCAATGCTTTAAGCCTGAGAGAACTGTTTTTGAAGCTATTGCTGGCATAATTAAAAGCGCTCAACTTAGCCGAGACCAATCCCCCTGCTTAGAACTACCCGACGGGGCCTGGGAGGAGCCCCGGCTGTTGTCCGAATGTCCTAAGTGCCATAAGCCCCTCAAGTTCAATCCTTTCATCGTGGACAACCGGGACCGGTACTGATATGGAAGTCGGAGAAGGTTTAAGGAACCGTTTTAAGCATCCATGCCACACCTGATCGTTTTGAGCCTGATATTTCCATTACCACAAACCCCAGGGGAGATAACTCATGGCTGGCAAAATCGAAAAAATCGTGGTAGCCGGGGATGTGACCATTGACTGGCTGATGTGGCGGGTGCAGCCGGAAGACCCGATAGATAAGGAACGCAGGCCCCGCCTGAACTGGCAGCTTTACTGGGGCACCCGCATGGCGGCCAGACCCGGGGGGGCCTTGCTTCTGGCCCGGATGGTGGAGGCGGCCACCGGCCTGCCGGTTCTTGCCCCCAAGCTGCCTAAAAGACCAGAGGATATTTCCCCCGGTGAGAATCTCCATTCCCTGGTCATGTTGAGCCGCTACCCCTTTTCCACGGAAAAGAAAGATGAGAATAATCTCGTTTTCCGGGTCCAGGAGCTTTTGGGCTATGACGGGCCCAGGAAGGGGGATCTCCAGGCCCTGTCTTTAGCCGAGGCGCAGGATGCGGCCGACGCCGACCTGGTGATCATCGATGATGCCGGAAACGGCTTCCGGGATCAAGAGCAAGCCTGGCCCAAAGCCGTTACCCAAGGCAAACCCCTGGTGATCCTGAAGAAAAGCCGTCCTTTTGGTAATGATAGCCTGTGGAAAACACTCTGCCAGGACCATGCGGAAAGATTAGTGGTGGTGGTGGACGCTGACGATCTCCGGTCGGCGGGGGTGAATATCTCCCGGCGCCTTTCCTGGGAGCGCACCGCCAAGGATTTCCTCTGGCAGATTACCACCAACCGGGGATTGCAATGCCTGGCGACTCCCCGCCATCTGCTGGTGCGCTTCGGCCTGGACGGCGCCATCCATTACTACCGGGACCAAGAGGGGGCTAAAGTCCGGCTCTATTACGACCCGCTCCGGGTGGAAGGCGACTTTAATGAAGAAGTCTGTCCGGGGAAGATGACGGGCTTGACCATTGCCTTGGTGGCGGCCATGACGGCTCACCTGATTAAGAATGACCTCCATCTGGAAGGGATTGCTGAGGGAGTCCGGGAAGGCATCTATGCCTCACGCCGTTTATTGCAACAAGGTTTTGGCCCGGACGAAGACCATCTGGAATACCCCGGGGCGAATATTTTTGGGCCCCGCCAACCTAACCAGGTTAAGGAACCCTTGATTGCGGATATTGATATACCGCCCCACAGCCACTTGGATGATGCGGACCCCTATTTCTGGACCATTTTGCAGGACCGGACCGGGACCCGCCTGTTGCAAGTGACCCAAAATATCGTAGAGAAGGGAATCGGCCCGGACCTGGACTATTTTCCCATAGCCCGGTTCGGAAAACTGATAACCCTGGACCGGACGGAAATGGAGAGTTTTCGCAGCATTAAGAATATCGCCACGGAATATCTGAAAGAGCCCCAGACCCGACCCCTTTCCATTGCGGTGTTCGGCCCCCCGGGTTCCGGGAAATCTTTCGGCGTCACCCAGGTGGCACAAAGCATCAAAGTGGCAGGGGTAAAGCTTGAAACCCTGGAGTTTAATCTCTCCCAATGGGACTCCCCTTTGGACCTGATCAAGGCCTTCCATAAGGTCCGGGACATGGTCCTGGGAGGCAAGGTGCCCCTGGTCTTTTTTGACGAGTTTGATTCGGAGTTCCAAGGCTCCCTGGGTTGGCTCAAATATTTCCTGGACCCCATGCAAAGCGGCAAGTTTAAGGAAGGGGAAATCATCCATCCCATCGGCAAGGCCATCTTTGTGTTTGCCGGGGGCACCAGCGAAACCCTGAAAAAGTTTTGCCGGGAACAAGGGACGGCGGTGGAGGAAGACGGCCCTAAAGCCCAGGGGGCAAGAGGAAGTAAGGAAGCTCCCGGCCGTGAATCGGACGCGGAGGCTAAGGAAGAAAGATTCAGAGCCGCCAAGGGTCCCGACTTTGTCAGCCGCCTGAAAGGCTATGTGAACATCCTGGGGGTGAACCGCAGCGGCCCCGATGACAATTTATACCTCATCCGGCGGGCGGTCCTCTGGCGCGGTTTATTTGAAAAGATCAAGGAAAATTTTCCCCAGCTCTTTACCAAGGCCCAAGAATTACAAATCCATCCCAGTGCTTTGTGGGCCTTTCTCATGGCTCCTAAGTATAAACACGGGGTGCGGTCCATGGAGGCTATCCTCAGCATGAGCGAGCTTTCCGGGCGTCGGGTATTCGAACAAGCCGCCTTGCCACCGGAGTCCCAGCTGGACCTCCATGTGGATGCCGGTTTCTTCCGCCACCTCTTAGCCCAGCAAGTAATGTTCAAAGCCCACCGGGAGAAGCTGGCCCAACTTATCCATGAGACGTACCGGGAGGACCAAAAGAAAGCCGGGAGACTTAATGATGATCCCGCCATGCAACCCTGGGAAGCCCTAAGGAAGGACCTGAAGGAATCCAACCGCCTGCAGGCGGATCAGATTCCGGATAAGCTGACCGCGGTGCGTTGTGTCTTCCTGCCGGTGGTAGGCCGGAAGGCAAGAAAGTTCGAGTTCACCAAGGAGGAAGTGGAGTTCCTGGCAGAAATGGAACATGCCCGCTGGATGGCGGAAAAACTCACCAAGGAGTGGGTGTTTGGGCCTAAAAAGGATGATAAGGCAAAGCCTTACCCGACCCATCCTGCCCTATTGCCTTGGGACCAACTGGGTGAAGAAGATAAAGATAAAGACCGGAACACGGTGCGCGCCATCCCCGAATTCCTGGCTGCAGCAGGTTTTGAGATCCACCGGGTGGGGAAATAAGACTTCGCCGGTGCCGAAAATTATGGGACCCAATTTTTGCCGGAAAGGGCGGGCGGCAAGAGCGAGGGGAGGGTAGCCCCCCGGCCGCTTCGCATCCACTGAAGTAACCGGAAAAGGCCATACAATTGCGGGGCTGGCTCGTTATTCTCCCAAAATCGAAGAGTTAAAATCTACCAGATATGGGGAAAGCAGTGGAGGAACTTTTGCATGGGAAAGTCCACCGGGGCAGGGCCTAGTTTGGCTGGCATCAGGGAAAAACTGGCCCAGGCTATTCATAAAAAGTATCGAGTGAACCAAGCGGGCAAGAAATCCCCTGACGATCCCGCCATGCAGTCCTGGGAGCAGCTCCGGGAAGATTTGCAGGAGTCCAACCGCCAGCAAGCCGAGCAGATTCCGGAGAAGCTCCAGGCGGTTGGCTATGGTATTCGCCCGGCAGCGGGTGGGGAACCATCAAAGATGGGGCTGACCCCGGAGGAATTGGAACTCCTGGCCCGGATGGAACACGACCGCTGGTTGGCGGAAAAGACCAGGGCCGGTTGGCGCTATGGCGTCCCCCGGGATGATGCGAAGAAACTCCATCCCTGCCTGGTGCCCTGGGAGCAACTGCCGGAGGAGGAAAAGGAGAAAGACCGGCAAGCAGTGCGCCAGATCCCGGGGCTGCTAGCCGCGGCACATTTGAAGATCTACAAACTGGGATAGCAACTTTTAATCACTCTTTCTCCCCCACTTTATGAGGAGGTGAGGCAATGGCTCCCCATGCCATCTGGCGCTCCCGGCCTATCTTCATCACCAGCACCTTCCGAGACTTCCATGCCGAGCGGGACTACCTGCACCGCGTAGTCTTTCCCGAGTTAGAAGAGCGACTTAAAGCCCGCTTCCATCACTTGGAGCCCATTGACCTGCGCTGGGGGGTGGAGACCAAGACCCTGGAGGAACAGCAGGTCAAGGAACTGCTGATCCTCAAGGTCTGCCTGGAGGAGATCGAGCGCACCCGCCCCTTTTTGATCGGGCTGTTGGGAGACCGCTACGGCTGGGTGCCCCCGGAAGACCGCATCCGGGCCGCGGCCCAGGAGGTGGGCTTTGAGACTACGGTGGCGGGCCAGAGCGTCACCGCCCTGGAGATCAAATTCGGGATCCTGGCCGATCCCGGGCAACAACGGCGGAGTCGTTTCTACTTTCGGGAGCCGCTGCCCTACGGAAAAATGGACCCCTCCACGGCCGCCGACTACTGTGACCTCTATTCCACCGATCCGGAGGTACAGGCCCATCACGAAAGTCTGGAGGCCTTGAAGGAAACTATCCGCGAGGAAATGCCGGACAGGGTGCGGGCTTGCTGGGTTAATTGGGACCCGGAGAAGCGCCGGGTTGCCGACTTGCCCCAGTGGGGCCGCCAGGTCCTGGAAGACCTGTGGGCGGATATCGAAGAAGAGACCCGGGCTTATGCCGCCCGCCCCCCAGACACCTGGCAGGATCAGGAGCGTTGGACCCTGGAGCAGTTCGTGGAGACGGTCTCCCGGGACTTCGTGGGCCGTCGCGCCATCCTGGAAAAATTGGTATCCTTGGCCCTATCGCCCCCTGACCCTGATGGGCAATGGGGAATTTGCCTGGTGGGAGAGTCGGGGGTGGGCAAGAGCGCAGTCTTTGCCCAACTCTATCATCGTCTGCAGCAGCAGGAAGGAGTATTTTTGCTGGCCCATGCCGCCGGGGTCAGTCCCCGGGCCAACCAGGTGGACAGTCTGCTCCGGCGCTGGCTTCAGGAACTGGCGGTTTTCTTGGGGGTAGCAGATCCTGCTCCGGACCTGAATGCCCGGGAGGATTTGGAAAAGGCCTTCCGGGAGCTCCTGGCCCAGGCGTCAGCCCAGACCCCGGTAGTCTGCCTCCTGGATGCCTTAAACCAATTTGAGCGCAGCACCACGGCCCAATACCTCACCTGGCTCCCGGCCTTATGGCCCCCTAATGCCCGCCTCATCGCCACCACTATCCCGGACACGGAGTCTGCGGCCCTGGAGCAGCGCCCCGGGGTGGAGTCAGTGCCCCTGGACCTGATGTCTGCCGAAGAAATAGAAGACATGGCCAAGGCCCTCTGCCAACGCTATCACAAGACCATGGCCCCGGAAATCCTCCAGACCCTGTTGTCCAAGCAACTGCCGGACGGCGCTCTGGCCGCGGGTTATCCCCTGTGGCTGGCCCTGGCCCTGGAGGAATTGCTGCTGCTGGATGCCGATGATTATGACCGGATGGAGATAGGCTTTACCGGCAGCCCCGAAGAAAGACTCCACGCCTTGCTCCTCAAAGTGGCAGGCGATCTACCCCCGGAAATTGAGGCCCTCTATGCTTATCTTTTAGAGCGTACCGAGGAGGTACACGGGGAGAGCTGGGCTAGAGAGTTTGCCCATCTGCTGGCCGTGACCCGGGGAGGCTTAAGGGAGTCTGATCTTCAGGTCCTGCTGCTCCGGCGCGCCAAAGAACCCTGGGAAGAGGTGCGCTTTGCCGCTCTCCGCCGCAGTTTCCGGGCACACTTGGTACAGCGGGGCGCTCTGGGCCAGTGGGACTTCGTCCACGCCCAGATGCGGGAGGCTATCTTCCGCCGCCGCCTCAACACCCTTGAGGCCCGTGGGCAGGCTCACCAGGACATTGCCCTCTACCTGGAGGAACTGCCCCGGGAGGACCTCCTGCGCCAGACAGAACTGATGTTCCATCTGATCGCCGCGGACGACAAGCTCCGGGCGGCCCATTTTTATGCCAGCCTGGATTCCTCCGACCCGGAGATAGCCCCGGCCAGCCAGACCCTGGCGGCGCACATCCTGGCGGGGGCTGCTGAGGACCCGAATTCCGGCCTGAAGTGGGCCCTTACCCTACCCGGCCAGGCAGGCCTGACCAAGGAAGAGACCGCCAATCTATGCCGGAATTATCAGTTCGCTCTCTTGGAGGCCTTGGCCAACGAAGCCGGCCTGCCGCTACAACAGGCCTTCCTGGAGGGGATTAAGCAATCACAGGAGGGGCTTCTCCGGCAGGACCCTGCGAACCCCCTCTGGCAGCGGGACCTCGCTGTCAGCTACGAAAAACTGGGGGATGTGCTAGAGGCCCAAGGGAAACTTAACGACGCCCTTTCGGTTCAGCAGGCAGCCCTAATTTTTCGACAAGCACTGCTTTCCTCAGACTCTAATGACACTATATACCAACATGATGTAACGTGTAGCTACCTCAAGGTCGGGGATATCTTCCTTGACCAAAGGAATTTTTCTAAAGCTGAAGAAGCCTATTTGGCCGCAGGAGCTATAACTGAACGCCTACGTCTTAATGATCCTAGTGACCTCAGGGGGCATGAAAGTCTTGCTGCCGTCCAGAGCAGGCTGGGTGAACTTTATCAAATTTTGGGGGACTTCCCTAAAGCCTTGAATGCATTTGATGAGGCAGTAGCTATTTCCCGATATCTGAGTCAGTCAGACCAGGGAAACAAAGAGCCTCAACGAAACCTTGCAGTTAGCCACATCAAAAGGGCAGGTTTTCTATTCCTTAGGGGTGACTTGCCCGCAGCCCTGAAAGATTACCGGGAGGCTGAGAAAATCTTAGAGGAACTGAAAAGTTTGGAACCTTGGAACTGGCGCTGGACATTCGATTTTTCTTATGTTCATACAAATATAGGCGAGGTACTCGCTGCCTGTGGAGATTTCGCAGCGGCCCACAGTTCCTATATCATAGCTTTAGGGCACCTCCTACCTTTGGTTCAGCTCGACCCAGACAATAAAAATTGGGCATGGCAACTTGCCGCCATAAAGGAGGGCTTTGGAGATGCTGTTTTTTTCCAGGGGCAACATAAATTCGGTTTGTCTTTATATCAAGAGGCTCTTGAAATTCGGGAGCGCCTAATAGCGACAAATCCTAACCATTCCGCCTGGCAGAGAGACATTGCTATAAACTATTTCAAGATTGGAAACTCTCTCCAGAGTCAGGGCGATCGATGGCAAGCGCATCGTTTCTTTGCCCTTTGCCGAGAATTATTACGTCGTTTAGAGCATTCTCCTATGATGAACGATCCCAAAATTGCCGAATTGTCAAATATGTTGTCAGAGAACGAGTCTCAAATATTGTCTCTCAATATTCCTAGATTCATAATACATTTTTTCCTCGGTCTTGGTCTAGTGGGTCTTGGATATATCTTATACCAACAACTCCAAGTGCTATGGATAGCATTGCTATTTACTATTATGGGCTGTTTTATCATCCTGATCCAGTTGATCGCAATCTCAAAGATTTGCATCCCCATTGACTGCGGTAAATGCGGCGGCATGGCGCTATTGTGGCGAAAATCTCGGGTGATCTGTCCTTTTTGTGGGGTCTATCTGGTGTTTGAAAATCTTTAATAAAAGGCCCGGCTTTTATGGCTCATGACGTTTTTATCAGCTATGCCAATAAGGACAAGCCTTCTGCGGAGGCCATTTGTGCTGCCCTTGAACATAATGCTATTCGCTGTTGGATCGCCCCCAGGAACATCTTGGCGGGAATGAAGTTCGGCGAGTCCATCATCGATGCCATAGGCGACTGCCGAATTTTCGTTCTGGTATTATCATCCAGTGCTAATGAATCGCCCTATGTCCTCCAAGAAGTGAAGCAGGCTTTTGAAAAACGAGCCGTCATTATACCTTTCCGCATAGAAGAGGTTTTTCCTTCCAAATCGCTGGAATTTTTTATCAGCACCCACCACTGGCTGGACGCTTTTACCCACCCTCTGGAAACCCATTTGCAGGAACTGGCCGACACCATCAAGGTACTACTGGCTCAACTGCAGGAAAGGGAGGAACTCGAATTCCCTGCAATAAGAGCAGGAGCCTGCCCTTATTGTGGTGGCAGGGTTGCAGAAGGGCACCTTTTCTGTCCCCAATGCGGCTCAAAAATCCAGGATGGAGAAGAGGGGAAGGAAGGGGCGGCGGTAGACCAACAACAGTCTTGGGACATGGCTAAGTTAGAACCCCTCGTCCCCGTGTCCCAACCTGAGAAGGTTGCTCCCTCTCTCCTTGAAACTCCAACCCCATCTCCACCTGCTGTAGCCGGGGAGCCTCAAATACAAGAGCCTCCTGCCGACCCCATCCCGGGCGCAAGGGAGTCTTTGCCGGAAACGTTGGCCTCCGGAGCACCACCTGGAATTCCAGCAGGAGGCAGGGAAGAGCCAACAGTCTATGAGGAAAAAATTCAGCTACCCGTTCGGACCGTTAAACCGGAGCGAGGTGTTCTCCGGTGGGTCTTGAGCACCCTAGCGGTGATGGGGATCGCGGCTATTTCTTTGTATATCCTTCACGGTACTTCCGCCTCTTACTATCTAAGCCAGGGGCTGAGTTATCTAGAAAAAGGGCGGTTTGATGAAGCTCTGGACAGTTGCGCCAGAGCCCTGGAGAAAAACCCGATTCTGGCAGAAGCCCACATTTGCCAGGGTAGGGTGTATATTCACAAGGCCCGGTTTGACGAGGCCATTGCCGCGCTCAACCGGGCCTTGGAGATAGAACCCGGTTCCCTGGATGCTCTCAAGAATCGGGCCTTGGCTTACCAGGGGAAGAGCAACTATCCTCAAGCCGTTTCGGATCTCGATAATATTCTGCGGGTTAACCCAAAAGATGCCCAGTCTTATCTTCTCAGGGGAGACCTGCGCCGTGACCAAGACCAGCATGATCTTGCCGTAGCGGATTACCGTAAGGCTTTAGAGTTGCAACCGGATATTGATAAGGACGTAAACTCGCGTCTGGCTCAGGTAGCAAGCAAATATTATGTTATGGGCAGTGAATATTCTTCCAAAGGCAAATATGCTCAGGCAATTTCCGAGTATAGCAAGGCCATTAACCTTAATCCCAAGAGTTTGTGGTTCTATTACAATGACCGAGCGGTGATCTATGCCAAACTCGATCGATATAACGAGGCCATTACCGACCTCGATCGCGCCCTGGACATTAATAAGAATTCCTTGAGCTATTGGAATAAAGCGGTTTTTTGCGAGGCAGTCGGCCGCTTCAAAGAGGCCATTGAAGCTTATAAACAATTCATCTTTTATACCTCTCCGGAATACGCGCCTTCTTCGGAGCATTACAGCCGCATACCGAAGGCCAAAAAAAAGATCGAGAGCCTGGAGAGCAAAGTGTCTAAGTGAGATGACCTGCCCCCAGCAGTTGTACCAAGTTTTAAGTTGGGATGGGGGTCAATGGGAGATGCCCCGCCCCAGGACGTCCAGCAGCTCATCCACAGTCATGGGGGAGGCCTAGATCAGTTCCACCAGGGGGGGGCGGCAACTGGCCGTTTTTGGCCCAATACCCGGCAAATCCTTAGCTGTCCTTCCGGTCCACAATCTGTTATGATGTTTTTATGGCGGCTCCTCCTTGGCTTTCCTTGCCCCAACCGATTTCACCGCATCGGCCGGAGGAACCGCCATCCCTTTTCACCTTTCAACTATGGAGGGGACAGCCGCCGTTTCGAGGTACCCAAACTTAAGCCCAGACAACGCTTAGGGGGAAATTGAATTAACCTAAGAGCCTCTTGCAAAAGTCTTTTTAATGGCCGAATCAACGATATTGGTCCGGTTCCCTCCCCCTTGAGGGGTGTATAGACCGGGGACATGGGTAACACATGTTCGGAGACATGGGTAACAGTATAATGGCGGATCGTCTCTTTGGAGGTCGGTCATGCCGTGGCAGCAGGTTACCCTCAT
>Ga0299912_10000492_pt1 | contig 33546 bp, 25 predicted proteins | sample RVTome_2_FD_207667 | JGI IMG/M metagenome (GOLD analysis project Ga0299912, IMG submission 207667) | Soil microbial communities from uranium-contaminated site in the Upper Colorado River Basin, Wyoming, United States - RVT95D214 (version 2) ... | reverse complement strand
TACGTGGGCATCTCCGACCATACCAAGTTCCTGAAGATTGAGCACGGCCTGGACGAGGAGCAGCTCCGGGCCCGGAATAAGGAGATAGAGGAAATAAACCGGGAACTCCGGGCCGCAGGCCATAATTTCACCGTGCTCAAAGGCTGCGAAGCCAATATCATGGCCGACGGGTCCATTGATATTGTGGACGAGGTCCTCTCTGAGATGGATTATGTGATTGCCGGGGTGCATTCCCAATTCAAAATGCCCCGGGAGGAGATGACCGCCCGCATTATCAAGGCCATGGAAAACCCCCAGGTGGACATCATTTCCCACCCCACGGGGAGGTTGCTGAAAAAACGGGAAGAGTATGAGATCCACCTGGATAAGATTTTGGCCGCGGCTAGAGACACCCGGACCGTCCTGGAAATCAATTCTTATCCGGAAAGATTGGACCTGAATGACCTGAATATTCACCTGTGCAAAAGCATGGGCATTAAAATGGTGATCAACACCGATGCCCATCAGGTGGACCAATTGCGGCTGATGGGCTTCGGCATTGCCCAGGCCCGCCGGGGTTGGGCCGAAAAGGAAGATATCATCAACGCCTGGCCGGTGGATCAGTTCTTAAAGATGTTGAAATAAGACCAGGATTCAGGCAGTATTTGGCTTTTGGCTCAGTTAAAAGGGGCCGGGGAAACCCGCGGCAATATTCGGTCTTTGCCCTCGAAAGGGTAGGGCGCGGGTATATCCCCAGGACGCTGGGAGGAGAATGATGGTTGATCCCGCGGAATTCCGGGCCGGTTCGTTCAGCATCCCCTATTCCTCCCAAGATGAGTTGCCCCCCTGTTGTTTTGCCTGTGTCTACCTGCTCTCCGAGGAAAGCATGGTCTGCTACTGTGCCTCCTTCTACTATTTCTGCGCCTATAGCTGGCCTGATAAACTCACCCACACCGTTCCTCCCTGCCTCCAGGAGTCTTAATCCCCCGGGGACGCCCAGGCAGGGGAGGACCTCCTGAAGGCGCAGGCGCCCCTTGATATTTCTTCTGGTGGTGCTTATCTTGCCGGGAAAATTGCTGCCATTTAGGGAAAAGAGTGGGGGAGCCCACCGGGCCCCCGGTTTTTTCCCGTCCATTAATGCGGATTCTGTAAGGAGGAACGCATGGCTGAACGTTCCGGAGTGATTACCATGAAGGGCCGGCCCCTGACTCTGATGGGTGATGAAGTGAAGGCAGGTGATCCGGCCCCTGATTTCGAAGTGACCGGCAACGACCTGACTCCGTTCCCATTCTCCTCCCTTAAGGGGCAGATCTGCATCATCGCCTCGGTGCCGTCCCTGGACACCTCCGTCTGCGATCTGGAGACCCGGCGCTTCAACGCCGAGGCGGCCAAGCTCAGTTCGGATATCAATCTCTTGACCATCAGCATGGACCTGCCCTTTGCCCAGAAACGCTGGTGCGGCGCGGCGGGGGTGGAACGGCTGAAGACTTACTCCGACCATCGCCTGGCCTCCTTCGGCCTGGCCTACGGGGTGCTGATTAAAGAACTGCGGCTCCTGGCCCGGGCGGTCTTCGTGGTGGACCGGGAAGGGATCGTTAGATACGCGGAGTTGGTGCCAGAACTGGTCAACGAACCGGACTATGGGGCGGTTTTACAGGCGGTGAAAAAATTGGCTGGAGGTTAAACTAGCCGTTCCACTACCGTTTATTCCCGACTCGGGGGCAGCCCCTTCCTTTTCCTTGGGCGGCTGCCGCCCTGGGTATCTGCCGGAGAACGGTGAGGTTTACCGGGTGCCTCTGGAGGCGCGTCCGGAGGAAGCCCCACCCGTGGGCCTGCTCTGGCGGAGGCGCAGCCCGGAAGGCCGCCAGGGGCCCGGTAGGGCGGGCCTCGCTCCCCCGCCTTTAACCCCTGGCCCCTCCTGCAAGCTCCCTCCCCCACTAAAAATGATGCGGCTCTTTCCTTGACATGGCCGAATTAAACCCCTTAATATTGTTCACGGGAAAAGGTGCGGTTTTTGTTTCTATCCTCCTCACCAGCGAAAGGAGACAATGATGGTCCGCGCTGCAAAATGGACTACAGTTCTTGCTTTATCGGCTTTAGCGGTTTTTCTGCTAATCACCTCCTCGGCCATGGCCCAACCCCGGCCCATGTCCCAAGATGTCTTTACTCCCCTCACCAAGGGTTATGATTTAATGCGGGCCGGCAAATATGAGGCCGCGGAAGCTGAGTTCAAAACGGCTTTGAGTAAGGACCGCTATAACCCCTTTGCCCTCAATAACCTGGCCGCCATAAAGACTCAGGAGGGCAAGCTTAAAGAGGCCATGGCTTACCTGACGGACGCGCAGACTCATGCCAAAGACTATCTTGATAAGTACCAGGAAGTGTGCTTTACCGAGGGCCTCTGCACCGGGGTTAAGCCCTTGAAAGTGATGGGCAATGAGAGCACCATTGCCAAAGTCGTGGCTGAGAATACGGCGAAGTTGAAGGCCAAAATGGCCGCCAGCCCTTCTCCTGCGGTGCCGTCGACTCCCCCTCCCATGGAGAAAGTGACCCCGGAGAAAAAGGGGAAGTAATACGGCTTCCCATGGTTTTCGTTAGTTTTGACCGCCCCTTTTCCCTGATTGCTTGATTACTCAGTGCATCTTCTTAGGCACTGATCCCTTCAAAGGCCGAGCCGGCAACCCCGGCTCGGCCTGTCTTTTATTCCGGGGAGATAATCCCGGCCAAGTCCCTCCCCCCTGCCTGGCGGCTCAGGAGAATGCTCTTGCTCTCTCAGCAAAGTTTCCCTTGACGCTTGATTATATTCAGTAATATGATGTGGTTACTCAGATAACTGAGTCGCGCCCATCCCCCATGAGTGCTCTAAGAAAAGATGGGGAGAAAGGAGGCAAGAAGTAACTTCTTTAAAACTCGAGTTGATATCCCGCCCGGCCCCTCAAACCCGCGGCCCCGGCCATTTCGGAACGGAAACGGCTGCCGTGGAACCCAAGCATTAATAAGAGCAATCTTGCTCCCACACCATCCCCTAGGAAGGCCGCCATGAAACGTAACCGCATTTTTTCTTTTGTCCTGGTCTTATGTCTGTTAGCCTTGCCCCTTTCCCTGGCCCTGGCCCAACCCGGAGCCGGGCTGGCCCGGATTTACTGCAAGCATTTTATTTTCGGCTATCCTTTGGGAGCGCCGGCTTCCAACCCCATGGTTATCAGGGACCTGTATGCTCTTAGCCTCAATGGCCAGACCAAATTCGCGGATTGGGTCTGCTATTATCTCACCCCCAAGGAAACCCACGGCCCCCCGGGTCTGCCGCGGAATTGGCAAAATGACCCCTGGCTGAAGAAAGGCGAAGCCCTGGAAGTTTCCCCAAGGATGATTACGATGGGGTTAAGGAAAAGGAAATCGACCGGGGCCATATGGCCCCCCTGGCATCCTTGGCAGGCTCCCCCCTTTTCCGACAGGTGAACATTTACACTAATATTATGCCCCAGAAAAAAGGCCTCAATGCAGGTCCCTGGGGGAAGTTGGAGGATAAGGTGAGGGATCTGGTGGATAAGTATGGCCATGTCTGGGGTATGAGCGGCCCCCTCTATGAGCGGGACATGGAGCCCCTGCCCCAGGCCACCAAACCCCACAAAGTTCCCAGCGGTTTCTGGATGATCGTCGTGGCGTCAAATAAAGAAAATCCCAAGGGCCCCAAGGACCTTAAGGTCGCCGCCTTTATCATGGACCAGGACACGGCGAGGCAATATAATCCCCAGGAAAGTTTGAAGTCCGTGGACGAGGTGCAAAACCGGAGTAAGCTGAATTTCTTCTGGGAGTTGTCCCCCTTGGATCAGAGTAGCTTAGAATCACAAAAAGCTACTACTTGGGTCCAGGAATGGCTTAATTGAGAGTAATATTTTGGACTATTTTTTTGCCGTAGCCTCGCAATTCACCCCCCAGGGCCGGATTTTGGAGGTCCGGGAATATGGCCAGGGCAACGTCAACGACACCTACCTGGTGACCGTGGACGGTCCAGGGGAAAGGCCCTTTATCCTGCAGCGCCTCAACCCCCGGGTTTTTCCCCAACCGGAACTCATCATGGGGAACCTGCGCGTCTTCACGGCGCACGTGCAGGCGCGGCTGAACCAGACCCCCCTCCCCCCGGGCCGCCGCTGGGAGGCCCCCCGGGTGCTGTTGACCGGGGACGGCCGGGACCACTTTCTGGACTCCGGCGGCTCTTTCTGGCGGGCCCTTTCTTTCATTGAGGCCGCGGAGTCCCACGCCACCATCAAGGACCTGGAGCACGCCCGGGAGGTGGGCTACGCCCTGGGCCGGTTCCACCACCTCCTCAGCGACCTGCCCCCGGAAAGACTGGCGGACACCCTGCCCGGGTTTCACATCACCCCGGACTATCTGAAGCGTTATGCTGGGGTGAGGGCGAAAAACGTGGGCCGGAACTCCCCGGAAATGGATTATTGCCTCGGGTTTATCAAGGAGCGGCGGGCCTGGGCGGACGTCCTGGAGAAGGCCAAGGCCCAAGAGAAGCTGCCCCTCCGCCCCATTCACGGCGACCCCAAGGTCAATAACGTCATGGTGGATAGCGCCACCGGCCAGGCCGTGGGTCTGGTGGACCTGGACACCGTCAAGCCCGGCCTGGTGCACTATGATCTCGGGGATTGCCTCCGTTCGGGCTGCAATACCCTGGGCGAAGAAATTGAGAAATGGGAGACAACGGGCTTCGACCCCGAAATCTGCCGGGCTATTCTTAAGGGCTATCTCTCCCAGGCCGGAAGCTTCCTCACCGCCGGCGACTATGCTTATCTCTACGACGCCATCCGCCTTCTCCCCTTCGAGCTGGGACTGAGATTTTTTACCGATTATCTGGAGGGGAACATCTACTTCAAGACCAGGTACCCGGAGCACAACCTGAACCGGGCCCTGGTGCAGTTCAAGCTGACGGAGAGTATCGAGGCCCAGGAGCCAGCCATTCGGGCCATCGTCAGTGAGCTGTCTGGGAAAGGGGGCTAAAGGCCGCGGGCCCTTACCTCCTCCCCCCAATCTCCGTCGCGGCGCTTTCAGGATAAAAATTCCGGGACCCGGCCGCCCCTAATGCGAGGATGCGGCCATGCCTGGGGACGCGTCCTCTTCCCGGCAGGCTCCGTGTTTCCAAACTTTAAGGGGACTCTTCTCCCTGGAGGTGGAGTCGGGGAAGCGGCTGAGGCGGGGCTCTAAAATAGAGGGGTAGTCCTTAGTCTAAAGATGATTCCTTAACCTCCTCTCACGCCTAAGGATTTTCCCGACCTTAAACCGTGTCAACCGTCCATCTGTTTGCCGGATGATTTAGCCATCTCATACTCCACCGGGCCCGGCAATAGTTCAGTGGCTTGATCCCCGATGGACACTTTACTCCCTTTGACCTGGCCGTTGGCGCCCCGGACCAAAAAGGTTAATTCCATTACCAGGCTACCCATCTGTTCCGCCTGGCCGTTCATTTCTTCGGAGAAAGATGCAGTCTGTTCCGCCTGGGCCGCGTTTTCTTGGACTACCCGGTCCATATCGTTAACAGCCCGATTGATATGGTCGATGGTTAGGGCCTGTTCCTGGGAACCCGCGGCTATTTCCCCCACCAGGGCATCGATCTTCTTGGCGTTGTCCGCGACCTTATGGAAGGCCTCGGTGGCCGCGGCGACAATTTTCGAGCCCACTTCAATCTTTTGAATAGTACCTTCTATCAGCACGGAAGTGTTTTGGGACGCGTCCGCGGCTCGCTTCGCCAGGTTCCGGACCTCATCGGCCACCACCGCGAAACCCGCGCCCGCCTCTCCGGCCCGGGCTGCTTCCACCGCCGCATTGAGGGCCAACAGGTTGGTCTGAAAGGCGATCTCATCAATGGTCCTGATGATCTTGGAAATTTCATCGCTGGACGCCGAGATTTCCTGCATGGAGCCGGTTAACTCGGTCATGGATTCCTTGGCCGCGGTGACGACGTTGGCCGCCTCGCTGGTGAGGGAGGCCGCGGCCGCGGAGTGGTCGGCATTGGTGCGGACCATGGCCGAGGCCTCGGTGAGAGCGGAAGTGGTTTCTTCCAGGGAGGACGCCTGTTCTCCTGCCCCCCGGGCCAACTTCTGGCTGCTGTCCGAAATCTGTCCGGAGGTGGCGGCTACCTGCTGCGCGGCGATACTTAAACCTTCCACCACGTAATTGATAGGTTTAATTATGCCCTTGATGTTAAAGAAGGCAAGGAAAACAATAGCGACGCAAGTTATTAAGGCAATGATGAGGAAATTTCTTTTCACTCTCTGATAATCTTGGTCAGAGGACTCATAGCTATTCTTGCTTTCAGCGAATGACTTCTTATCCAACTTTTGCATTTCGTGGATTATTTTTTGATAGGAATCATCGATGCTGCCCATATACATAGAGGCTGCCGAGTAGTCAGCCGTCAGGACATCAAACATATTGTTGAGAAATTTCCTGTATTTCTGTAGATTATCGGCGATATTCTGATAGGTTAATCTATCGGCCTGGAAGGCAGGATCGCCGGCTTTCTTTTGGGCGTAAGCAATCATCCCCGTTAAACCGGCATCCGTCTCTTTTATCAGGTGGTCAATTTTATCTTGACCATATCCGGAGACAGTCCAGGCAATCACCCGAAAACCATTCTGATGAATGGTGATAATTTTTTGGTAACTGTCGGTGATGTCATTGGAAATAATAAAATTTTGATACACCTGACTGGTGGACTTCCTGAGGGCGGAAAAGCCGTAATCCGTGACCCCACCGAGAACAACCACAGCAAGAATCGCCAGAGCGGGAAGAAGTGCGATCTTGTATTGAACCTTGGCCCTCTTAAATATTTGCATGGGTATCTCTCCTCGTTGCCAAGGGGGGCTGCTGGTCAGGCGCCCCCCCCTCGTCATGGGTCGATCCTCCCCGGTTACTTATAGATGCCGCAACCGACAAATAAACCGCCTTCCAGGGGGAGGACATAGGAAGATTTATCCTGAATTTTTTTGGTCTCCGGGTTGGTCCATTTGTAATCTATCCAGCCGCCTCCCTTTTTAGCCAGGGCCGCCATCCCCTTCATGAAGTATTTGCCATCAGCATCTTTTAACTCGCCGATATTTTTCCCCACCAATTTGGGGTTGGCGCCGTGGGCCAGGGTCAGGCAGTCAGCGTCAAATAAGAATATATAGAGATCCCCTTTGACAAACTCCCCTTTGGGATCATTAAATGCGGCTATGGCTTTGTCCTTGCCGTTGGCTTTGAAGTACTCCACCGCCTTGTCCACCAGGGACTTGGCTTCCTCGGCGGTGCCCTTGGCCCCGACATAATCAGCCATGCAGACGGTTATCAGGAACAATCCCAACAAGCATGCCGCCACCTTCTTCATCCTTTTCTCCTTTGGTGTAGTTTTTTAAAAGTTCGCAGATTGGAAGACTTTTTTGCCAGGCGGACTTCTCCGTTTAAGAATTTAAACAAAAAGGGAAAAAGCCCAGAGTTCTTAAAAGCGCTCCCGTCCTGGATGAGCTGGAAACATTAGGGCCAGAGGGGCGATCTGCTGGCCAGGCGCCCCCCGGGTCGGTGGTTAATCTACCCCCCTACTTATAGATGCCGCAACCGACAAACAAACCGCCTTCCAAGGGGAGGATATAGGTAGATTTATCCTGAATTTTTTTGGTCTCCGGGTTGGTCCATTTGTAATCCACCCAGCCACCCCCTTTCTTGGACATGGCTGCCATTTCCTTCATGAATAATTTCCCGTCCGCGTCCTTTAACTCACCGACATTTTTACCCACCAGTTTTTGGTTGGCGCCGTGGGCCAGGGTGTTGCACTCAGAGTCCATCATGAATATATACAGGTCCTCTTTGACAAATTCCCCTTTGGGATCATTAAACGCGGCTATGGCCTTGTCCTTGCCGTTGGCCTTAAAGTACGCCACCGCTTTTTCGGCCAGGGCTTTGGCTTCGTCGGCGGTGCCCTTGGCGACCGCATAATTAGCCATACAGACGGTGATCAGAAAGAGTCCCAACAAGCATACCGCCACTTTTTTCATCGTCATCTCCTTTGGTGTAGTTTTTAGAGCTTGAAAATTGGACGACTTATATATTATTCGGATTTTCCGCCAAATAATTTAAACCCAAAATAATAAAATCTAGCAGCGGGCAAAGCCCTCCCGGCATGGAGGACGATGGACCGATAGGCCCAGGATTAGGAGAAAGCCAGGGGAGATATCAAGAAATACCGAATTTTTGTAGCCCCCCCAGAGAATCGATGCGGGCAAAGGCGTCTCGCTCGTGCAGGCGCCGGTGGCAGCCTGGGTCCACATTCTGCCATTTTCGGGGTTGTGGGCCCAGGCAAAGGCCATCCGGACCTGCCAATGCACACCTGTTAGTCTCTTTAAAAATTCGATTTAATTAAAGAAATAATAAGGACGAAAATAAAGAAAGGTATTATAGTGTAAAGCATTTTCAGATGATCCGCGTTTCCTGGTCATCCCACTGAGGCCCAAAATGAAGGACGAGGACAAGACCAAAGGGCAACTCATCCAGGAAGTGCAAGAGTTGCGCCGGCAGACCCAGGAGGAATTGAGCCGGAGTTCCGCCCTGTTCTCCCGCATCATGGAGACCAGTCCGGCCGGCATCGTCGTGCTGGACCGGCATGGGACTATCCTCTCTGCTAACCCCCAGGCCACGGGGATATTGGGTCTGGCCGGAGACCAGATCGCCGGCCGTGCTTACAATGATCCCCAGTGGCGGATCACTGATTACGAGGGTAATCCTTTCCCCGACGGTAAGCTGCCTTTCCGACAGGTCATGGATACCCGCCGGCCGGTTTATGACGTCCAACACGCCATCGAGTGGCCCGAGGGGCGACGGGTTTTGCTCACCATTAACGCGGCTCCCCTCCTGGACGAATCAGGTCAGGTGGAGCAGGTGGTGGCCACGGTGGAGGATGTCACCCCCCGGGTAAAAACCGAAAGAGACCTGAGGCAGAGCCGCAAAGAATGGGAAGAGATCTTCCAGGCCATCGGGCAGCCCTCCGTAATACTTGATCCGCAGCACCACGTGATAGCCTTGAACCGGGCTGCGGTCCAGGCCACAGGCAACTCTGAAAAAGAAATAATCGGCAAGAAATGTTACGAAGTCTTCCATGGCGCCGATGAACCCCCCGAAGGCTGTCCCATGGAAAAGATGCTTGCCTCCGGCCTCATGGAAACGGTGGAGATGGAGATGGAGGCCCTGGGGGGGGTGTTTCTGGTCTCCTGCACGCCGATGATGGATGAGCACGGCAATCTGCAAGGAATCATCCACATAGCCACCGATATCACCTCCCGCAAACGGGCCGAGGATGCCCAGCGGGAGAATGAAAAGAGGTATCGATCCCTTTCCCAAGAATTCCAAGCGATTTTGAATGCCATCCCTGACGCCGTGTGTCTGCTTTCTCCAGATTTACGGATAGTCTGGGCAAATGAGGCAATGGCTGTCGAAATAGACAGATCCACCATCTCCGAAATTCTTGGGCAATACTGTTACCAAATACGGCATAATCGCTCTCAACCCTGTGAAGATTGTCCGGTTATAAGATGTTTTCGTTCCGAAAGGATTGAGACTAAAGAAGTTGACCCTCACGGAAGGATTTGGGAACTACGCGCGATCCCCATTTACGATGATCGTCACGAGTTGCGCGGGGCCATTGAGGTAGCCCGGGAAATCACCGAGCGCCGGAGCGCGGAAGAGGCGCTACGCCAAAGCGAAGAAAAATATCGGACCATTATTGAAACTACAGGCACCGGATACGTGGTTGTTAACCAAGATGGGGAGGTCCTGGATGCCAATCAAGAATACGCAAAACTAACGGGCCATAACCTCATCGAGGAAATATTGGGAAGAAGGGTGACCGAATGGACCGCGGCATATGACTTGGAAAAAAATGCTGCCGAGGTAAGGAAATGCGCGGAAGAGGGTTTAACCAGAAATCTGGAAATTGATTATGTGAGCCCTAATGGCAAGATTACTCCCATTGAGATAAATGCAACTGCGATACGAAATAAGGAAGGCCAGGTAATCCTGGGATTATGCAGGGACATCACCGAGCGCCGGCAGGCAGAGCAGACGCTGCGGGAGAGCGAAGAACGCCTGAAGTTGGTTATAGAGGGGAGTCAACAGGGTTTCTGGGACTGGAACTTCGAGACGGGTGAAGTTAATCGTAACGAGCGTTGGGCGGAGATGCTGGGCTACACGCTCCCGGAGATCGAATCCACCGTGGAGCAATGGCTGGATCTCATCCACCCGGACGACCAGGCTGCCGCCAGGAAGTCGCTCCAAGACCACCTTGAAGGCCGGACGCTGGTGCACGAGATCGAATGCCGGATGTTGACCAAGAACAAGCAGTATAAGTGGATACTCGACCGGGGCAGGATTGTGGAGCGCGACGCCCAAGGTCGTCCCCTGCGGATGAGCGGCACCCACACCGACATTACCGAGCGCAAGCAGGTGGAGGAGGCCCTGCGGGAGGCGCATCAAAAACTGCAAGCATTGGTGCAAGCCTCTCCCTTAAGCATCTTCGTCCTGGACCCGGAAGGAAAGGTTTTGCTTTGGAACCCGGCGTCGGAAAGGACTTTCGGCTGGACTGAAGAGGAGGTCGTGGGCCGCGTTCTCCCCATTGTTCCTGAAGATAAGCAGGGTGAGTTCCGGGATAATCTGCGGCGGACTTTGGCCGGCGAATCCCTTAGAGGGGTGGAGTTGCGGCGCCGCAAAAAGGACGGGAGCCCCATCGATATCAGCGTCTTTTCCTCCACCCTTTATGATGCTCAAGGGGAGGTCACCGGCGCCTTGATAATGGATGCCGATATTACGGAACGCAAGCAGGCCGCGGATAAACTGGAACAATCCATTTCCTTGCTTGAGGCCACCCTGGAGTCCACGGCCGATGGGTTGCTGGTGATCGATGGATCCGGAAAGATTGTCACCTATAATCAAAAGTTTGCCCAGATGTGGCGGATTCCCGAGGCAGTCCTGGCCTCCCGGGATGACGACCGGGCCCTGGCCTCTGTCCTGGAGCAATTAACAGACCCTGATGATTTTCTCAGCAAAGTGCGGGAGTTATACGGCCAACCGGAGGCGGAGAGCTATGACCTGATAGAATTTAAGGATGGGAGGGTTTTTGAACGCTATTCCCAACCCCAGCGAATTGGCCAGGCCATAGCGGGCAGAGTCTGGAGTTTCCGGGACGTCACCGGGCGCACGCAGGCGGAGGAGGCCCTCAAGGAGAGCGAGGAAAAATATCGACTTTTAGTGAACCAGATACCCGCGGTGGTATTTAAAGGATATGAGGATTGGAGTGTCGATTACTTTGATGACAAGATTGAAAGGCTTACCGGCTATAGTAAAGAAGAATTCGATTCCCGCCGTCTTAAATGGTGCGATTTAATCCTGCCGGAGGACCTGGATTACGCCACGAAAATCTTCATTAAAGCCCTTAAAGCCGACGGCTCTTTTGTGCGGGAACACCGCATTCGCAGGAAAGACGGAGAGATTCGTTGGGTGCAGTGCCGGGGCCAGATATTTTATGATTCCGTGGGTAGGATTGACTATATCAGCGGCGTTATCTATGACATTACCCCCAGCAAGCAGGCGGAGGAGGCCCTCCGGGAGAGCGAGTTTAAGTACCGCACCCTCTTTGAGAGTTCGGCGGAAGGCTTTTTCTTGATGACGGATATCTTTCTCGACTGCAATGAACAGGCTTGTAAGCTCTGGAAGTGTGACCGGGAGGATATTGTTGGGTATTCCCCGGGGGATTTTTCCCCTGAGGTTCAGCCGGATGGCCGCAGGTCGGCGGAAGCGGCCCAAGAATACATTACCGCGGCCTTTGGAGGGTCCCCCCAATCCTTCTACTGGCAGCACCGGCGGAAAGACGGCGTCCTGATCGATACCGAGATCTCGTTAAAATCGCTCATGGTGGGCGGGCAGCAACTCCTGCAAGCCACCATGCGAGATATCACTGAACGCAAACTAGCGGAAGAGGCCCTTCAAGAGAGCGAAGAAAAATATCGTCTCCTGGTAGGTCAAGTCCCGGCGGTGGTTTATAAGGGTTATACGAATTGGAGCCTGGATTGCTTTGACCGGAAAATCGAGGCAATCACCGGCTATGCCAAGGAAGATTTCGATTCTCGGCGGATAACCTGGCTGGATCTGATCTTCCCGGAAGACATCGAGCCGGCCAAAACCATTTTCAAAGAGGCCTTGAAAGGGGACGGCTCCTATGTCACCGAGCACCGCATCCGCAAGAAGACCGGGGAGGTACGCTGGATCCAGGCCAGAAACCGGATAATCTATGATGCTGCCGGGAAAGTCGATTATATCAGCGGCGTCTTTTTCGACATCACCGAGCGCAAGGAACTGGAAGACCAGCTGATTAATGCCCAAAGGATGGAGGCCGTGGGCATCTTGGCCGGGGGCCTGGCCCACGATTTTAACAACCTGCTCACCGCCATCATGGGCTACAGCGAGATTATGATGATGGATCTCCGCCAAGAAGACCCATTCCACTTATATGTGGACGAAATCGCGAAAGCTGCGCACCGGGGAGCCTCGCTGACCAATCAGCTTTTAGCCTTCAGCCGCAAGCAGATTCTGCAACCCCAGGTGATTAACCTCAACGAAGTGGTCATTGACATGGACAAGATGCTGCGGCGCTTGATCGGCGAAGACATCGAGCTGATTACCTTCATTGACCAGTATCTGGGATTGGTCAAGGCCGATCCCGCCCAGATCGGGCAAATCATCATGAATCTGGCGGTAAATGCCCGGGATGCCCTGCCCGACGGGGGCAACCTGACCATTGAAACCGCCAACGTTTCTTTGGACCAGACTTATGCCCGGGGCCATGTGGGCGTTACTCCCGGTCCTTATGTGATGCTGGCGGTGAGCGATAATGGGGTGGGGATGGATGGGGAGACCATGGCCCACATTTTTGAACCTTTTTTTACCACCAAGGAGAGCGGCAAAGGCACCGGGCTGGGTCTGGCCACCGTTTACGGGATCGTCAAACAGAGCGGCGGCAATATCTGGGTTTACAGCGAGCCCGGACAGGGGACAACTTTCAAGGTATATCTCCCCCGGGTGGAAGAAAGCCTCGAAATAGTCAGGCCGAAGGCAGCCCCGGTCACCTCTTTGCAAGGTGATGAAACCATCCTCCTGGTGGAAGACGATGCCGGGTTGCGGGATCTGGTTTCCACGGCCCTGCGCAAATATGGGTTTAAGGTGTTGGAAGCCGCCCACGGGGGTGAGGCCCTGCTGATATGTGAAAGGGAAAAGACCCCCATCCATTTAATGCTCACCGATGTGGTGATGCCGCAAATCAGCGGCAGCGCCTTGGCTGAACGTTTGAGGTTGATCCATCCGGAGATGAAGGTCCTCTATATGTCGGGCTATACGGAAAACGCCATCGTCCATCACGGGGTTTTAAATTCCCAGGTTAATTTTATTCAGAAGCCTTTCAGAGTCCTCAGCTTGGTGCGCAAGGTCAGGGAGGTGCTTGACTCTTCCCAGGAGGAAAAAAGTCCCAATTGATGCGGACACCTGTGGTTTGGCTCCCCCATGATTAGCCCGGAAGAATTTCGTCCAGGAGAATTGAGCGTTCCGGCCGCAGATGTGGATGATCTTTCTCCACACTGCCTTGCCTGCGGTTATCTGGCATATAAGGAATTCTCCCTGGGCCACGGGCTTTATTATTATTTTTGCGGCTATTACCGGCAGGACAAAATGACCCCTAAGTTGCCCCCCTGTTTGGCAGCTCCGGGTGGAGCGGGGAAGCAAGTCTAAGGATTTTGCACCCCGGCCGGCGGACCCCAGACAAATACCAGGTATTTCCCCTGACCTCCCCTTAAAGGTCATTTCCCCTTTTCAAAAAGTTTTAGATACTTACCGTAACCTTCCTTTTCCAGGTCCTCCTTGGGAATGAAGCGCAGGGCCGCGGAGTTCATGCAGTACCGGAGGCCGGTGGACGGCGGCCCATCAGGGAAGACGTGGCCCAGATGGGAGTCGCCGTGCTTGCTCCGCACCTCGGTGCGCCCCGTAATCAGGCGGCGGTCTTCTTTTTCCACAATATTTCCCGGGTCCAGGGGCTTGGTGAAACTGGGCCAGCCGGTGCCGGAATCATATTTGTCCAGGGAACTGAAAAGGGGCTCCCCGGAGACGATATCCACATAGATGCCCGGCCTCTTGTTGTCGCAGTAGGCATTATTAAACGCCGGTTCCGTGCCTTCCTGTTGCGTCACCTGGTATTGTAACGGCGTCAACTTCCGGCGCAGCGCCGCGTCGCCGGGCTTGGCATAGGGGGGATGGCCGGGATTGTTCAGATTGCGGGAGTTTCCGGGCTGGTCGGGGTCGCCGGGCTTACCGCCGCTTTTCTTGTCCTCCCCCCAGGCCTTTTCCAGGAATTGATCCCGCCCGGAATTCCATCGGTAGAACTTGTACTTGACCCCATGCGTCTTATGGTAGTTCTGGTGGTAGTCCTCAGCCCGGTAAAACTTGGTAAAGGGGAGGATGGCGGTGACGATGGGCTTCTGGAACCGCCCTGATTTTTCCAGTTCCTGCTTCGATTCCTCGGCCAGACGCCGCTGTTCCTCATCATGGTAAAAAATGGCGGCGCGATACTGGGGCCCCCGATCCACAAACTGCCCCCCCGGGTCCGTGGGGTTGATGTGCCTCCAGAACGCGTCCAGGAGTTGTTTATAGGAGACCTTCTCAGGATCATAGATCACCTGGACCGCCTCCAGGTGCCCTTTCTGGGCATAATCATTATAGGTGGGATTTTCCTGGCCGCCGCCGGTATAGCCGGAGATCGCCTCCACCACCCCGGGGATTTTCCCAAAGTCCGATTCCACACACCAGAAGCAGCCGCCGGCAAAGATCGCGGTGCGCAAATTTCTTGGCTCTTTCGCCACTATGGTCTCCAGTGCTGGTTTTTCCGTGCTTGTATGGAGCCAGACCGCCACCAATGCCCCGAGGATGGCTAGTATGGCTTGTAGTTGACTGGTTTTCATGGTGTTTCCTTATTGCGTCCGTCGCTTAGATGGGGAGGATTCTCAATCCCCCCATTAAGGCAATTGGTTTACGTGCATAATCCTTGAATAAATTTTTTATATAAAATATTTATTCCGGAATTCCAGAAATCAAGGGGCTGTCCCCGGGAAAATCACGGTATCGCCGAGAGCCGTCACTTATTTAAAAAATATTTTAAGAAGCCTAAACATTATTTTATCTTTTGCCGATGCATTATCAACTGGGAGCGAAATCCAGAAGACAGGGACTTTGAGATAGGGCGGAGAGTAATGCCACCTAAAACTAAATATATTACCATATCTGCATAATTTTCTTAATAGGGCCCGCATGAAATTTCCTCTGACCAGGATGCTGGTGGTGTTGCTTTGCTTTTGCTCCGGCTGGCTGGCGGGATGCGGCGGTTCTACCCTCCAACCCCAGCCGGTGCAACTGGCGGCTCAGTTGCAGGCTCAGGAGCGGAAAAACGCCATGCAAGAGCAACTCCTGGCCCGGATGGGCCAGGCCACCCTCAAGGGGTATCAGGACTATGCCGTGGGTCCCGAGGACTTGCTGCGCGTGGTCTTCCTGGGGGCCGGTGAATTGGACCGGGAGGTTCGGGTCAACGGCCAGGGGGAGGTTACCATGCCCCTGGTGGGCCCGGTCAAAGTGGGGGGCCAGTCCCCCCAGGCCATTGAGCAACGGCTGGCCCAGCTTTACCGAGAAGGGGACTATATCAAGCAACCGCAGATCTCTGTGGAGGTAAAGGAATATCGCCACCAGCGGGTGATGGTCACCGGCGCGGTGGTCGGCCCCGGGTCCCATGAACTCATCGGCCCCCGCACCCTTCTGGAAATGCTGGGGAAAGCGGGTGGCCTGACCGATAAGGCCGGGGAGACGGTTCATATAATCCGCGCCCAAAGCGCCTCGGAGGTGCGGAAGAATCTCAAGGTGGACTCCCTCCGGTCTTTCTCTCCGGGCTCGGAAACCACCGTCGTCGATCTCAAGCGCCTCGTGGCCCAGGGGGCCCTGGAGTTGAACCTCCCCATCAAGAACGGTGATATCATCCACGTGCCCTTCGCCAAGAACGCCTTCGTGTTGGGCGCGGTGATGAAGCCGGGGTGTGTGACGGTAAAAGACGATCTTACCGCTACCCAGGCGGTGGCCCTGGCCGGCGGCAAGCATGCCTTGCTGGCCTCGGACCGGGTGACCATTGTGCGTCTCAATGACCGGGGGGAGACCATCACCCTCACCCTGGACCTGGACAAGGTGACCTCCGGGAGGGAAGCGGACATTCCCCTCAAAGAAAGCGATATCGTTTCGGTGCAGGAAAGCGGCATCAGGAGATTTTTGTACGACTTTCGCAATCTGGTGCCCGGCTCCTATAGCATAGGGGCCCCCATGATCCCTTAACCATCCACTTGCGGACGGGCCGGCAGCCCGGTGATACGGAGGATTGGGACCTGATGGATAACCAGTTGCAGCCCAGGGAGTTTGCTCCGGAGCCTCCCTGCGCCCGTGTGTTCCATACAGGCCCTGGGATGAGATATGGGAGTGACCCTCCGGACTCCGTGAATTTGGGGGATTATTGGCAGATTCTCCGGAGGCGCCGGTGGTGGGTGCTGGGATTTTTCCTCAGCGTCGTGTTGGTGGTGGGAGTTTATACCTTCACCCGGACCCCGATTTATCGTGCTTCGGTGATGCTGCAGATCATCCAGGACAATCCCCAGGCACTGCCGGGAGAGCAGCGTTCCGACCCCTTGATTCCGTTCCTGAAGACCGACCGGGTCAATAAGTTTTACGAAACCCAATACAAGGTCCTCACCAGCCGGCCTCTGGCCTACAACCTACTTGATTCCCTGAAGTTATCGGAGCATCCGGAATTCAAGATACTCTCCGAGGCGGGGAAAAAACCGGACCCCGAGCAGGTCCGGGCCGCCATGGCCAGCCGGCTCATGGCCAACCTGCAAGTGAAACCGGTGCAGAACACCTTCCTGGTGGAAGTGGCCTATTTGTCTGCAGATAAGGAACTGGCCCAGAAAATCACCAATGCCGTGCACCGGGAGTACCTGCGGTTTTGCATGGATACCCGCCAGCAGTCCTATGCCATGATCCGGGAATGGCTGGAGAGCGAACTGCTTATCTTGGCCGGTAAGGTAGAGACCTCCCAGCGCCGCCTCTATGATTATGGCCGGGCCAATGATTTCCTGGCCCTGGAAGGCGGTGACAACGTCATCGTCAAGAAATTCGTGGAATTGAACAGTCTGCTCACCACCGCCCAATCCCAACGGATGACAAAGGAGGCCAGGTTCAACCAGGTCCAGGAGAAGGGAGCGGATGCTCCCCTGATCATTGACAACCCCCTGGTGGTCAAGCTCAGGGAGGAAGTGATCAATCAGGAAGCCAAAGTCTCCAGCCTGGGCAAGATCTTCGGCAGCAACTATCCCAAGTTCCAGGCCGAGAACGCCAGCCTGGCTGAATTGCGGAGCCGTCTAAACGTCGAGCTGAAGCGTATCCAAACAGGGGTCAAGGCGGATTACGAAGTGGCCCTCAGGGCCGAAAATTTTCTCAAAGAGGAATCTGAACGGCAGAAAGGCAAGGTGGAGGCCCTGCAAGACAACCTGGTACAGCACCAGATTCTGAAGCGGGACGTGCAGGCCAATGAGCAGCTCTATCAGGGCCTCCTGGCCAGGATGAAGGAAGCCAGCGTGGCCAGCACCATGGTGCCCAGCAACGCCGCGGTTATCGAAGCTGCAGAACTGCCGGTATCTCCTTTCAGTCCGAGAAAGGCTCGCAACCTGGCCTTGGCCATGGTGGTGGGACTGGTGGGGGGGATCGGCCTGGCTTTCGTGGTGGAGTATCTGGATAATTCTATTAAATCTCCCAAGGAACTGGAACGAGTGGTGCGGCTTCCGGCGCTGGGGGAGGTGCCCTTGTTGGCCGTCAATGGGGGAGAAACTGAGAAGCACCGGCAATCCGTGGGGCTGGCCACCTATGATAAGCCCAAATCGCTGATGGGTGATGCCATCTACCAGGTGAGCACCGCCCTCCTGTTGTTGCTGTCGGCACAGCCCCCGGCCGCCATCATGGTCACCAGCCCCAACGAGGGGGACGGGAAGACCACCATCTCCATTAACCTGGCCTCCTCCCTGGCCATGGCCGGCAGACGGGTAGTGCTCCTGGATGCCGACATGCGGCGGCCCATGGGTCACCAGACGTTTGGCCTCCCGGCGCAGCCCGGCCTCAGCGATTTCCTCAGCGGCAGCGCTTCGCTGCGAGAAATCGTTCAGCCCACCCGGATTCCCAGGCTTTTCTTGATTGCCGCCGGCGCGGTGCCCCCTAACCCGGTGCAACTTTTGAGTTTAAAGATGTTTACGGAGATGCAACGGCGATTGCGCCAGGTGTTCCAGCACCTCATCGTCGATACTCCACCCATCATCAATTTTGCTGATGGCCGGGTCATCTCTTCCGGGATGGATGGGGTCTTACTGGTATTCAAGCACCACGCCACTTCCCGGGAGTCCGGCAGTCAGGCGGTGTCTCTCCTTAACCAGGTCAACGCCAAGATTCTCGGGGTGGTCTTGAATATGGCGCAGTCAGAGAAATTCGGATATGGGGAATATTACGGCTACTATAAAGATCACATTATAAACTTCTTAAAGAGTATTATGACGAATAGACCCACTCAATAAAGGTTCCAGCAGGGTCGTTCTTATAATCGTCTGGTTTCCGGAAAATCTCCCTCTTTCTCAGAAAACTGGATACGGCTGGAAAGGGGGGCAAGAACTCTCCAGTTATTTAGAGATGGTAGATTTGGGATTTGTAACGGTGCAGGTTCGCCCTGATAAAATCGATGGTCCCGGCCAGTCCCTCGTCCGGAGGGATCCGGGGTTCCCAACCCGGCAATTCTTTGGCCTTACTGCGGTTGCAGATCAGTTCCATCACCTCGCTCCCATCGGGACGGAACCTCTCCTCGGCGCCGACGACCTCTTTGCCGCTTGGTAGTGCCGGCTTGCAGGGAAAATCTCCTGATATGCGGAAATTACTTTTCCCTCCAGAGCCGAAAAACTCACCCTGACACTCACCCTTGTCTGCCGGGTTTCTGCCTTAGCTTGCCAGTCCTATTCCACCAATTCCCTCCTGGGAGCCCCGGTGTTTGGCCTGACGCCCGGCCCCAGCCCCGGCCCCTCCCCCCAGAGACCATTTCCCGGAGGTCTCATTTTCGGTGGATTTTCTGAAGAAACGGTGAAATTTTTCTCCTCCCCTGATTCCCGGTTCGGCCAAATTATCGGGGGAATATTTTTTCTCATAATATTTTGATGTATTTTAAGGTAGTTATCCCGGAGAAAAAGAATGTCCTGCCGGCCGCGACTTTCTTGATAGACGGAAGACCCTATGGTATTATCGCGCGACTTTGGAGCCAAGGGCTCCCGGGAGAGAGGCATGGGGGGATACCGGGTCTGGGCCTGGGGAATATTTTTCTTTTTTCTTAGCGTCGGATTGGCGGGATCCGCCGATCTGGAGCTCTTTAAGCCCGAACGCCTCCAGGGCGGGCCCTGGTGGATCCGCGCCGATAAGATTATCTATGATGCGGCCCAACATAATTACACGGCCCAGGGCCGGGTGGAGATTCGCCAGGGTGACCGCCGCCTCACCGCAGACTGGGTCCAGGTCAATGAAGTCACCAAGGTCGCCAAGATGCGGGGCAATGTCGTCATGGTCATGGAGGCAGATATCTTCACCGGCCAGGAAGGGGAATTCAACCTGGCCACCCGCTGCGGGGAGATGAAGGAGGCCCGGCTCTTTCTTCAAAGAAACCATTTTCAGGTGAAAAGCACCCTGATTCGCAAAACCGGCGAGAATACTTATTATGCGGAAAATTCCACGGTAACCACTTGCGATGCGGACCTGCCGGCTTGGAGTTTCTCCGCCCGCCAGCTCAACGTGGTTTTGGAAGGCTACGCCACCGGTCAGAATTCCCTGTTCAAGCTGGCGGGGGTTCCCGTCTTTTACTTCCCCTATGCCGTCCTCCCGGTAAAGACCACCCGGCAGACCGGCTTTCTTCTGCCCCAGTATGGCCAGCACCGGGCCGGCGGCACGGTGGTGGAAACCCCTTTTTACTGGGCCGTTAACAACCACTCCGATGTCACCTTTTACCAAACCGTGCTCACCAACCGGGGCTATATGCAGGGCGGGGAATTACGCCATCGGGGCCATGAAGACGCGGCCGCCACCATGCGGGTCTTTGGCCTCAGTGACGGCTCCAGCGGGGTTTCCACCTCCCGTCGCTATTGGGTGGCGGGGATGGTGAACCAGCCCCTGGGGGATGACTGGCAATTGCGGGCCACGGTGGACCGGGTGAGTGACCTCGATTATCTAAAAGACTTCAATTTCGGTTATATGAGTCTCAATCGCTATTCCCGGGAGCTTCTGGGGGATTTCGGCCGCACCCTGGAGCAAGAAGACGTGAATACCCGGGTCTCCAATCTCATGGTGACCCGGAATTTTTCCTGGGCCAACCTTACTGCTTACGGCCGCTACTATGAACGCCTGCGGCTTGACGACCCGCGCCCTTTCCAGCGGTTGCCCGGCCTTTCCCTGAGTACCCTCACCTTGCCCCTGGGGAACACCCCCCTCAGGATAGGTCTGGATTCATCCTATACCCACTTTTACCAGGACCACGGCCTGGCCGGGCACCGCCTGGATTTACACCCCCAGGTCTGGTTGCAGGCCCAGCCCCTCACGGGTCTTTCTTTCAGCAGCCGGGTGGGTTTCCGGGAGACCCTGTTTAGGGTGGACGACCCTACCCCCTCCAGTCCCCAGGATACCTATCAATCCCGGCAGTTGTTTGACGCCAAGGTGGCCCTGGCCAGTTCCTGGGTCCGGGATTATGGCCGGGACGCCGAGTCCACCAAATTTTACCGGCATATTCTGCGCCCGGAGATCACTTATTGGAACATCCCCCGGTTTGATCCCGTACGCCTGCCGGCCTTCGATCCCTTCGATATCGGCTGGGTGGTGCGCGCCAACCGCAATTTGCCGGTGAGGGACGGCGATGATCCCATTGGGGGAGTCAATGCCCTCACTTATGGCTTCAGCAACCATCTCCTGGGCCGGAGCCAAACCACCCAGGGTCAGGCCCTGGTGGAGGAGAAACTGTGGTTCCGCCTGAGCCAAAGCGTTTTTTTCAATACTACCAGCCTGGGCCTGGACGGCACCCCCCAGTACCACCACCGCTTCTCGGATTTCCTGGGTGAAATTGAATATTACCCCTTCCGCCGGTTGGTGATGGGACTGGATCTGGGAGCCGCCCCCTATAAAGAGGGATTTAACCGGGCGAATATCAAATTAACTTTCCTGGACTCCCAGCGGCAGCATTATCTGAATGTGGGCTATCTCTTTATCAAGGATTACGCCAAGCAGATCAATGTCTCCACCTACCTCAACCTCTTTAAATCCATGAAAACCTGGGTTACCTATAGTAATACCTTCGAAACCAACAATAAATTGGAAAGGCAATATGGCCTGGTATTACAGGGTCAGTGCTGGGGGATGGTCATTTCCTATACCGACCGGCCCGATGATCAACGCATAGGGGTCAGATTTTTCCTCCCGGGCATTGGGGAGAGGTTTAGAAAAGGGCCGGGGCATTTCAAGGAAGATCAAGACAAATCTGAATAAAGGCCCGGAACTGCCGGCCGGTTGACCATTAATCCCGATCAGGAGTAATTATCTTATGAAATTGGCCATTGTGGGGGCAGGCTATGTAGGTCTGGTGACCGCGGCCTGCTTTGCGGAAATGGGTAACGAGGTAACTTGCGTAGATGCTGACGCCGCCAAGGTTGAGGCCCTGGAGCAGGGGATCATCCCCATCTATGAGCCGGGGTTGGAGGATTATGTCCGTCGCAATAGCCAGGAGAACCGGCTGACCTTCACCACCGACCTGGCAGGCGCGGTGCAAAAGAGCCTGGTTTGCTTCATCGCCGTGGGCACCCCCCAGGACAAAGACGGCTCCGCGGATCTGTCCATGGTTTTGCAAGTGGCCCGGGACATCGGCCGCCACATGAACGGCTACAAGGTGATCGTGGAAAAATCCACGGTGCCGGTGGGCACCGCGGTCCAGGTGCGCCAGGTCATCCAGGAGGAACTGAAGGCCCGGGGCGAGGCCTTCGAATTCGACGTGGTCTCCAACCCGGAGTTTTTAAAGGAAGGCAGCGCCCTGGACGACTTTATGAAGCCGGACCGCGTTGTCGTGGGTTGCGATGACGTCAGGGTGGGGGAACTGATGAAGGAGCTTTATGCCCCCTTTGTGCGGACCAATGCGCCCATCATCATCATGGACGTGGTTTCCGCGGAACTGACCAAATACGCGGCCAATGCCTTTCTGGCCACCAAGATTTCCTTCATCAACGAGATGGCCAACATCTGCAGCCGCACCGGCGCGGATATCAACATGGTGCGCCGGGGCATCGGCTCCGACCCCCGCATCGGCCACCTCTTCCTCTTCCCGGGGTTGGGATACGGCGGCTCCTGTTTTCCCAAGGATATGCAGGCCTTGATTCACACCGCCAGGTCCCGGAGCTACACCCCCCGGATTCTGGAGGCCGCGGAGGCCGTTAACCAGGATCAGCGGCAACTCTTTTTCGAGCTCATCTCCCGATATTACCACGGCGACCTCAAGGGGCGGGTTTTGGCCCTCTGGGGTCTCTCCTTCAAGCCCCAGACCGACGACATCCGGGAGGCTCCGGCCCTCTCCCTCATCGAGAAGCTGCTGGAAGCCGGGGCGCGGCTTCAGGCCCACGACCCTGAAGCCATGCCGGCCACCAGGCAATACCTGGGGAATAACCAGGCCGTCAGTTTTGCCAAGACCAGCTACGAGGCCCTGGAAGGGGCCGACGCCCTCATCATCTGCACCGAATGGACCAAGTTCCGGGAGCCGGATTTTGAGCGCATGCGCTCCCTGATGCGGAGCCCGGTCATCTTCGACGGCCGCAACCTCTATAACCCGGAAAAAATGGACAAGCTGGGGTTTAAGTATTTCTATATCGGCCAGAAACCGGCCTGAGAGGGATGATGGACGGGCCAGAGACAGCAGGGGTGAGGTTTCCCCGCCCGCCTGGCCCTCCCTCCAAAACCGCATATTTATGACCCAATTAAATAAGCAATCCCGACTAAGGGGCTTTTAAGTCCCACTTTTTAAAAGGGGGATTTAGGGGGATATTCACCTGATTGCCTAAAATCCCCCCTGACCCCCCTTTAGAAAAGGGGGGAAATACCCTCCATTTCCCGCGCCCTTAGCTGTTAATGTAGATTATTCAAAATATGGAACACGACACCAGCATGGAACTGGAAAGCCTCCAGCGCTCGAATAACCCCGGGGTCTCCTGGGAACGGCTCCGGGACCTGCCCCTGGAGAAGTTCTCCCACCTCCGGGTCCTGGTGCTGGGGGATTTCATGCTGGACGAATACATCTGGGGAGGGGTGGACCGCATCTCCCCGGAAGCGCCGGTGGCGGTGGTGGACGTGGAGCGGGAGACCCGGACCCTGGGGGGCGCGGGCAACGTGGCCAACAACCTGGTGGCCCTGGGGGCCCAGGTGGAGGTCTGCGCCCTGGTGGGGGAGGACAACCCCGCCGGCCTCCTGAGGGAGGAGTTGCGCCGCCTGGGGATTGACCCCCAGGGGCTCTTTGCCGACCCCCAACGGCGCACCACCCGCAAGACCAGGGTCTTTGCCAACCAGCAACAGGTGGTGCGCATCGACCGGGAGAGCCGGGTTCCCGGGCCCGGGGCCTTCGTGGACTGGGCACTGAGACGTCTGGACGCGCTGCTCCCTTCCCTGGACGCTCTCATCCTTTCCGACTACGGCAAAGGGACCCTCACCCCCCTGCTGCTCCAGGAGGCCATCCGCCGGGCCCGGGCCCGGAATCTCCCGGTGGTGGTGGACCCCAAGGGGATGGATTACTCTGCTTACGCGGGGGCCACGGTCATCACCCCCAACCACAAGGAAATGGAGCTGGTGGCCGGGCAGCCTCTACCCTCCTGGGAGGAACTGGTGGAAAAAGGCCGGGAACTCCGGGAGCGTCTAAATCTTACGGCCCTCCTCATCACCCAGGGCGCGGAGGGCATGACCCTGATCCGGGAGGGCGGACCCCTGCGCATCCCGGCCCGCACCCCCCGGGAGGTCTTCGACGTCTCCGGGGCCGGGGACACGGTGGCCGCGGTCCTGGCCTTAGGCCTGGCCCAGTGGGGGGACCCGGCCGTGGCCGCGGCCCTGGCAAATCTGGCCGCGGGGGTGGTGGTCACCAAGAAGGGCACCGCGCCCATCCTCCGCTCCGAGATGGAGCGGGAACTCCGGGGCCACGTCCACCTGGAGGAAAAAATCGTCACCCTCAAGGAACTGACTTTTTTGATCCCCCACCTCCGGACCCAGGGCAAGAAGGTGGTCTTCACCAACGGCTGCTTTGACCTCCTCCACGCGGGCCACATCAAGTTCCTGGAAGACTCCCGGCGCCTGGGGGACACCCTGGTGGTGGCCCTGGACTCCGACCTCTCCGTGGCCCGGGTGAAAGGGGAGGGCCGCCCGGTCATCGGCGAGGAGCAGCGCTTGCGCATCCTGGCGGCCCTGGAAGTGGTGGACTACGCCACCCTCTTTGACAGCGAACAGCTCCCGGAAATCCTGCAAAACCTGCAGCCGGACATCCTCACCAAAGGCAGTAACTACCCGGAAAAAGAGGTGGCCGGCCGGGAGATCGTCCAGGCCTACGGCGGCCGGGTGCAACTCCTGCCCGTCACCGAACCCGTCTCTGTCTCGGCGCTTATTAATAGAATTAGGGGAGAAGAATGATTTTGGGGGAGGGGGCTAAGGGCCGGTGGCACAGGCGTCTCGCCTGTGGACTTTAGCCCCCTCCCCCAAACCCTCAATATGTGATTTGTAGGGGCGCACCTGCGTTTGCGCCCTAAAGAGGGCGGACACATGGGTCCGCCCCTACGAGGGAGAAGAAAGGGCGGGTGGCCGGGCCTTGCGGCCCAGGCCACCCGCCCTTTAATTTTCATGTAGGCGCGGGGTTTCCCCGCCCGGTAAAGGGCTTTTGTGTCCTTTATAACTCCGGGGCTGTCGAGGGGACCAGACAGACTACAATGAGCAAATCCTTCCCGGTATTTCTCATTTGATGTTCCTCATGGGGGGGTAGGAAGACCACGTTACCGGCTTGCAACGGCTGCCACTTCCCATTGCCGTAAATCTCGCCTTCCCCTGCATGGATGAACATCTCATGTTCCCAGGCATGGGCATGCTTCGGGGTATGGCCTCCCGGGGAAATCTCAAAAACCCGCATACAGAAGTTATGGGCCCCGTCATTCTTGCCGATGACCACCCGGGCCGCGACTCCCTTGGCCTCGGCGCTGGCAAAATGAGTCGCCTGGGCCTGGGCGTAGGGCATGATTTTCATAATATCCTCCTTGAGTCGTATATGGGGGGAAGGAATTAAGGGCCAAGGGTCCTTACCTCCTCCCCCAATCCATTATGGTATGCGGATTGGGGAGGGAAGTATGGGGGTAGGGGCAGTTGGAGTGAGCAGTAAGCAGCAAGTAGCAAGCAGTGAGAAAAGAAAGGGCCGGTAAGTCTTGTTCTTTCTGCTCACTGCTGACTGCTCACCGCTCACTGGTCCCCGGCCCCTCCCCCCACAAACACCTTCATAAAACTTTCAATCTCACGTGCGCCCCCGGCCTTCCACCCGTTGGATGAGGAATTTTTGCCATTTGGGCCAGGGGTCCCGGGGGGTAAGTTCCTTAAATTGTTCCAGGGGGATTTCGGCCCGGGCGCTGGTGGCGTGGCCGCCGGCGGAGCCCAATTTGCCGAAGGCCTTGATTGCCAGGGCCCCGGCGTTTTTCCGGAGGCCGTCATTGCGAAAGATGACCACCAGCTTGTCCTCATAAATACCCCCCACGACGGTCCAGGAGATCTCATGGGCCCGGAGGAAGAAGTCGGCCAGGATCACCAGAATGTCCGGGGTGCTCACCGGCCCCAGGAAGGAGTACAGCCGGTGGTGACGGATGCGGTAGCGGCTGAAGGCCAGTTGGAAATACTTCAGCATGGAGATGTTGAATTCCGCGAATTCCAGACGCCGCACCAGGGCCCGGCGGGTAAAGCCGAAGAGATAGTGGAAGGCCCGGACGTCGGCCTCGATGGCGGGCCTCTCAAAATTGGAGGTGTCGGTTTTGATGCCGTAATAGAGGGCGGTGGCCAGTTTCAGGGAGGGCTTGATGCGCGCCGCCCGGAGGTACTCGGTCATGATACTGGAGTTGGACGCATACTCGGGCCGGATATCCACCAGTCTGGCCGCGGTTTCCGGCAGCCGGGGATGGTGGTCGATGACCAGGTCGTACTGGTGGGCCCCGAGGATCTCATGGTGGCCCGGCTGGTTGTCCACCAGGGCCTTGCGGTTGAACTCCCCGGGATTGACCTCCGGGTAAGGGGTGAGGCTGATCCCCAAAAGCTCCACCAGGCGTTCGTTCTGGGCCCGGGTGATGGGCTGGATATGGGAGATGACGCAGGCGGAGATCCGGCGCCACAACAGGCGCTTCAGGGCCAGGGCGCTGGCAATGGAATCCGGATCGGCGTTGATCAGAATCAGGAGGCGATCCTCGTGGGAAAAGAGATGGTAGAGCCGGGGTAAAAGGGTGCGCATGGGTCATCCGCCGCTTGCGGCACATTCTACCTTAAAAGGGTGGCAAGGAGCAAACTCAGGATGCAGTTTTTACCGCCTGGGGAGGGAAAAATTGGGAAGTTAAAGTTTTGTCGGTAAGTGCCGATAAATAATTCGAAACCGAGAAAGGCATAGAAAGAGCGGGGAAAGGGGGTGGGATGAATGCCCGCCGAGGGCCTGCTCGGTATCGCATGGATGCGGTTTTACACCTTTCAAGGAGGAAAAGCTTATGGGTTTAGTTATCAACCACAACCTGATGGCTATGAACGCCGCCAGGTCCCTCTCCTTCACTTATGGCCGTTTGGCCACCTCTGTACAACGCCTGGCTTCAGGATTAAGGGTAAACAGTGCTGCCGACGACGCCGCCGGTCTGGCGGTCCGGGAAATGATGCGCACTGATATCCGGGTCTTGAACCAGGGTGTCCGGAACGCCAACGATGCCATGTCCATGATTCAAACTGCGGACGGCGCTCTCTCGGTTATCGATGAAAAGCTGACCCGGATGAAAGAGCTGGCGGAACAGGCGGCCACCGGCACTTACACGACCGCGCAACGCCTGATCATGGACAGTGAATACCAGGCCATGGCGTCGGAAATCACTCGAATTGCTAATGCCACGGACTTCAACGGGGTGAAGCTGCTGGACGGCAGCCTCTCCGGCAGCGCGTTGAACGGCACGGAGCAGATGAAGATCCACTTCGGCACCGGCAACAGCTCTGCGGAAGACTACTACTACGTGAAGATTGGCGGAGCCACCGCCTCCGCTCTGGGGGTCGGGAGCGCCGCGGGCACGGGTGCGGGCTCCACCATCAGCACGCAGTCGGCCGCGCAGGTGGCCCTGGAAGCCCTGGATAGCGCCATCACCCTCAAGGACAACATCCGGGCCAATCTGGGCGCTCTGGCCAACCGTCTGGCCAACACCGTTTCCAACCTCTCCATCCAGGCGGAAAACTTGCAGTCGGCTGAATCCCGGATCTCTGACGTGGACGTGGCCACGGAAATGACGGAATTTACCCGCAACCAGATACTGGTCCAGGCCGGTGTGGCTATGTTGGCTCAAGCCAATACCCTGCCGCAGTTGGCCCTGCGTCTCCTGGGCGGCTAAGTTAACCTCTTACCGGGGCAGGGAGGAAAATCCTTCCCTGCCCCTTTCCCATCCCCACTGCCCTCCCACCCCCGAAAATACTGAGCCAGCGGCATTTCGCCATTTGGTATAGCCTTTGCATTCTCGCAAGACCAATAACGGCAGGTGAAAAAACCAGGAGCCGAAGATGGCTACAACTACGGGCATATCCGGGATCAGCACTTATTATCAACCCGCCATCACTTTTAGTGGCTTGGGTTCCTCCGTCGATTTTCAAGGCATCATCGATAAGCTGGTGGAGGTGGAGAGCGCCAGCATCACCCGCTTCACCAACTGGAAGACGGAATGGAGTGATAAGATCACCGCGCTGCAGACTTTGAATTCGAAGATGACTGACTTCAAGACCGTGGCCGCCAGCATGGACACTTTGGCCCAGTTCATGGGCAAGACGGCCACCAGCAGCAATACCAGTATTCTCACCGCTTCGGCCGCCACCACCGCCACCTCCGCCACCCACCAGATTCTGGTGAATCAAATGGCCCAAAATGAGATTCTGGGGCATCAGGGCTTGAGCGCCAGCGACACGGTGGTGAACAACAGCGGCAGCGCCCAGGTCTTTGCTTTTTCCTATGCCGGCGGCGCGTCGGTGTCCATCTCCGTGGCCAACGGGGCCACCCTAACGGATTTGGCCGCGGCCATCAACAACAGCGGCGCCAACCCGGGAGTAACCGCCACGGTTCTGGACATGGGGGCCTCCTACGGGGTCGACCGCTACCGCCTGCTGCTCCAGGGTAAGAATACCGGGTCCACCAATACCATCACCATTGACGACGGCCTCACCACCTTGGACGGCACCGGGGGCACGGAGAATTTTGAATCCGTCACCTTTACCGAAGCCCAGGCGGCCCAGAATGCCCAAATCAGGGTGGACGGTTATCCTCCCGGCGCCTGGATTGAGCGTTCCGGCAATGTCATCAGCGACGTGATTCCCGGGGTGACCCTTTCCCTGGTGAACAGCTCCGCCACCCCGGTGCAGGTGACCATCAACGACGATACCGGGGCCATGCAGGAAAAGATTGAAAGCATGGTGGGAAAATACAACGATGTGATAGCCTACATCAAGGAACAGACCAAGTACGACAACACCACCCAGACGGCGGGCATCCTCCTGGGCAATTATGCCGTGGAGATCGTCAAGAGCGCCCTGAACGCCATCGGCACCGGCAATGCCCCCGGTTTTAAAGACCCCAACGACCCCTATCTCAACCTGGCCAAGATCGGCATTACCACCGACAGCAGTGAGACCTCTCCCACCTTCGGGCAACTGGTCATCGACAGCGGCAAGCTGAGCCAGGCCATCAATGACAACCCGGATGGCGTCGCCAACCTCATGTCCGCCTATTTCCGGGGGGTCAGCGATGACACCACCGGCAACATCACCTACTACAGTGCCCTTCCCGGCATCACCCAGCCGGGGATCTACAATGTGACGGCCACAGTGGCCGGCGGGGTCATTACCGGGGGAACCATCAACGGCCATGCCACCACAATCTCCGGGGACACCCTCACCGGCCAGAGCGGTTATTCCGAATACGGCCTGGCGGTGAAGATCAATCTGGTGGACGGCACCTATAACGGCACCGTGCGGCTGCAGGTGGGGAAAAACGGCCAGTTTACCGATAAGTTGGATGATCTGTTGAGCGTGTCTTCAGGTCCGGTAAATATTCTCATCAACAACTATCAGGACATTATTGACGGCATCGACGCCAAGATTGAAGCCGAAACGCGTCGGGTGGAGGGAGTGCGTAAGCGTCTCACGGAACAATTTGCCCGGGTGGACGCCATCTTATCGACCCTCAACCAGCAATCCCAGTACCTAACCAGCCAGCTATCGAAAATCGGCTTAGGCAGTTCAAGCAGTTCAAGCGGTTAAGAAATAGCGGGCTTGGAGAAGGAATAATTTAGGAACCCAGAAAGCAGGAGGTTAGGGGCCCATGCAAACCCAAAGTGTCCACAAGCAGTACATCTCAACCCAGGTGAGCACCGCCGACCGTCTCCAACTGGTGGTCATGCTCTACGACGGGGCCATCACCTTTCTGAATCAGGCCAAAGAGAAGATGGCTGCCCAGGACGCCTCCGGCAAGGGGTTATTCATTGGCAAGGCCCTGGACATCGTCGCCGAACTCAACGCTTCCCTCAACTTCCAGGAAGGGAAGGAAGTGGCCGCTAATCTCTTTCACCTCTATAATTTCATGACCGCCCATCTGACCCGGGCCAATCTCAACTGGGACACCGCGGCCATAGATGACGTGGTCAAAATTCTCACCCAACTCCGGGAGGCCTGGGAAGATGTCTGCCAGAAGTCAAAGAAGGGAGAGATTAAAGAGGTGACCGAGGAGCAGACCCTGACTCCCAAGGCGAATCTGGGTTCTCTGGTGGTTTGATTCCCGGAAGGGTTTGGCTCTTTGGACTTGGCCTGTTTTTGTTAGGGGCGTCCGGGTCGCCCGGGTGCCCCTCCCGCAGATTTCTTCTTGCCAGGCTCTCTCCTTGTTGCCCCTCCTTTTTCTTTGCCATTCTCCCCTCCCTCCCTTATAAATAAAGGAGTTGGAAAGTCGGCTCCGGCCTGCCCGGCCCGCCGGTTGCGGAGGAACCATGAACCAGGCCCCAGAGGTGGTGGAGCAGATTCTCAGGGGAGAAGTGCGGGCTGCCGCTCGCCTGATGCGGGACCTGGATGACGGCGTGCCCGGGGCCCGGGAGGTCTTAAAGAGGCTCTACCCCCACTGCGGCCGGGCCCACATCATTGGCATCACCGGCTCTCCCGGGGTGGGCAAGAGCACCCTCACCGACCGCCTCATCCAGTACCTGCGCCAGGAAGGCCGAACCGTGGGGGTGGTGGCGGTGGACCCCACCAGCCCCTTCTCCGGCGGGGCCATCCTGGGAGACCGCATCCGCATGCAGCGCCACGCCCTGGATGAAGGGGTCTTCATCCGGTCCCTGGCCACCCGGGGTCATTTCGGGGGGCTCACCGCCTCCTCCCGGGCGGTGATCACCGTCCTGGACGCCATGGGCAAGGACTATATCCTGGTGGAGACCGTGGGCGTGGGCCAGGATGAGGTGGAGATCGCGGCCACGGCCTACAGCACCGTGGTGGTTACCGTTCCCGGCCTGGGGGACGACATCCAGGCCATCAAGGCCGGCATCCTGGAGGTGGCCGACCTCCTGGTGGTCAACAAGGCCGACCGGGAGGGGGCCAACCGCACTTACCAGGATCTGATGCAGATGCTGGATCTGCAAAGCATCCGGAAAACCAAATCCTGGAAGCCCCGGATCTTCCTGACCCAGGCCAAGGAGGACCAGGGGATCAAGGAGTTGGTGGCCGGGTTGCGGGAGCATCAGGAATACCTGGGCAAAAACCAGGGTGAGGCCCTGCTGGCCGCCCGCTATCAGCGAGTGCGCCAGGAATTCCTGGAAATGCTGAAGGAGGGGGTTTTCCGGAACCTGGTGGAACAAATCTCCTTAAGCGGCCGCCTGGAGGAGATACTTCAGGAGATCCTGGCGAAGAGCACCGATCCCTATTCCGCCAGCGAAGACCTTATCACCTCCATCCTGGGACCGGGGAAGTAAGTCTTGAGGGAGGGCTGTAGGGGCGGATTTAAAACCCGCCCCTACGGTCCCTGCCCCTCTTCCCACAAAGAACCAATAAAAAAGGGACCCGGAGAATCTCTCCGGGTCCCTTTTTTGATGGACAGATTTAACAGAAAACCGAAAACAGTATTACATGGATTTAGGCGCCGCGGGCTTCTCTTGGGGTTCGGATCCCTTCTCCTTTGACGGCGCCCGGTGCTTTTTGGGCGCGGCCTTGGGATAACTCACCGGGAAGGTCTCCAGGTAATGGGAAGCGACCCAGCCGATGACGCCGGTGCGCAGATCCCGGACATTAGACCAGCCCGTGGGGCTCTGGTCCAGGAATTCCACTTTGTCGTTGAAGCCCAGGCTGGTGAGCACCCGGGTGCCGGTGGAAGGCCCGGCCCTCAGGTTTAGGCCGTTGATGGCCACGTAATAGAAAGGCGGTCCGGGGGTCAGGGAGACCGCGGAGGCGGGGATCCAACCCTGGTTGCTGGACTTCAAGCTCCTGACCCGCCACCAGCCCCGGTTGTCCTGATCCAGCTTTTCCACCCGGTCCCCCCGGGTCAGCAACTCCAGGGCCCGGCAGTTATAGTCGGCGCAATCCCGGAGGTACATAGTGCTGGCCGCCACATAAAAGGTGGCCGGCATGGGGCTGTAGCTCAGGAGGTCGGAGGGGATCCAACCCACTGCACCGGTCCGTTCCAGGCGGGTCCGGGACCAGCCATAATCGTTCCGGTCCAGCAACTCCACCCGGTCGCCGCTGAAAACCGTGGCCGCGATGGGGCATTCATAACTGGGGCAGTCCCTGAGATAACTGGTGGTGGGCGACACATAATAGATGTTGGGTGGGGGGGAGTATGAGGTCGGCGCGGCGCAGGCGCTGGCCAGGGTCAGGATCATGAGCGTCAGAAGAACACCTTTCAAGCAGTGCCGGGACTTCATTCTTGCATCCTTATTCGGTTTCTTCCAGGGAGCGGATCCGCCATTGCCCTAACTCTTTGGCAAACCGCACCTGGTACGTCTGCGTGGAGCTGATTAATTCCCCGGTGCGCCGGTTTTTGATGTCCACATACCAGGTAACCTTGGCGTTGGCATTATCCACGCCCAGGGGTTGGATTTCATCCATGGTGAAAACCAGGTTGGTGTAATCGTAATTCTCCCAGGATTTTAAGGTTTCCCGGCGCTTCTCCTCCAGGTCCGGCAAGGTCACTGAATAGCAATTCATCAGTTGAATGATGTCTTTCTTTAATCTGGCCTCCCGCATGGTGGAGAGCGCGCCCTGCAACTCCTCTTTCAGGCTGGGAGCCTGTGGTGCCGGCGGGGTGGCCGGAGGAGCAGGAGCCGGAGGAGCCGGGGCCTCCGCTTTCGGCGGGACCGTGGGGGCAGATGGCGTTGGCGCCTGGGTGCGGGTAAGGAGCAGGATCAAGAGAACTACAATGATGACCCCCGCGCCGATCAGCAAGCCGATAACCCATGGCTGGACCCCTTTGGAGGGAGCCCCGGGGGTGGGGGCCGCGGCAGGGGAGGGCAGCTCCTGGGCTGGAACCGTGGCCGCGGCTGCTTCTCCTTTCAAGGGCGCGTCACATTCATGGCAGAACTCCTGGTGCTGGGAGACCCTAATCCCGCACTGGGGGCAGAGAGTGTCCCCATTCTCCCGATGCAGCAGATAGCTGCCGCATATCTTGCAATACCGCTGACCCTCTTCATATTCAGTCTGACAATGGGGGCATTGGGGCATATGGACCTCCAGACCGCATCATTAAGGACCTGCTTATAGCAAGCCCATAAAACCGCAAAACCCTTACAAAGTCAATCAATTTTTATATTTCCCGACGCTTGCCCCGGTTCCCTGAGCAGGCTTCCTGAACCCGGATACTCACTCCGGTTTTGCTTGCTCCAGCATTGCCGGGAGAGTAATAAGGCTTGTGGTGGGAGGCAGTTATGGTTTATTTTATAAGTAGCGGGCAATTGTTGTCTGCCAAGGAACCGGAAGGTGGTTATGGCCCTGGGAAAGCTTAAGAAGTGGCTCACCGGCAAGCGTCAGCTCCCCGGGAAACCTGTTTCCTTGGCCCCGCACCCCGCCCTCCTGGAACGCTACCTCCAGTACAAGCGCCTGCTGGCCGCCAAC
>Ga0299912_10000491_pt1 | contig 33636 bp, 32 predicted proteins | sample RVTome_2_FD_207667 | JGI IMG/M metagenome (GOLD analysis project Ga0299912, IMG submission 207667) | Soil microbial communities from uranium-contaminated site in the Upper Colorado River Basin, Wyoming, United States - RVT95D214 (version 2) ... | reverse complement strand
CGTCTTCTGGACGTCGATCTCGGTGATGATTCCGAAACCTTCCGCCTTCAGCGCGGCCACAGCGCGGGCGACGGCATCATCGAATGGTGCGGGCAGCGTCGCGCTGAAGTAGTAGGCCATCCTCAGTGTCCCGAGATGTCCTGTTTCCGCTTCATGTATTCCTCGCGATCGATCTCCCCGCGTGCATAGCGGTCGTCGAGAATGTCGCGTGCGCTGCGCCCGGACCTGTCAGCGCCGCCGCCTGTCCCGCCAAGCCAGCGGACCAGGGCGACAATGAAGGCTACAAGCACCACCAGCCAGACGATCATCCAAAGAGGGCCGAACAACATTCCGCCGCCTCCCCACCACATGTTCCAGTCGTGCATCATCGGACCGATGCCCTCCGGTCAACCGAGTCGGCGAATGTCGGCTCGTTGGCGCTGTCTATTTGCGTCACTCTATACCGCAAAGTAGCGTTCCTCGTGGCGTCTTGCTGCGGATATTGTCTGGATGCGGCACATGACGATCTATATAGAAAGATCGCATGCAAACGGCCGACGCGCGAAGAGCCCGGCGTCGGGACCCCGCCGAGACGCCTTACCCAGTATACACACACCCAATTTTAAAGCGTTGCAACGTATCTAGAGCGGGCCGGTTTCCCCACCGGCCGGAGCAATTCGGCGAGACGACGATGGCGAAGGCTTCGATCACACTGCACAAGGGCGATCTTCCCGCCGGCCTCGATTTCGGCAAAAGCGTCGCCATCGACACCGAGACGCTAGGGCTCAACGTCAACCGCGACCGGTTGTGCCTCGTGCAGCTCTCGGCCGGCGATGGCAGCGCGCATCTCGTGCAGTTCGATGGCCACGATTACGCGGCCCCGCGCCTCAAGGCGCTGCTCACCGACGCTTCCGTCCTGAAGATCTTTCACTACGCGCGCTTCGACGTGGCGGTGCTCGAGAAAAATCTCGGCGTGGTGACCACGCCGCTCTACTGCACCAAGATCGCTTCGAAGCTCGTTCGCACCTACACCGACCGCCACGGCCTCAAGGACCTCGCCGCGGAGCTCATCGGCGTCGAGCTGTCGAAACAGCAGCAAAGCTCCGACTGGGCCGCAAGCGAGCTGTCGCAGCAGCAGCTGGCCTACGCGGCCTCCGACGTGCTGCACCTGCACGCGCTGAAAGAGAAGCTCGATGCGATGCTTGATCGCGACGGACGGCGCACATTCGCCGAGGCGGCGTTCGGGTTCTTGAACACGCGTGCGCGCCTCGACCTGGCGGGCTTCGGCGAGGACGACATCTTCTCCCACTGAGTGGGCGTGAAGATGCACTTCTCTATCTGCCTCAATCGACGATCGAAATGAACTCCTGGCGCGTGATCGCGCTGTCGCGGAACACGCCGAGCATGCGGCTCGTGACGAGATCCGTGCCGGGCTTCATGATGCCGCGCGCCGTCATGCAGAAGTGCTCGGCCTTCAACACGACGCCGACGCCCTGCGGCTGCAGCACCTTGTCGATGGCGTTGGCGATCTGGGCCGTCATCTTCTCCTGGATCTGCAGGCGCTTGGCGTAGACTTCGACGATGCGGGCGAGCTTGGAGATGCCGACCACGCGCCCATTGGGGATGTAGGCGATCCAGGCGCGGCCGATGATCGGCGCCATGTGGTGCTCGCAGTGGCTCTCGAAGCGGATGCCGCGCAGGACGATCATCTCGTCGTAGCCCTCGGTCTCCTCGAAGGTCTTCGACAGGATGGCCTCGGGATCCTCCGAATAACCGCGGAAATACTCTTCGTAGGCGCGCGCCATGCGCTGCGGCGTCTCGATAAGCCCGTCGCGGTCGGGATTTTCGCCCGTCCAGCGGATGATGGTGCGGAAGGCCGCCTCGACTTCCGAGCGGCTGGGGCGAACGATCTGGTCCATGGGCGGCTCTTTGCGTCTCTTCTTCAAGGGGTGGCTCTGTAAGGATCGCGGCTCTTATGCGTTTGCGGGCCGCCAGGCAAGGAAAGCTACGCCCGCAGCATAACGCCACCTCTTGCCGTTTCGCTCAAGTGGCCGTTCGATTTTGCATCATATGGGGGCTTGGCCGGCGCGGTCCAAACCCGCGCGGCCGAAGGTCATGCAACCTTTCAGCCTAGCCCCGTATAAGGAGTGCAACCAGCGGGCAACGCTCAGATAAAATTCGCGCCCATACCACAGAGCCGCCCAGCTTTTTGCCGCCGCGCATGCTAGCAGCTTGGCGTGCTCGCGATCGCGCCGCCACCCGCGGCCCGCGCCCCTCGAGCCCCCGAACCTTGAGGACGGCATGACGCTTCGGCGCGCAACCGCACTGATGGTCACGGCCCTCCTCGTGCTGCTGCAGCCCGGGCTGGTGCTGGCGGACCCCCTCGTCCAAGAGCTCAAGATCGGCGTTCTGGCCCACGACGTCCCGGACCTGTGGAGCGGCTTCCGCGCCGAGCCCAACTCGGTCGACATCAACATCGAGGCGCTGCTGTTTCCTTCCGTCGCGTTTCTCGGTGGCACGATCCGGCCGGCGATCGGTGGCTCGATCAGCACCGTGGGGGCGACGAGCACCGCCTACATCGACGCGCGCTGGCAATATGAGACGGCGTGCGGGATCTTTTTCGGCATCGGTCTCGGCGCGGCCGTGCACGACGGGCAATTGCAGCTCGAGGACTGGGACCAGAAGGCGCTCGGCTCGCGCGTGCTGTTTCATATTCCGGCCGAGGTCGGCTACCGCTTCGACGAGCACAACAGCCTGTCGGCCTATTTCGAGCACATGTCGAACGCCTATACCGTCTCGCCGAACGAGGGCATGGACCGGCTGGGCATCCGCTACGGCTACCGGTTCTGAGCCGTCCGCAACGTCCGTTTCGCACGTTCAATTTTCGCCTCGGCAGCTGCGCTCCGCCAGCGGCGTCGCAACGTTGCTGTGCCATTTACGACTGCGCCGCCCGCTCGTTGAAAAGGCTGGGTCAGGTGTCAATTCGACAGTTGCAATTGTAAGGGTCCGGCGAGCGGAACCTTAGAAGTTTTGCGCATAAATATTGGGCGTCGGACGGTGGGCCGTTCGTGGGCGCTTGGGAGACAGGCGTTCAAAGCAGCATCCAATTTGGGTTTGGAGTTCAATCGCATGTCGACCAGCAAAGTTCTCGCAGCCATCGCAGCTTCCAGCGCTCTCGCCCTCCTGTCGTTCGCCCCGGCCTATGCCGAGTCGATCCCGCAGGAGCAGATCGATCAGTACGGCAACTCGGCCGCTCCGGACGTTGATCCCGGCGCGTCCAAGGGCCCCGACGCTTCGATCGTCGATCAGGAGCAGACGCAGATGGGCAACGAGCCCGCCAAGGATCTCGACCCGCCTAAGTCCGCTTCCAAGGGCGGCGAGTCGCTGCCTTCGATGGAGCAGGACGACCTCAAGAACTAATCTTGAGACCGGCTTGTATTGCGCGGACGGCCGCAGCGGCGAGAAGCCCCGCGGCCGTTAGTGCGTTATGATTGCGACCAGCGACGCAGCGGCGCGCGGTCACGCTAATTGGGCGGAAAAGTCGGTCACGTGCGCTGGCGGCGGGTGCTGCCGCTGAGGACTTAGTCTGCTCCCAGTGCAAATCAACGAGCCAGTATTCCGTTGCCGAGGAGTTGGTGGACTAGTCCCACAATAACTAAGACGAGCGTGACCCACGCGATCCATTCCAAACGGTTCTGGCGTCGCTGATCTTTAGCGCCCTCTTCCGCGAGCCATTCCGTAGCCCAAGCCTTCCAATCCGGATTTTGGTAAAGCACGACGAGCTCTTCGTGCGCTGGTGTGAGACCTCCAGCAAGAACTCTCCCGATGATGTCGTGCCCGTAGCGCTCAAACGTCTCCCGGACCACTTATGGCATCGGGCCACGTTGCTTCATCTTCTTCAACCGAATTCCGGACCCGATCACCGTCATGCTTGTGCTCGTTCTTCTGCATAAGAGGTTTGAATGCAACGTCAGCATTCTCCACAGTCGCAACGGACGATTTTCCAAGTGTGCGTAATGATCGGTCACCATGGCAATCGAACGCCAGCCGTCCGCCCGCCTTGCACTCTCATCAAGAGTGGCAGGAGTCGTGTGGCGAAGGCGTGACGTACCTGAAGAGCGGCTCGCGCAATATTTGAGATTAGCCCTTCTGCAATGACGTCTGATTGCGTTCGTTAGCGACCGAAGTTGCGAGAAGCCAAAGGGAGCATTTGTAGCTGGGGCTGGCAAATCACCACGAATTGCAACTAGCAAAATGACTTTGCCAGGCGCTTCGGGCTGGTGCTGCCGCTGAGGATTGAACTCAGGACCTCTCCCTTACCAAGGGAGTGCTCTACCACTGAGCTACGGCAGCTTTCTCGCAGCTTATCCGACGACGGGCGCCCGCTCGTTTATCGCGCAGCGATTGCGCCCGGCCGCGCCCTAAACGCAAAACGTCGCCCGATGTAATCGGAGCCGGGCGTGATGGCAAGGCGGAAACTCGTTGGCCCCATTTGACGTGGCGTTTGGCGCCGCCCGAGGGCCGCGGAGGCCGGTTGGTGCCTCACACGGGCCCTCCCCCGCGTGCTAGCCTGTGGCCGACACGAGGAGGCTTAAGTCATGGCCGGTGTAGACAAGCGCCCGGGCGAGAAACGTGCCGCGCGGCTGGAGGCCGAGCTGCGCGCCAATCTCAAGAAGCGCAAAGAGCAGGCCAAGGTGCGCGCCCGCGAGAGCCGAGCAGGGGACGCCGCCGCGGCGGCGACGCCGTCCACAAAGAGCGACGACTGAGGCCGCTCGCGGCGCTGCGGCCGCGCCGCTGGTATAATGCGCGGCTGCTGCTGTCCGAAGAGGGTGAGAGCGGTTGAGCCAGACGCAGAAGAAAACCAAGCGGGCGAGCGCGCCCGTGCGGGCGCGGGCGAAGACTCCCAAGCGGAAGCCGGAGCACGCGTTCCCACGCGTGCGCATCCTGATCGGCGAAGGCATGGTCCTCGGCCCCGGCAAGGTCGATCTGCTCGAGGCCATCGGCCGCACGGGATCGATCTCGGCCGCCGGGCGCGAGATGGGTATGTCCTACCGGCGCGCGTGGCTGCTCGTCGACGCGCTCAATCACATGTTTCGCCACGCCCTCGTCATCGCCTCGCCGGGGGGCGCGCACGGCGGCGGCGCCAAGCTCACCGACTACGGCCGTGATGTCGCCGCCGCCTACCGGCGCGTGGAAGCGCGTGCGCGCACGGCGATGCGCGAGGAGATGGCGCCGTTCCACGTGCGCGTCGACGCCGACTAGCGTCGCTCGGAACGCCTCGCCTCCCCTGATACTTAGTCGATTGCTAAAGTATTTTGTTGCGTCTCTCCATTACACCATGGCGCTCGATGGCGTGCGCATCTCCGCCTCGCTCACCACCGTCGAAATCGAGCCCAAAGGCAAGCGCGCGCAGCTTCGCCTGACCGAGCAGGCGGCGTTCCTCGACGGCTACGACAGGCCGGAGCTGCGCCAGAGCGGCTGGGGCTCGCTGCTCGATGCGCTGGGCGCTGAGCTCATGCGCGCCGTCGCCGAGTAGGCTCGCGCGGCGATGCGCTCACGCCGTAAGGAATGCGACCCGCCCGGGGAGGTCCTCCCCGGGCGCCTCGTCGATCAATCAATGCCCGGCGCCCGAGAGCCGCGTCCCTTGCGTCCAGCAGCCGGCCCGGGTGCAGCGGCGGAGCGAACGACCGGCATCGTCCGATAATCATCTGCAACGGGCCGCAACGCCGGCCAACTCGCTGCAGCGGCGCAATGATTTTATTGGCCCCCGAGCAGCGATGTGGGCTTGAATAGGGCGTTTTCCGGCGATAGCTCGGCTCGACGCCCTTCCCCGGGGTTAGGGGGCTCTGCCACCTCCGCGCCGTCATCTGCTGGATCTATTGGCGCTAAGCAGAGTTTAGGGTTCAGTTGGTAGGTCTATGGTTAAGAGAATTCTGAGGGCTTTGAATATGATCTGCGAACGGGTGACAATGCATCGCCTCGCCATTCTCCCCCTTGCCGCTTTTACGATGTTGTCCGCCCTGAGTGTGGCCGAACCGGCCGCCGCAAGGGGCAGCCGCAACGCCCAGCAGGATCAGGTCGAGCCGACGCGTCCGGCAGGAGCGCCGATGCTGGCCGTCGTTGGCCTCAAGGATCAGCGCATTACCATCTACGACGCCGATGGAGCGATCATGCACGCGCCCGTGTCCAGCGGGCAGACCGACTACGAAACCCCCGTCGGCATCTACAGCGTGCTGCAAAAGGAGGCGGAGCATTACTCCAACCGCTACGACGATGCGGCCATGCCCTTTATGCAGCGCATCACCTGGACCGGTATCGCCCTGCACGCGGGCGCGCTGCCGGGCTATCCGGCCTCGCATGGCTGTGTGCGTTTGCCCTACAAGTTTGCCGAGGAATTGTTTCCTCTGACCAAGCTCGGTCTGCGCGTCGTCGTGGCGCGCAACAGCGTGGCCCCCGTCGCCATTTCGCACCCGCTGCTTTTCCGCCCGACGCCGTTCCGCGACAACGTCGCGCTCCTCACCCAAACCGCGGCGCAGCCCCCGAGCAGCGATACCAGCGATGCGATGAAGCTCGGTGCCATCCCGCCCGGCGATCCGCTCGGCCTTGCCAATCGGACCACAGCACTGCAGGCGATCACGGCGGCCAAGTTGGCTGAAGCGGACGTGGCAGCCAAGAAAGCGGACGCGGCGCGGCTCATCGCCAAGCAAAAGTCTGCCGAGAAGGCACGCGCCGCAAAAGCGTTGCGCGTGGCCGTGACGGCCAAGAAGCGCGCTGAGGAGAACGTGGCCGATACCGAGCAGGATCTGAGCAAAGCCAAATCCCGCCAGGCCGCGTTGAAACCCGAGGAGACCAAGGCGGCGGCGAAACTCGCCGAAGCGGTGCCGAAGCTCGAGGAAGCCAAGACCAAGGCGGCCGCCAAGCTCGTCGAGGCGCAGACCAAGTTCGACGCCGTGCAGGCGGAAATGCAGCCCACGATCGACGACTATCAGCGCTCGGCCGACGCGGCGAAGGCCGCTGAAGCCGAGAAGGCCGACGCTCTCGCCGCCGCGCGCGATGCCGAGCGCAAGCTGTCGCCGGTCTCTGTCTTCATCAGCCTGAAGACGAAGAAGCTCTATGTGCGCCAGGCCTTCGAGCCGATATTCGAGAGCCCGGTCACGATCAGCGAGCCGGACAGGCCGATCGGAACGCACATCTATACGGCGGTCGACTACGCCGACGGCGGCCGCAACGTGCGCTGGAACGTGGTGTCGATCGGCGGCAAGGGGCCCGACGCGTCCTATGCCTCCTACGATGACGAGGACGACGGCTATCGCTATCGCCGCCGCCGCGAGGCCAGCGTCGGGCCGACGCCGACCGATATGGGCGCCGCAGCCGGCGCGCTTGATCGCATTACCATCCCGCAGGAGACCGTCGAGCGCATCTCCGAGCTCGTTCTGCCGGGCTCGTCCCTGATCGTGTCCGATGAAGAGGCGCACAAGGAAACCGGCAAGGCCACGGACTTCGTCGTGCTGATCAGCGGCGAGCCGCAGGGCGGCATCAAGCTGCGCAAGCGGCAGCCCGATCCGTACTATGACGACTTCTACGGTTACGGTTATGACCGCTACGAGCGTCGCAGCCGGCGCGGGCCGTTCGGCGGGCCGTTCCGTTGGTGGTGAGGGACGGCGTATCGATAATCTCGACGCCGGGATAATCGGCGGGCGCGGGGTTGCAGCAGGAATTCCGGTCCCACTTGCTGTCCGCCCCGCGAAGCGCGTAAGCATTTGTTCTGACAATGGCCGGTGCGTGATGCCGGCGCGAGGGGGCAGACTTTAATGGATCGCATCAAGATCGTCGGCGGTCAGAAGCTGTCGGGCACCATCCCGATCTCCGGGGCCAAGAACGCTGCCCTGCCGCTGATGATCGCCAGCCTGCTGACACCCGACCGGCTGACCCTCAAGAACGTCCCCAACCTGGCCGACGTCAATCTTCTTGCCCGCATCCTGCGCAACCACGGCGTCGACCTCGCCGTCGACGGCAAGCGGGCGGGCCCGTCCCAACATCTGGGCGAGACCTTCCACCTCTCGGCACGCGATATCGTCGACACGGTTGCCCCGTACGAGATGGTCAGCCGCATGCGGGCGAGCTTCTGGGTGCTGGGCCCGCTGCTCGCACGCTGCGGACAGGCGAAGGTGTCGCTGCCCGGCGGCTGTGCCATCGGCACACGGCCCGTGGACCTGCACCTGATGGGCCTGAAGGAGCTCGGCGCCGAGATCGAGATCGAGGGCGGCTACGTGCTGGCCAAGGCCAAGGGCGGCCTGCGCGGTGGACGCATCGTGTTCCCTAAGGTCTCCGTTGGCGCCACGCACAATGTGCTGCTCGCTTCGGCCCTGGCACGCGGCGAGACGGTGATCGAGAACGCGGCACGCGAGCCCGAGATCGGCGACGTCGCCGAATGCCTCGTCAAGATGGGCGCCAATATCGAGGGCATCGGCACCTCCACCCTGCGCGTGCAGGGTGCCAACCGGCTCGAAGGCGCCGTGCACACGGTGCTCCCCGACCGCATCGAGACGGGCACCTTCGCCATCGCCGTCGCCGCGGCCGGCGGCGACGTGACGCTCGAGGGCGCACGGCCGGAGCTGTTGAAAACCGCGCTCGACGCGCTGGCCAAGACCGGCGTCGAGGTGCAGGTGACCAACAGCGGTGTGCGCATCGCCCGCAACGGAGCCGGCATCGACCCGGTGGCGCTGGAGACGCAGCCGTTCCCCGGCTTCCCGACCGATCTGCAGGCGCAACTCATGGCGCTGATGACGACGGCCAAGGGCACGAGCGTGATCCGCGAGACGATCTTCGAGAACCGCTTCATGCACGTACAGGAACTCGCCCGCCTTGGCGCCGACATCCAGCTGCACGGCGACACGGCGACCATCAAGGGCGTCAAGGGCCTGACCGGTGCGCCGGTCATGGCCACCGACCTGCGCGCCTCCGTGTCGCTCGTCATCGCCGGCCTGATGGCCGAAGGCGAGACCATGATTAACCGCGTCTATCACCTCGATCGCGGCTTCGAGCAGCTCGAGCAGAAGCTCTCCCGCTGCGGCGCGCAGATCGAGCGCCTGACGGGCTGACCGCCCAGCCACTTCATTGATGGAAATCGCCATTGTTGGGTTATTCCGGCTTGTTTCGCGCGGAACAGCCCGGCTGTGCACGGCGTCGTACTTTTCGATCGTGATCAACGCGCGGCCCACTGAGCCGCCCAAACGACGAAGAGATGACCATGAACACCCAGATCCTCAAGACGGCCATTCTCGGCGCCATGCTGGTTTCGGCCCTGGCTCCCGCAGCGTTCGCCCGCGGCGGCAAGGAATTCTACACGCAAGACTATCAGTTCGATCAGCCGATGAAGGGCTACGAAGGCCAGGCGGGCAACTACTACTGTTCCTACCAGCGCCTGCCGAACCGGGTCTGCACGACCGACTCGAACGGCAACGAGCGCTGCCAGATTAAGGGTTGGACGCTGCGCCAGCATTGCTATTGATCGAGGGTTCGCGCCGGGGGTTCCGCTCCGTCGCCCCGCTGAAGCGCCCTTGATCGGCGGGCCCCGGATTTCGGCCGGGGCCCGCTTCCTTTTTCCCGCTGCTGGTGCGTGACTTCTCGGTGCCGGCTGCCCGCTAAGCGACCGTGCGCTCCTGCTCCTGGCGCAAGGAACGCGTCAGAATTTCCGCCGACAGCGGCTCGCCATAGAGGTATCCCTGTCCCTCGGTGCAGCCGTACATCCTCAGCGCTTCCTCCTGCTGGTCCGTCTCGATGCCCTCGGCAATGACGTCGAGCTCGAAGCATCGTCCGAGATAGATCACGGCCTGCACGATCGCGGCGTCCTCCTCGTCGGTGCACACGTCGCGCACGAAGGTGCGGTCGATCTTCAAACGAGTGACGGGGTAGCGCTTCAACAGGCTCAGCGAGGCATATCCGGTGCCGTAATCGTCGAAGGCGATGCCGACGCCCCAGGCGCACATCTCGCGCAGCGGCACAACGATCTCCTCCTCGCGCCGCAGCATGATGTTCTCGGTGATCTCCAGCTCGAGCGCCTGTGCCGGCAGCCCGTTGGCGATCAGCGCCCGTTCCACCTTGGTCGGCAGATTGCCGGCATCGAACTGGGCCCCGAACAGATTGATGGCGATGCGGAAATCAGGGATGACCGTGCGCCGCCACGCGGCCGCATCCGCACACGCGGTGCCGAGCACCCACTCGCCCACGGCGGTGGCAAGCGGGCCCGATTCCAGCACGGAAAGGAACGCTGCCGGGGTCAGCAGCCCGCGCGTTGGATGGCGCCAGCGCAACAGGGCCTCGGCGCCGATGATCCGACGGTCGGACAGGCTGACCTGCGGCTGGTAGCGCAGCTCGAACTCGCCGTTGGCCAGCGCCTTTCTCAGCTCCGCCTCGCAGGAGCGCCGCGCGAGCACCACCTCCCGCAGCTTTGGCGTGAAAAAGAGATAGCCACTGGCGCGGCCCTTGGCGCGCTGCAGGGCCAAGTTGGCATTGGCAAGCAGCTCCTCGGCGCGGCTGCCGTGCTGGGGACAGATGGCGACGCCAATATTGACGCCGAGGTGCACGCGCTCCGCGTCGACGTCGAAGGGGGCATCGAAGGTCCGCAGCAGCTCGTCGGCCATCTTCGTCGCATCGAAGCTGTCGGCCAGCCGCGGCAGCAGGATGGCGAACTCGTCGGCGCCGAGACGTGCGGCCTTTCCGCGCCCGTCGACGGCGGCGCGCAGCCGCTCCGCGGTCTGCTGCAGGATGGCGTCTCCGGCCGATTGACCGAGCGTATCGTTGACGTCCTTGAAGCCGGCGAGGTCGAGCAGCATCAGTGTGCCGGCGTTGGTGCGGGCAGCATTATCGAGGCTCGCGAGCAGGCGTGTGCGATTGGGCAGCCCGGTGAGCGCATCGAGATCGGCCAATCCGAACAGGCGCTGCTCGCCCTGGCGGCCATCACTCACGTCGCGCAGGATCGCGCCAAAGGCTGCGTCGTCCTCGTCGAAGGAAATCGACAGCGTGAGCTCGGCGGGAAACTCGCTGCCGTCCTTGCGGCGCGCGGTGAGCTCGATGCGCTGCGCCGAAAGGTCCGAGGCGCTGCTATCGACGAACGCCGTCAGATCATCCGTCTGTTGCCGCTGCAGGCGCTCGGGGAATATGAAGCCGATCGGCCTACCGAGAACCTCATCGGCGGCGTAGCCGAGCAGCGCCTCGGCGGCCCCGTTCCAGTAGTTTATGATGCCGGAGGCATTCGCACAGACGATTGCGTCGGGCGAGGTCGAGGCGATGCGCTCGAAGCGTACATGGCCGCCTTGCTGCGCCTTGTCGAGGCGGCAGATCTCCAGGCGATTCATCACAAGCGCCGCGACGTCCTCGAGGTTTTTGCGGTCGACCTCGCTGAATGATGGCCACGGCTTGGTATCGAGAATGCACAGCGTGCCGATCTTTTCTCCGCCGGGAGCCACGAGCGGTATGCCGGCGTAGAGGCGCACGTGCGGCGCTTCCGCCACCAGCGGATGCGACGCGAAACGCTCGTCCTTGCTCGCATCAGTCACGAGGAAGAGTCCATCCTGCGCGATGGCGTGCGCACAGAAGCTGCCTTGGCGGTCGATGCCGGTGGCCTCCATGCCGAAGCGCGATTTGAAGTACAGGCGATCCTGGCCGACGAGCGACAGTGCCGCGACGGGTGTGCCGAACATGCGCGCAGCGAGCTCGACCAGCCGGTCGAGATCGGGCGCGGGCGGCGTATCGAGAACCGAATATTCCTCGAGCGCCTGCAACCGGGTGGTTTCGCCGGCGGAGGCCTTGCCGTTGTTCGTCTTTGTGCTGATCAGCATCGAGGCGACGCTAGCGCCCGAAGCTTCATCCAATGTGAAGAGAAAAATCTAAATTGAATTCAAATTTGCCGAAAACATTAAGCGATCGGAGCAGCAGGCTTAGTCGTCCGCACGTGCCAGGCGGGCCGCCGCTGCGCGGCTAGCCCAGCTCGATCTCGCCGTCCACCTCGTGCCGCAGATCGGTGCCGGCCGCGGTCAGCACCATTTTCACCTTCAGCTTGCCCCCGCCGGCGAGCTTGCGCTCGCGCACGATGCGCTCGATCTCCTGCTGCGAGGAGATGCCGACCTCCTTCAGGAAGCGGCGCAGCGACAGATTGAATCGTTCGTTCCGCATTGGAGCCTCCGGTCGGCGCCCGATCGTCTGATGGGCGCCCGGAGTCTAGATCGGCATCGCCTGTGGATACAAGTGACGCCGCGTGCCAGACATTCCTCGCCAGGGGGCGGACGCCGCCGCGACAGCATCGGCGCGGCCCCTGCTGCATGGCGCGCCGACAAGGCTGGTTGCACCGGCAGCGCGGCGCCGCTATCAAACACTGTAAGCGCGCGAGGCCGGCGGCGGTCGCGAAGCGCTCTTGGGACGCTGACGCATGCAAGACCTGAAGCTGATCGCCTTGGATCCGGAGGATCTGCGGGTGCTGTCCTGCCATCTCCAGGACGCGGTGATCCGTGTCGGCGACATGGCCTACCTCAAGCAGGACATGCGCTTTGCAGCCATCGCCAATCGGTTCGATTGGGAGGGCATCTCCCGGGCCGATGACGGCGTCTACGAGCGCCGCCGCACTGGCCTGCGCTTCGAGCGGGTGAAGGCGGCGCAGGTGCAGAACGTCGACCTCCAGCAGAAGGACCTCGTCCTCGCCCTGCTCGCCGTCACGTTCGAGGTCGGCGAGGAGCCGTCCGGCGTCATCATCCTGCACTTCGCCGGCGGTGGCGCCGTGCGGCTCGATGTCGAGTGCATCGAGGCGGAGCTGCGCGACCTCGGCGCCGCCTGGCGCACGCGCAGCAAACCCGCGCACGCGACCGACGATTGAACGACGACATCCTGAAGGAGACGGCCGCAAGGCCGATGACGAGATGCCGAAGCGGCTTCAAACGCGCGATCCTGGCTTCGAGGAAGCGTTCCTGGCTTTCCTCGCCGAGAAGCGCGAATCCTCTGCCGATGTCGGCGCGTCCGTGGCGGCGATCTTGGCGGATGTGCGGGCGCGCGGCGATGCAGCGCTCGTCGAGCTGTCGCGCAAGTTCGACCGCATCGACCTGGACAAGGTCGGCTTGCGCGTCAGGGGCGATGAATTGCGTGGTGCGCTCGACGACTGCGATGCCGAAGCGCTCGTCGCCCTCAGACTGGCTGCCGAGCGCATTGCCGATCATCACCAGCGCCAGCTTCCCGTAAACGAGCGCTATACCGACGAGACCGGCGTCGAGCTCGGCTGGCGATGGACGGCGGTCGAGTCGGCAGGACTGTATGTGCCGGGCGGCCTTGCCTCGTATCCGAGCTCGGTGCTGATGAACGCCGTGCCTGCGCGCGTCGCCGGCGTGCCGCGCCTGGTGATGGTGGTGCCGGCACCGAACGGCGAGCTCAATCCGCTGGTGCTCGCCGCGGCGCATCTATGCGGTATCGAGGAGGTCTATCGCGTCGGCGGGGCGCAGGCCGTGGCGGCGCTCGCCTACGGCACCGGGACGATCGCGCCCGTCGCCAAGATCGTCGGCCCCGGCAATGCCTACGTCGCCGCCGCCAAGCGGCAGGTGTTCGGCATCGTCGGCATCGACAGCATCGCCGGACCGTCGGAAGTTTTGGTCATCGCCGACAGGCACAACGATCCCGAGTGGATCGCCGCCGATCTGCTGGCGCAGGCCGAGCATGATACGGCGGCGCAGTCGATCCTGATGACGGACGACGCCGCGTTCGCGCGCTCAGTCGAGGCGGCCGTGGCGCGCCAGCTCAAGAGGCTGCCGCGCGGCAATATCGCCGGCGAAAGCTGGAACGTGTTCGGCGCCGTGATCGAGCTTTCCTCGCTTGATGAGGCGCCAGCGCTCGCCGATCGAATCGCCGCGGAGCACTTGCAGATCGCCACGGTCGACGCGGAAGCTCTGAGCGAGCGCATACGCAACGCGGGCGCAATCTTCATCGGCGCCCAGACGCCTGAGATGATCGGCGACTACATCGCCGGCTCCAACCACGTGCTGCCGACGGCGCGCAGCGCGCGCTTCTCCTCGGGGCTGGGCGTGCTCGACTTCATGAAGCGCACCTCGCTGCTGAAGCTCGATCACGCGGCACTCGCCGCCCTGGCGCCGGCGGCGATGGCGCTCGCCCGCGCCGAAGGGCTCGAGGCGCACCGCCGGTCAGCGGAGATACGGCTCGAGCCGACCGCCGTGCAAGGCACGCCATGAGCGAAGCGGAAATGCCGGTTGCGCAAGGCAAGTCGCGCCTTATCGCCATCACGCTCGACGAGAAGTCAACGGCAACCTCGAACTCCAACATCGAGCACGAGCGCGAGGTGGCGATCTTCGACATCCTCGAAGGCAACTCGTTCACGCTCGATGGCCGCGACGACGGCCCCTACACGCTCAATCTGGGCCTCGTCGAGGACCGGCTGGTGTTCACCGTCGGCAACGAGGCGGGGCAAGTGCTGATCACGCACATGCTGTCGCTGACGCCGCTGAAGCGCATCATGAAAGACTATTTCCTCGTCTGCGAAAGCTACTACGAGGCAATCCGCACCGCGCCGCCGTCGCGCATCCAGGCGATCGACATGGGCCGCCGCGGCCTGCACGACGAAGGCAGCCGAACGCTTCTGGAGCGGCTCGCCGGCAAGATCACCGTCGATCTCGATACGGCCCGCCGGCTCTTCACGCTGATCTGCGCGCTTCACTGGAAGGGCTAGCCCGATGTCGCGCGAGGTCGCGGGCAGTAAGGTGGAGGCGACGGTCCGTGCCGGCCCGGATGCCACGCCCGGCCAGCGCGAGCTCCCGGGCGCGGTGCTTTTCGCCTGCACGACGAACGCCGTGCGCTCGGTGATGGCGGCGGCGATCCTGCGCCACCTCGCCGGCAAGCGCGCTTACGTGACGTCGGCCGGCGTGCGCGCCGGAACGCCCGATCCCTTCGTCACCGCCGCGATGGACGAGATCGGCATCGACGTGTCGCAGCACAATCCGCACACCCTGCACGATCTGCACGACACTTCGTTCGACCTGATCATCACCCTGTCGCCCGAGGCTCACCACCAGGCGCTCGAGCTGACGCGCACCATGGCCGTCGACGTCGAATACTGGCCGACGTTCGATGCGACGATGATGGCAGGGCAGGGAAGCCGCGAGCAGGTGCTGCTGCACTACCGCGGCGTTCGAGATCAGCTGTTCGACCGCATCAAGACGCGGTTCGGCTTCGAGGGCGGTCCGACGGTATGAGCGGCTCGGCGGCCGCGCACTCGCGACACGGTGGGTCGCGCTCGCCCAGCAGATACCAGGTCTCCTGTGCGCCTATGCCCTTGATGTCAATCGGCCCGCGCGGCTCGAACAGGAAAGCGTCGCCAAGCTTTGCGTGGCACCCCGGGCAAAGGAGAATGCGCCCTGGAGACGACTGGCCTTCCAGGCGGCTGGCGAGATTTACCGGATCGCCCCACACGTCGTAGCTGAACTTGCGGGTGCCGATGACGCCCGCCGTGACCGGCCCCGAGGCGAGACCGATGCGTAGGCTGATGTTGAGCCCGGTCTCGCCGCGCAGGCGCGCGACGCTATCCAGCATGTCGAGCCCCATGCGGGCGAGCCGCGCGGTGTGGTTGGGCACGGGATCGGGCAACCCGGCGACCACCATGTAGGCATCGCCGATGGTCTTGATCTTCTCGACGCCGTGGCGGACGGCGAGCGCGTCGAACTCCGAGACGATGCGGCTCAACAGATCGACGGTGCGGTTGGCGCCGAGCCGGCGGGTCAAAGCCACGAAGCCGGAAATATCGGCAAACATCACCGAGGCGTCGTCGATGCTGTCGGCGATGAGGCCGCCGGGATTGGCCTTGAGGCGTTCGACGATCGCATCCGGCAGCACGTTGCGCAGCACCGCGTCGGTCTCCGCCTTGGCGCGCTCGGCCAGGCTGAAGGCGTAGTAGACCGATGCGGAAATGAGCACGACGGTGGTGATCGCTGCCTGCACGTAAAGCGAGTCGGCGACCGGCTGCTCGCCGGGCCCGATGCGGCCGATGGCCGGGAACCAGAACCAGGAGCACAGGTGCAGCGTCAACCCGAGCAGCACAATCACGGCGATGAGGCGGATGCGGCGCAGGTCGAAGATCACGAACGGCGCGGCGGCGGCGATGATGTACTGCAACTGGGCGCCGCCCTCGCGGCTGAAAAAGTCCGTAAAGCCGAACAGCGCCGCGTACTCGGCGCCGACGATCAGCAGGCCGCCTGCGATCTCGTTGATGCGGTGAGCGAACGGAACCATCAGCGCCGTGGCGACCAGCGCCAGGTTGATGAGGATCATCGGCGCATAGGTGTGGAAGTCCATCAGCGACTGCTGCACGGCGTAGAGGAACGTGGTGGCCGCGATCAGGTAGGCCATCATGTTGAGGATCTTGAGCCGCCGGCGCACGTCGGGCGGATAGGGGGCGGTCCCGGCCTCGGCCAGCCGACGGGTGGTATCGCGCACGCGCCTGACGAAGGGCAGGTCGAGCACGGCGCGCAGGCGCGCTTTGGCCGCGGATAGCAGCGCGCGGTATGGGGGCGTGGACGGCACTTCGTGTGTTGCGCGCATGGGCCCTATCGGATGGGAGTGGCGAAGTGATCTTAATCCGACTGGGCGGCGAGGCTATGACGCATTGCTCAGTCGGGAGCTCAGTCGGCGCCGGCGATCGCTTGCAGCTCCTCGAGGTCGCAGATGATGCGCGCTCCGCTGCGCTCCAGGGCGCCGCTCGTCTCCAGCAGCGACAGCGCGGTGTTGACCTTCGGGCGGCTTGCTCCGATGAGCAAGGCGAGCTCGCTCTGCGACATCGGCAGCTCGATCGTTACGCGCCCTTCCTCGGTGCCGGGCGATTTCTGGCGGGCAGCGGCAAGGAAGAAGCGGGCGAGGCGCCCTTCTATGGGGTATAGAGCGATCGCCTCGAGCTGCTGGTCCGCCTCGCGCAGGCGCGTGCACAGAAAGCGCAGGGCCGCCTCGCCGACGAGCGGGCGGGTGTCCATCAGCCGCTTGAAAGCGGGCTTCGACAGACTCAAGGCCGTCACCTTGTTGACGGCGGTGGCGTCCGCGCTGCGCGGGCCCCCGTCCAGCATGGCGATCTCGCCGAAGATGGAGCCGGCCTCGGCGTTGGCGAAGGATAACTCGCGGCCTTCCGCCGTCAGCACCGAAAGGCGCACGCGGCCATTGACGACGAGGTAGATCTCGCGGCCGGCGTCCCCGCGCGCGAAAATGACCTGGCTCGGCTCGAATGTGACCTCGCGCATCTCGTCGGCCACCGCTCGCCGCTCGGCTTCATCGAGCGATCCGAAGAGCGGGGTGCGGCCGAGAAGCTCTACGATGGCGGTCTTGGCGATCATGGTGAGGCCCTCTCGGCGCAGTCGCCGGGCGATTTAGCCCGAAAACGGCCCGCTGTGGCAACGGCGGATTGCCCCCTTGCTTTTCGAGGGCTGCCTTTGCAATGTCTGGAAAACCCCGTATCTGTGCGTCCGCAACCGGAAAATGCCGTGAATCGGCGGCGGCGCCGGCGCCCGCACTGCGACGGTGCACAAGTCCCGTGTTTGGGGGCCGGTCACCAAGAACCGAACAGGAGCCGCCGAGCCACGACGCCACGCCGATGCCACTTGTCCCCGGGGCGCTCGATGCGCGCGTTTTCCACGTCCGATGTCTTTCCTCCGAGGTGACGTCTCCATGACCGCCAAGGCCGCCTTCCTCACCGCGCTCAGCCGCACCGATCGGCCGCGGCGGGAAACCCTGCGCCGCGAGCTGGCGAGGGCCAATGCCGGACAGAAGCAGGAGGGCGCCCGGCCGACCCTCGTGCTGGCCAGTGCCAGTCCGCGCCGGCTCATGCTTCTGTCGCAGGTCGGCGTCGAGCCGGACGCCCTGCGCCCCACCTCGATCGACGAATCAGCGCGGCGCGGAGAGATGCCGCGCGCGTACGCGGCACGCCTCGCCCGCGCCAAGGCGGAGACGGCGCGCGATCAGATCGCCAACGACAAGGACATCGCCTCGGCCTACGTTCTGGCCGCCGACACGGTGGTGGCGGTCGGGCGGCGCATCATCATGAAGCCGACGAACATCGAGGAGGCGGCGCGCTGTCTGCAGCTGCTGTCGGGGCGCGCCCACCGTGTGCTGACGAGTGTCTGCCTGATCACGCCCGACGACCGGGTGCGGCACAAGATCGTCGACACCCGGTTGCGCTTCAAGCACCTGTCACGCGAAGAGATCGAGGCTTATATTGCCTCCAGGGAGTGGCGCGGGAAGGCCGGCGGCTATGCCATCCAGGGGCTCGCCGGTTGTTTCGTGCAGAAGATCGTCGGCTCGTATACGAGCGTCGTCGGCCTGCCGCTGACGGAGGTCGTGGCACTGCTCGTCGGCGAGGGCTTCCCCATTCACTTCGCCTGGGTGAGAGCGGCCGAGCTCGATCCGAGCTGAGGCCTTTTGCGAGTGGTGATGGCAAGCAAAGATTCACAGACCGTCGGCGCCGGCCGGTGTCCGATCTGCAAGGCGCCTACCGAGATGGCCTACCGGCCGTTCTGCTCGGCGCGTTGCCGCGACGTCGATCTCGCCCGCTGGCTCGGCGGCGGCTATGCGATCCCCGGCGGGGACGTTGCCGGCGATGAGGACGGCGACGAGGCAGCGGCGCAACGCACACCGCGCGAGAGCCGCGACGACGAGGACGACCCCGCTTAGCCGCTGTCCGGCCTCGCGAATTGCGACCCCGCTCGGGCGCACGGCTGCGGCGGGTGAAGCCCTGGACAGGCGGCGGGGTCGTCTCTATAAGGGCCGAGCTTTGGCGCTGGCGGGCTTTGACGCCGACACGGGCCGAAGCTCATGCCCAGGTAGCTCAGTTGGTAGAGCACGTGACTGAAAATCACGGTGTCGGTGGTTCAATTCCGCCCCTGGGCACCAAATAACACATTGTGTTCGCTAGAATTTTTGCAATTTTTCCGGACTCAGTGGAATCGCACCACTTCTGCATCGTCACTGAACCAACGCTCGCACAGCGCCACCTTGTCGTTTGTCGTCGCGATCGCTTCATTGAAGACCGCTCATCAGAGCTAAGCGGTCGGAGAGCAGACTCCTCTTCTAGTTCAGCAGATGACCCCTATCGGACGTCGAAGAAGCGCGCGCCAGCGATCCTAACAACGATGGCTCGCTGCCGTTCTCCGGAAGTACCTCGTGTGATGCTATGCTTACAAAATCACTCCGCCCGTTGCTTGGCCTCTTCGCTTGTCATTGACAGCAGCGGCGATCAACAGACACCTCAGCCCCGTTCACCAGCTCCACTCAACGCCGACCCGCCCTCCAACCACAGACTGGCTTGAACTCAACTGCGAGTACGCGCAGAGGTGGCCGAATATCACGGCCAAGAAGGACATGCCCAAGGACGCCCGCGTCTATTGGGACAGGCTCATGCGCGGCCGATATCCCGCTATCACTGGCTACGGACTCCGGGCAGACTACGCTTGAATTTTATCACCGGCTTTTTCTTCCGCGGCGGCAGCGTGAACTTCTTCAGTGGCGGCGTGAATTCTTTCAGTGCCGGTGGTGGCAGTTTCTTTCTGAACCAGGGCCCTTCCGGCGTCACGTGCGGCGTCACGCCCGATGGCGCGCGGGTTCTTGGAACGAAGATGGATGGCGGCGTTACCGGTACGCAGGTTCGGCCGTTGGCGTCCGGCTTCTTTCCGGACGGGCAGCACTGATCGCCGGCCGTGACCTGGCTGCGCAGGCAGCATGCGCCGCTCGGCAATTGCACGAAGCCGGTGAAGCAAGCGCTCGGCCCCGTTATCGGCGCGAGCGGGCCGGTGGGTGACGGCGGCGCCGTTGCCGCAACGCTGCACTTCTGACCATCAAAGTTTTGCCCATCCGGACATTTGCAGGCGGCGACCGCGCCCACGGTGGCCACGGCTCCCGGCGGCGGGCAGCATAGCCCGTTGGACTTTTGCAGCCAGTCGGCCGGGCAAGCTGACCAACCCGTCGGCGGCGGCAGACAGTCGCCGGTCAACGGGTTGACGGTCGTGTTGGGCGGGCAAGACTTCGCCGGCGGCAGGCATTGGCCGTTGGGTTGTGGCGACGAGTCGAAGGGACAGCAAATGCCGGTGGATGTTATTTTGCTGTTCAAGCAGCAGACGCCGGCCAGCATGGTCGTGTCAGGCGGGCAAGTTTGCGACAGGCAACCGCCGTTGGGCTGCGGCGTCGTGTCGGCCGGGCAGCAGAGGCCAATTGACGTTATCTGACTAGGCGGACACGCGGTGGGCGGCGGTGGCGGCCCGCAATTACCGTCAGGCCCGGGCACAGCGCCGACCGGACAGCATTGCTGGCTGGGCCATGCCCATGATCCGGAAGGGCAAAGCTTGTGGCATTGGCCGTCAAGGCCGACCTGCTGGAGTTCCGGCAGGGCGGCGAAACATGCCTGTTGCTGCGCAGTTGGACTACAGTCGGCATTCCCCCACAAGGCGTCAGGATCCGGCCCCGCCGTCTCATGATATGCCCAGCCGGCGGGGCATTGGGGATTCGGCGGGGCCGGGCATTGCCAGCCATCGACGCCACCCGATCCACCGTGGTTCACGGGCGCTGAGCCATCCCAGCAAGTCGCGTTCGCAGGAGGCGTCGCAGGGTAGTCGAATGGCTGGAAGCCGATGAAGCATTCCATTGATGACAAGGGATCCGCTGCACCATTGGCGCAAAGCGACTGGCAGCCGCCGGGACCGGGCACCTGGCCAAATGTTGGACAGCACTGAAGGCCCGGCTGCTGCGTCGTGCCAGGCGGGCAGACGCATGTCGGGTCACCGGGCGGGCAGGTGCAGCCAGTCGGTCCGGGCACCGGGCAAAACGCCGGTGGCGGGATTGGTATGCCGGGCACGCCAAAGCCGAGCCACCCAAACCACGGCCGGCCGCCAATCCCGGCGCGTCCACAGATGCGCCAGATCGCGATATCGCCGAGATGGCCGCGCGCCGCGGGATCGTCGAAGCGGTCGTCGTAATCGACGAAATAGGTTTGCAGCGGTGGCACGTTGGCGGGCGCGACGAGTTCGATGTCATTGCCCTGCAAGCCATTGACGATGGTCGGGCCGCCTTGCGCGAGCTGGGCGGCGAGCGCGGGATCGGGCGAGACGCGCAGCTGCTCGCCGGTCGACCACAGGAAGCCGTCGCAGGTGGAGCGGTCGATCGCGCCCTTGGAATCGTAGCGGTAGCCGACGGCGACGCCGCCATTGCCGTTGCGCAGCTGCACGGCAAAGCCGATCGCATATTCATCGGGAATGGGCTGCCATGTCGGCCCGGGAGGACCCGCAGGCTGCACGTGCGCATAGCGCAACACGCGGCCGACGCCTTCCTGCGCCAGAGCGGCAAAATCATAGGCACCGGTCGGTGCGGCGCGTCCGGCGAGCAGCATGCGGCCCTGATCGTCGAAGGTGATCTTGGAAATCTCGGTTGCGCCGAAACTTGGCGGCACCGTGATCTCGATACGCGCGTCGGTACCGAATGCGCCATCGGGAGTGATCGCCACCGACCAGATCTGCAAGCCATCCGCCACCGCGTAATAGAGCCGGCCCTGGCGCACCGCGAGGCCGAAGATCAGCCGCGGCCGCGGCGCGTAGGCCCACGTCCCCGGGTTCTCTGTCTGGAACAGGGGGCTCTGAATATTGAGCCGCTTGGCTGGATCGAAGGGTACGGGCGGCAAGCCCGCGGCCGTGCGTCCCTGGACGCCGTGGTCGTAGTGCCCGAGCTCCGCCCCCTTCCTGTCGAAGCGGTGGATCATGCCGGTGTCGCGATCGGCGACAAACAGGCTGTTCGAGGCGGGATCAAAGGCGAGGCCGCCGAGCGCCGGGCCAGAATTGGGAGCGCCGTCGAGAGTGACATTGGCAAACAGGTGCACCTCACCCGTCACGCCGTCGATGCGCCAGATCGAGCCCGGCCCGCCACCTTGGTCCGACGGGCCGAACAGGCCGGGCATGAAGCTCGCGTTCGGCGTGCCCTGCTTCACCCGATCGGGCAAGCCGTCGCCGTCCTTATCCGGCACGACGATCGGCAAGCCATAAGCCGAGGTCGCCGCAAGATAGATGTTGGGCGGGTTCGCGCTATCCAGCGCCACCGCGAACACCTGCCCGACCTGCCCTGCCGTCACCGAGAATGGCTTCGGCGCCGGCCAAAGCTGCGCCTGCGGAGGCGCGCCGGGCGCCGGCAGGTCGACGACGCGCGCCGACGGCCCCGCGAGATCGATGTAGGTCTTGTCAGCCGGCTCGGTGCCGGGCGCAATGAGCATCGGCGGCTGCGTCCCAGAGAAGCCGGTCACCACCGCATCGCCGTCGTGGAACCCGCCGGCGAGCGGAGTGGTCTGCGCAAAGACGCCGCCGAGATAACCGGCACCCGACAAGAGGAGCGCAATGACCGCGGTACAGATGCCAGCCGCAAATTTCATTTGTCGCCGGCGAGCTAGAGCAAGCGTTCTATCCCAACGCGAGGCCTGCGCTTCTCCGTGACGCCGTGCCACCGCTGTGCCCTCCAAAGAAAGGCGTCGATCAAGACGCTTCTGCGAAGCATTTTTACCTTGGCGCATAGTTTGGCATTGATCTCGCGCAATATGCCGGATCACCTGCGATCATCGCCGAGGCTGTCCGAATCGCCCCTGTCCTCAATGACCGCCAGCTGAGGGTGGACATAAGGGTGCCGCTGCGTCGGCAGCCTACTCGGACTGATCTGGGGGTTCGTCTGCGGTACGATCTGCGGCGGAATTCCCGCTTGGCTGCATTACGATTCCGGTGGGGTCCGCAGCATACGGAATACTGCGGAATACAGCAGAAAGATCTGAAGGTCCCCACCTTCGATATCCTGGAAAGGGTCGGCAGGCCCTCCAGCGTTCCCATAAGCAACGAGAGTGGAGCCGGAATAGACATTTGAAACGGCCGTGCCAACGAGGTCCTGATGAACGGTGCCTGAATTAAAACTTCCCCCTATGCCGATAAACAAAGCAGTCTTCGGGAGCCATGCACCCGCTTCGTCTGCATATGTCAAAGCGGGGAACGCAGCAAACAGAGTGTGGTGCAGGCACCCATTTTTTTGGTCGTAAGGACTTTCCTTGCAGGCTTTGCCTCCATCCGGGGTCCCCTGAACCAGAGACAACCTGTTGCCGTTGAACGCAGTTATCTGATTCGAAGGCGATGGACCTGGCGACTAGCCGGGTAGTCCGCGTGCGTCTGCTGTCGCGGGCTTAGCGGCTGTTACGTCGACTTGAGCGCACGGGATCGGTTCCACCGAAACGACCGCCGATAAAAGCATCTTCCGCCTAGGCGACTAGCGGACGGCGCGCACGAGAAGCCGTGCACGGCCGCCTGCGAAGGCAATGACCCATGAAGCGGCGGATGTGATCACCAAGCCGTTCGATCCTCTGACGTTGCCCGCCCGAATCGGCGAAATCTGGCAACGAACCCAGAAAGGCATCGGGCCATAATCCCGCCGTTCCTTACCTTGCACCGTCCAGGGGGATGAGGCTGATCGATTCGCCGTCAAATCTTCCTCATTGTGCGCGAGCGTGGCCGGGAGAGGCGATTGAACGGGGGATCAGCATGGTGATCTGCAAACGCAAGAAGGGCGCGCCGAGTGTTGTCGTAACTGTCGCGCTGCTCGGAGCGTGTTTCCCATCGCTCGAAGCGTCTGCGCGGTCGAGCGCGCCTGAGGGGTGTGCCAAGGCGCCCACCTCGCCCCTCGTCGTCGACGTCAAGGACAAGGGTGCCAAGGGCGACGGGCGAACCGACGATACGGCGGCGATTCAGAGCGCAATCGATAAAGTTGCGGGGACAGGGGGGACAGTCTTTGTGCCCGACGGCAGATATATGGTCGACGCCGTTGCGGGCAAACACCTCACCCTCAAAAGTGACATGACATTCAAGCTGTCGACGGGCGCGACCCTCAAGGCGATTCCCAACAGCGCAGATAATTCCGCCATCCTCACCATCGAGCGCGTGTCCAACGTAACGGTGGTCGGCGGAACGCTGGAGGGCGAACGTGAGGAGCACCTGAGCAAATCGGGAGAATGGGGCATGGGGATACGCATCGACCGCGGCGCCAAGCACATCACCGTCAGCGGAGTAACCGCCAAGAAAATGTGGGGGGACGGCTTTTTTGTCCATGGCGTCAAGGACGTTAGCTTTTGCTCGGTCATCGCCGACCGCAACCGCCGTCAGGGGTTATCCGTCATCGAGGTGGACGGACTGCTGGTGACGAACTCCGTCTTCTCCAATACGCATGGAACGCGCCCGAGCGCTGGCATCGATCTCGAGCCGGATGACGCACAGCAGCAGATCAACAACGTTCGGATCGAAAACTCGAAATTTCTCAACAACGTTGGTGCCGGGATAATGATCTCGGGAAAAAAGGGCACCACCAACATTTCAAACGTCGAAATCAACCGCAATTTGTTCACGGGCATCCCGCCCATAAAGATCGAATACGCTCCCGCCGTGCTCAACTCGGCGATCTGCCGCAACCGCCAGATCACGCCCCGCTCTGACTCATCAGGCAACCTGTCGCCGTTCGCGGGGCCGGCAGTGGAAGTCGTCTTTCAGAGCGAGTGTGGAGATCCTCGCATTCAAATTCGCCGGTAGGAGCGGCGCAGAAGGTAGGTGTCCATGATCCACCCCTTCTGGGCCCTGCGCTCCCGGCGGATGCGGCGGATGTCGTCGATGACATCGGGCAGGCGCCCCGCGACCAGCACCTCATCCTCGGTGCCGAGATAGGCGCCCCAGAAGATCTCGACGTCCTCCCGCGCGACCGCCTCAAGGCCCGCGCCGCCGTCGAGCATCACGACCCTATCCTCGACTGCGCCGAAGCCGCCTTCTGCCAGTTTGCGCCCCGTCGTGATGAGCACCGGCTCGCCGATGGCATTGAGCGGAATCCTGTGGCGGGCGGCCAGGACCTGGATGCTGCTGATGCCGGGGATGACCTCGCAGGTGAACAGGGTCCGCCCGTCGGCGGCAACCTGGTCGAGAATGCGCAGCGTGCTGTCGTAGAGCGAAGGGTCGCCCCACACGAGAAAGGCCCCGCATTCGCTCTCGGCGAGCTCCTCGTCGATGAGGCGTCTGAAGATCGTCGCCTTCTCCGCGTGCCAAGCGTCGACGCCCTCCTTGTAGGGTGAGGCAGCGTCCCGCGCCGGGCTCTTGGCCTCGACGATGCGCGGGGTGCGGTCCTTCAGGTATCGCTCGCAGATCTCCTTGCGCAGTCGCGTGAGGTCATTCTTCTGCGGCCCCTTGTCGAGCACGAAGATCACGTCGACCCGGTTGAGCGCGTTGATGGCCTCCACCGTGATTTGCTCAGGATTGCCCGCACCGATGCCAATGACGAGGATTTTCTTCATGTGCCGATGTCTCGAAGCCAGCCGTGCAACTGCCGGCCGCCACTTGATGAGGGCAGGGAAGCGCGGTCAAGCGATCCCGCCGCCTTGACGGCCGGGCAATGTTCCCCATTCTGCGCTGCAGCCGCAGACGACCATCGAATAAGGGCCTGACAGCGTGAGCGAAGACTGGATCGTTAGGGCGTGTCCGCCCGTTTCGAGCGTACATGCCACAGCGGCCTTGGCGCGGCAAAACGTGCTGACGAAGCCGCCGGGCTCGCTCGGCATTGTCGAGACGCTCGCCATTCGCCTCGCCGGCCTGCAGTCGGCAGCACCCAGGGCCGACAACGTCCCCATCATCCTTTTTGCCGGCGACCACGGGATTACGGCGCAGTCGGTGTCGGCGTATCCCTCCGCCGTGACGGTTGAGATGCTGCACAATTTCGCCGGCGGCGGTGCCGCGATCGCGGTCCTGGCGCGCGAGCTCGGCGTGCCCCTGCAGGTGATCGATGCCGGCACGCTCGCTGCGACGGAGATTGCGGGCGTCATTTGCGACAAGCCACGGCGGGGGACGCGCGATTTCTCGCGAGAGCCGGCCATGACGGCGGACGAGGTGGCCTTCGCGCTCGCTGCCGGCCGGCGCGCGGTCGAGCGTGCGGCCCTCGGCGCCGATCTCGTCATCCTCGGCGAGATGGGCATCGGCAACACGACGGCGGCGGCGGCCGTGGCGGCGGCGCTCCTCGGCGCCCCGGCCAGCGATCTTGTGGGCGCGGGGACCGGCCTCGATACGCAGGGCATGCGGCACAAGGCCCGCGTGATTACGGAAGCGCTCGGCGTGCACGGGCTTGGACGGCCGGACGTGCCGGCGTTCGACGTTCTGCAGCACGTCGGCGGCCTCGAGATCGCTGCACTGGCCGGCGCCATGATCGCGGCCGCGCAAAATCGCATCCCCGTCCTTGCCGACGGGTTCATCGTCACCGTCGCAGCGCTCGCCGCCGTGCGCATCAATCCCTCGTGCGCCCCGTGGCTTCTCTATTCGCATCGCTCGCTTGAAGCGGGCCACCGGCTGGTGCTCGACGCGCTCGCGGCCGAGCCGATCCTCGACCTCAAGCTGCGCCTCGGCGAAGGGTCCGGCGCCGCGCTTGCTCTCCCAATCGTTCGGCTCGCCTGCGCGCTGCACGCGCACATGGCGACGTTCGAGGAGGCGCAGGTCTCGGGACGCGCGCCATGACGCTCATCGATTTCATCCGCCACGGCGAGACCGAGACGCCAGGTAGGCTGCTGGGGCGCACCGACAGCCCCTTGTCTGCCGCGGGCCGGCAGCAATTCGAGCGGCAGACGGCAGGGCGCACCTGGGCAGCGATCGTCGCCTCGCCGCTGTGCCGGGCGCGCGAACCGGCCGAGCGGTTGGCCCAGGCCCACGGTCTCAGCGCGCGCGTTGACGAGGACTGGGCGGAGCTCGACTTCGGTATCTGGGATGGTCGCCTGATCGAGGTATTACAGGCCGATCCTGTCGCATCGCGGCAGCTCGACGGGCTCTATGCCAGCTCCGAAGCGGCTGCCGTCCCCGGCGGCGAAAGCTGGGCGGCGCTGCAGGCGCGCGTGGCGCGTGCCCTGGAGTGTCTTATCGACGAGGCGGCACCCGCGACGATGCTTGTCGTCACGCATGCCGGCCCCATGCGGGCGGCCATCGCCCTTGCCTGCGGAATTCCATTCGCGTCCCTATGGGCGATCAAGATCGATCCCGGAACGCGCGTCACCTTGCGCGCCGGACGTGATGTCGCCGGGAATGTTTGGGGCGAAATCGTCGAGATCGTGCAGCCAGAAATCACGCAGCATGGGATCGCGCAACCATGAGCCTTCGCGCCTTCAGCACCGCGCTGCAGTTTCTCACCCGGCTGCCGGTGCCGCGCGTCGAGGGGTTGAGCGCCGACGACCTGCCGCCCGCGGCGATCTGGTTTCCGCTGGTCGGGGCCATCGTCGGCGCGGCAGTCGGCGCGGCGCTGTGGGCCGGAGGGCACGCCTCGCCGTCGGTCGGCGCGCTGTGTGCGCTTCTCGTGTGGGTGACGATCACGGGTGGCCTGCACCTCGACGGCCTCGGCGATGTCGCCGATGCGCTCGCCGCTTCCCACCGCTCCCCCGAGCGCTTTCTCGCCGTGCTGCGCGATCCCCACATCGGCGCCTTCGGCGTCATGGCGATCGCCCTGCAGCTCATCGCCAAGCTCGTGCTGCTCGCCGATCTATCCGGCGTGGACGCCCTGCCGGCGCTCGTCCTGGTGGCGGCCTGGGCGCGCTGGGGGCCGCTGGTGTGGGCCCTCGTGCTGCCGCCGCTGGCCAGCGGATCGGGCGAACGGTTCGCCGCGCAGATCGATCGGCGCGGGGTCCTCGTCGAAGGGATAGCCCTGGCGCTGCTTAGCGTCTGGCTGGCGCCGGCGCTGCTCGCCGCGCTGCCTGTCGTTGCGGTCATCGGCGGCTACTGGAAGCTGCGCCTGGGCGGCATGACGGGGGATTGCCTCGGCGCCGGCATCGAGGTCACGGAGACAGCGTTGCTACTTCTCTTGGCTGTGGGATCGGCCTAATCGGGCATCCCCTGGCTAGAGAGATGGCGCCGGTAATCCGGTGACCTCTTCGACAGCCGCAGCCGCCAGCGCCTTCTCCAGCCGCTGCCAGGCGGCTTCCGGTCCTGGCAGGCCGAAGCGAATCCAAGCCGGATGCTCCGGGAATCGGCGGACGTGAATGCCCCGCTGCCCGAGCACGGTTGCAATTTGGCGGGCCCTGACGTGGCTCGTAAGCCGGAACAGTGGCGTCGCGCCGACAATCTCGAAGCCGGACGCCGTGAGCAGCTGATCCAGTCGCCCACCCGCCGCTTTGAGCGCCTTGCGCGAACGTTCGAGCCACAATTCGTCGGCAAGGGCGCGCGCGCCGATCGACAGCGCCGGACCTGACGCGGCCCACGGCCCGAGGTGCTCGCGCACGCGCCGCGCGATAGCCTCCTGAGCAATCGCAAAGCCGAGACGCAAGCCGGCCAGTCCGTACGTTTTTCCAAACGAGCGCAGCACGATCGTGGCCGGCGGCAAATCGGCAACGACGCTGATCTCGCCGGGCAGCATATCGGCGAACGCCTCGTCGACGACGAGCAGCCCATCGTGCGCCTGCAGTACGTCCGCCAGTTTGCGCAGCTCGGCCGCGGCCACGATGCGCCCCGTCGGATTGTTGGGATTGACCACGACGACCACGGCCGCCGAGCCGATCGAGCCCGGATCCTCCACATCGACGACATCGTGCCCCTCGCGCCTCCAGGCCCGGGCATGCTCGCTGTAGGTCGGTCCAAGGACGGCGACGCGGGCGCGCGGCACGAGGCGCGGAATAAGTTGCAAAATCGCCTGCGTGCCGGCACCTGCAACCACCATGTCGGGAGCTTGCGCGCCGTATCGATGCGCGGCCGCCCGGCGCAGGGCGAGCTCCTGGGCGCGCTGTGGCAGCAAAGACCATATCTCCGCGGCAAGTGGTGGTAACGGATAGGCCTCGGGGTTGATGCCGGTCGACAGGTCGATCCACGGCTCCGGCGCGTCGGGAAACTGCCGGCGCGCGGCGTCGAGATCGCCGCCGTGCAGCACGGTTTCCGCACGTGGCGCCGTCATGCTAGCACCTGCCGACCCTGCCGGCGCCGCCGCGATACCCTTGCAAGGCTCATGTACGCCACACTCGCTCTCATCGCCTTGGCCTTCGATGCGGTCTTCGGCTACCCGCAAGGGCTGTTCCGGCTCGCCGGCCATCCCGTCAGCTGGATCGGGCGGCTGATAGCATGCTGCGAAGAGGCTTGGAATGACCCGCACTTATCGTTCGCCTTGCGGCGGCTCGGTGGCGTCGCGGCCCTCATCGTCTGCTTGGGCGCCGTGGCGGCGGTGTCCCTCGCGTTTGTGTCGCTCGTCGAGACACTGCTGCCGTGGCCTTTCGATCTGCTGCTGCTCGGCGCCGCGGCCGGCGCGCTGATCGCGCAACGCAGCCTCGATCAGCACGTGACGGCGGTCGCTGACGCGCTGGAGCAGGGCGGCATCGAGGCGGGGCGCCGTGCCGTATCGGCAATCGTCGGACGTGACACCGGAGATCTGGACGAGGCGGGCGTGAGCCGCGCGGCCATCGACAGCCTGGCGGAGAATTTCTCCGACGGCGTGACGGCGCCGCTGTTCTGGATGTTCGTCGGCGGGCTTCCCGGCGGCGCGCTCTACAAGACGATCAACACCGCCGACAGCATGATCGGCCACAGAAGCGATCATTATCTCGCCTTTGGCTGGGCCGCCGCGCGGCTCGATGATTTGGTCAATCTGCCGGCCTCGCGGCTGAGCGCTCTATTCCTCATCGCGGCCGCGGCCGTGCTGAGAGGTTTCAAAAGCGATGACGCGATGCGCGTCGTACTGCGCGATGCGCGCCGCCACCGCTCGCCCAACGCGGGCTGGCCCGAGGCTGCCATGGCCGGCGCGCTGGGCTTGAGGCTCGCGGGTCCGCGCAGCTACGAGGGCGTCGCTGTCGCCGACCACTGGATGGGCGACGGCCGCGCCGATGCCGGCGCGAGGGACATTCGCCGCGCGCTGCGCCTGTTCCGGACGGCGTGCCTGATCCAGGCCGGCATCGTGGCGCTGCTTGCAGCAGCGCTCAGCCTGTAAGATTCGGCGCGCGGGCGATGAGCAGAATCTCGTCGCAGTCAATGTGCTGCTCGAGGTGACGTGCGAGTGCATCGAGCGTCGCGTCGATGTCTGCTTCGTAGTCGAGAGAGGAGGGCTCGACCGCGATCCGCCTGAGCCAATGGGCGCGCATGCGATCGTCGGCAAAGAGGCCGTGCACGTAGCAGCCGGCTGCGCGGCCGTCGGCGCTCACCGCACCGTCGGGGCGTCCCTCGGCAATAAGCAGCAGCGGGCGCGCGGTACCTGCACCAACCGATTCCCCCACGTGCATCTCGTAGCCCCTGAAAGGTACGCCGCCGTCCGCGCTCTCGCCGTCGACCTCGAACAGCGCCTTTTCCGCGAACATCGTGGTTTCGACATCGAGGTAGCCGAGGCCCGGCACGGTCGCCGGTGCGCCTTCGACGCCCTCAGGGTCGCTGATTGTCTTACCCAGCATCTGATAGCCGCCGCAGATGCCGAGCACCTGCCCGCCGCGCCGCACGTGCGCTTTGAGATCGACGTCCCACCCCGCAGCGCGCAGGGCCGCGAGGTCGGATATGGTCGCCTTGGAGCCCGGCAGGATGACGAGCGCGGTGTCGGCCGGAATGTGCGCCGGCGAGCGCAGGAACGTCAGCTCCACAGACGGCTCGAGCCGCAGGGGATCGAAATCGTCGAAGTTCGACACGTGCGGGTGGGCGAGCACGACGATGCGCGCCTTGGCGTCGGGCTTGGGCACACGCGCCGCGTCGAGCGCGAGCGCATCCTCGGCGGGCAGCCGCGCCGCATCGGCAAAATACGGCACCAGCCCGAGCGCGCGCCAACCGGTTAGCTCGGCGATGCGCGCCATGCCGTCGGCAAACAGCTTCGGATCACCGCGGAACTTGTTGACGATGAACCCCTCGATCATCCGCGCGTCCTCCGGCGGCAGCACGGCCTTCGTCCCTACGAGGCTGGCGATGACGCCGCCGCGGTCGATGTCGCCGATGAGCACCACGGGAACGCCCGTGCGCCGCGCAAAGCCCATGTTGGCGATGTCGTTTGCGCGCAGGTTCACCTCCGACGCCGACCCCGCCCCTTCGACGAGCACGATGTCGGCCTCGGCGCACAGTTTTTGGAAGCTCTCCAGTACGGCCGGTATGAGCTGCGGCTTCAGGGCCTGGTAGGCATCGGCGCGGCTGTTGCCGATGACGCGCCCCTGCACCACCACCTGGGCGCCGACCTCGCTCTGCGGCTTCAAGAGCACCGGGTTCATGTGCACGCTTGCAGGCACGCCGGCGGCGCGGGCTTGCAAGGCCTGGGCGCGGCCGATCTCGCCTCCGTCGGCCGTCACGGCGGCATTGTTCGACATGTTCTGCGGCTTGAATGGCATGACGCGCAGGCCGCGATTGCGGAAGAGGCGCGCCAGTCCGGCCACCAGCAGCGACTTGCCGACGTCGGAGCCGGTGCCCTGGAACATGATGGCGCGCGCCGGCATCAGAACTCGATGCCCTCCTGCGCCTTAACGCCGGCGGCGAAATGATGCTTCACCAGCGTCATCTCGGTGACGAGGTCGGCGGCCTCGATCAGCTCCGGCTTCGCGTTGCGTCCCGTGACGACGACGTGCAGGTCGGGGCGTCGCGCGGAGAGCGCAGCGACCACCTTGCCCAGGTCGAGATGATCGTAGCGCAGCGATATGTTCAACTCATCGAGGATCAGCAAGCGGATCGAGGCGTCGGCCATCAACTCCTGCGCCTTGGCCCACGCGCGCTCGGCGGCGGCGACGTCGCGCGCGCGGTCCTGCGTCTCCCAGGTGAAGCCCTCGCCCAGCGTGTGCCACACGACCTGATCGCCGAAGCGCTGCACGGCGGTGCGCTCGCCCGTCTCCCAGGCGCCCTTGCCGAACTGCACGACGCCGGCGCGCAGTCCGCGGCCGAGCGCGCGCAGCAGCAGCCCCCAGGCGGCGGTCGACTTGCCCTTGCCTTTGCCGGTGTGGACGATGAGCAGTCCCTTCTCGATCTTCTTTTCCGCGACCTCCGCATCCTGCGCCGACTTGCGGTTGGCCATCTTCGCCTTGTGGCGCTCGGCGTCGTCGCCCGTGCTTTTCATTATCGCCTCCGTCGGCTGCTCATTTCAAAGTCAGGGGGATGCCGGCCGTCATCAGGATAACGCGGTCGGCGGCGGCGGCGACGCGCTGATTGAGAATGCCCTGCGCGTCGCGGAAGGCGCGGCCGAGCGGCGTTTCCGGCACGATGCCGAGGCCCACTTCGTTCGACACGGCGACCACGGGACACTTGGCTTCCGCGAGCGCGGCGATCAAGCGCTCGCATTCATCGGCGATATCGCGCTCCGCCAGCAGCACGTTGCTCAGCCACAGCGTCAGGCAGTCGATCAGCACCGACTGCGTGCCGTTAGCAAGGCGGGCCAGCGCTGCTGCCAGATCGAGCGGCGCCTCGATCGTTTGCCACTGCGCGCCGCGGCGTTGGCGATGCTCGTCGATGCGGGCGCGCATTTCCTCATCTAGCGCTTCCGCCGTCGCCACGTAGGTCCAGGGCGGCACGGCGCGCATGACGAGTTCCTCCGCATGCCGGCTCTTTCCCGACCGCGCGCCGCCGAGCACCAGGGTCAGACAGGGAAGGGGACGGGCGGCCATTTGCGGCAAATTCGATTGACGGGCCTAGGATCGAACCCTTATCAAACCAGGGACGGTTCCCCGCAAGGGGATTGAATGGGAATGCGGTAACACCTCGTTTGAAGTGAATTCCGCAACTGCCCCCGCAACTGTAGTCGGTGAGCCAAAGGCAACGACACCACTGGGAAACCGGGAAGGTCGCCTGCGGCAATGACCCGAGAGTCAGGAGACCTGCCGTCGCAGCTGAAACTCGCGTGGCCCCGGTGGGGTGGCCAAGGAGGCACATTTTGAACTCGCATACTGACACCAGTCCCGGCGCGGCACCTCTCGTCATCGCCGGTCAGCGATCGCAGACCCTCATCGCAGCAGCTCTGGCCTTCGTGTTCGGGGTGGGGCTCGTCTACACGACGGGCTTCTCGCATTCCTCGACCATCCATAACGCGGCGCACGATACGCGCCACGCGTTGAGCTTCCCCTGCCACTGACGGGTCACACGATGATAACGCGCGTTCTCGCCACCGGCCTGCTGGCCGGTTTGCTTGCTGGGCTGGCTGTCGCGGTCCTGCAGACGTTCACCACCACGCCGATCATCCTCGAGGCCGAAGTCTACGAGGAAGCGGCCGAGGCCAAGGCGCAAGGCGCTTCATTTGAAGTGGGACCGAATGTCCTGGTAGGCGGGGCCCGTCTGATCCTCGTGCACGCCGCGGGCGATTCGCACGCCGCTGCCGGGCATGAGTCGGCCGCGGAATGGGAGCCGCAAGACGGCCTGGAGCGCACGCTCTTTACGAGCACGGCGACGATTGCCACGGCGATCGGCTTCGCGCTTCTCATCCTCGCCGGCATGCTGTTCGCCGGCGACCGCATCGACGAGCGCCGTGCGATGGCCTGGGCCGCCGCCGGCTTCGTCGTCACCGGTCTCGCCCCCGCCCTGGGGTTGTCCCCGGAAGTGCCGGGCATGATGGCTGCCGAGTTGGCGAACCGTCAGGCGTGGTGGTTTACGACAGCGGCAGCGACGGCGATCGGCCTGTGGCTGATCCTTCGCTCGGACAACAACT
>Ga0299912_10000490_pt1 | contig 33690 bp, 35 predicted proteins | sample RVTome_2_FD_207667 | JGI IMG/M metagenome (GOLD analysis project Ga0299912, IMG submission 207667) | Soil microbial communities from uranium-contaminated site in the Upper Colorado River Basin, Wyoming, United States - RVT95D214 (version 2) ... | reverse complement strand
TTCTCTGTAATCACTGGCCCCCATTTGTGAGGCACAGTGGTTCGCTAGGCCCTGATTTCTCATCGTGGTTCATTGTTGGGCTGAACCACGTCAAGCCGGCTTTTGCCCTTGCACTCTTCGGTAGATTCCTGACCTACCTGAGCCGACCTTTGGGCGCCCTTGTTACCTTTTTGAGGGCGTGGCGCCCCACCCAAACTGCCCACCTATCGGTGTCCATCCGAAGATGTAAGTGATACGAGTTCAGAAGGGCGGTGTTTCATAGTTGACTCGGAACCGACCTAGCGGCCGGCCCTGGTAACGTCTCCCGCCTACGCTACACAGCCAAGCTCATATCACAACGACAGGATGCAGTAAAGCTCCACGGGGTCTTCGCTTTCAGCTGGAAGTTAACGGACAGTGCTCCGTTATGTAGGTTTCACCGGCCTCGACGCGGGGACAGTAGAGCTCTCGTTGGGCCTTCATGCAAGTCGCCAATTAAGCGACAAGGTATTACGCTCACATCTGTTGCTTTCGTGACCTTCGATATCTCGAAGGCGGGCCGTGATTTCTCGCGGCCTCCTCATGTCGCCATGAGGGTCGGACTATATCTTCGCCATCAGTTGGCGTCCGGCGCATAGTCTCTGAGGATTCTCGATCGCTCGAGCCTTTCCTGCTGATTACCTGCATCAACGCATTGTCACCTTTCGGTAGCGTTGAATACTCCAGGCGTCCCAGCATATGGCCGAATTTTACTAAGGCAACGCAGTCACCTTAAGAGGGTCATAGTTACCCCCGCCGTTTAACGGTCCTTCGTCCCCTTGAAAAGGGCTTTCAGATACCGTCACTGGGCAGGATTCAGCGGCAATACACATCCTTTCGGACTAGCTGCCACCTTTGTTTTGGTTAAACAGTCGGGGCTCCCTTGCCACTGCGACCAGCTCATCGCTGAGCTGGCACCACTTATCCCGAAGTTACGTGGCTAATTTGCCGAGTTCCCTCGCGTCAATTAACGCCGACAAGCCTTGGACTTCTCATCCAGGGGCACCTGTGTCGGATCTTGGTACGGTCACATCAGTTGTTTAGCACGCTCGTTTTCACGGGCACCGGGGATGGGCTGAAGAGGGCCTTCGCCCTCCTACTGATGCTTTCCCCTGGTTCTCGCCATGACGGCTCTCCCCAGGGATATGCACTTGAACAGATTGGCGCTCCTGCTCAGCTTACCCAGATGCGTCTGAGCGTGCGCAGAGATTGCAGTGGTGCAGGAATATTAACCTGCTTGCCCTTTCGGTGACTTCGATTAAGAGGCACCTTAGGACCGACTAACCCTCGACTGACGAACATTGTCGAGGAACCCTTGCCCCTACGGCTGAACGGATTCTCACCGTTCTTTGCTGCTACTCCCACCAGGATCCTCATTCGAACGCGGTCCATTCGATCTCACGACCGAACTTCCGCCCGCGCACGACGCCCCCCTACCAGATCACCTTCCGGTGCTCTCAAGTATCGGTGGCTGACTTAGCCCCGTCCATTTTCAGGGCCCTTAATCTTGACTGGTGAGCTGTTACGCTATCTTTGAATGGTGGCTGCTTCTAAGCCCACATCCCAGTTGTCTTAGACTAAGGACTCCTTTTGCCCGTTCGCACTTAGTCAGCACTTAGGGACCTTAACTTGAGGCTGGGTTGTTCCCCTTTTGCGTATGGAGCTTACCCCTCATACGTTCACTCCCAGAGTCTACAGCGACGACAGGTTCGGAGTTTGGCAAGCCACCGACGGATTTCTCCACCTAAATGGCTAATCGGTCGCTCTACCCCATCGTCTGCCTCGTCTGAGATCTACCTGCGAGTAGTTTCGGGGGGGACCAGCTATGTCCAGTTTAGATTGGCCTTTCACCCCTAGACGCGGATCATCCCAGTGATTTGCACCTCAACACGGGTTCGGTCCTCCACCCAGGTTTCCCTGGGCTTCAACCTATCTGCGCCTAGATCAACTGGCTTCGGGTCTCTCACCGATGACTTCAGGCGAGCCCACCTCGTCCCTTGCCCTTGCGGGCTGCGGACTTGTCGGTTTCCCTTCGGCTTCTTGGATGATCCAATTAGCCTCGCCATCGATCCGAACTCCCTGGCCCGTTATTCGAAACGGATAATGCGACGTCGGTCCACTCTTGCGAGTTTCGTCCCTTTCACGCCGCATATTAATGTCACCGCCTGGTTTCAGGCTCTTTGCACCTCCCGCTAAGGGTACTTTTCAGCTTTCGCTCACGCTACTACTGCACTATCGGTCTCGGGTCGTATTTAGGGTTGGAAGCAAATGGCTCCCAATTTCTCGCGCCAAATCCAAGGCACGATACTCGAGAACATCCAGAATCATCTTTCCCGCGGATCCCTACAGGGCTGTCACCCTCTGTGGCACTCCATTCCAGGAGATTTCGGGTTAGCAGGTTAAGATGTACCGGAGTCTACAACACCACATCTCCGGCCTGTTTCCAGGCAGGATTCAGTTTGCCCTCTGCCGCGTTCGATCGCCTTTACTGACGGCATATCGGTTGATATCTTTTCCTCGGGGTACTAAGATGCTTCAATCCCCCCGGTTCCCTATCCTCACGGATTGCTCCGAAGAGCAGGAAGTCCCATTCGGTAATCACCGGATCAAAAGCTCCTTGCGCTTACCCGGCGCATATCGCAGCTTGGCACGACCTTCTTCGGCGCCCGAACCGAGCCATTCCCCAGACGGTTTAGCTAGCCGCTAGCATGTCGACTCAGCACACGTCCGTTATCGCACATGATCGGATTCACCGGGGCCCGCAAGTCCTTCCGGCATGCTGCCCCTCAACCATCTTCCCCGAGCACAATGTGCGCGAGTGCACGTTTCCCATCCCCTTAACCAGGAGCGTTGCTGTATATAGGCATTGCCCTGTCAGGGTCGGGATTCGCATAATGCATGGTCCCGTATAAAAGCGTTACCCTGGAGATGTGAACCTACCAGTGCTTCCAGTGGAGGCCGCCCAGACGCTATCGGGAGAGCACCGAAATCTTGATTTCCGCAGTACTCGTTAGCCTGCCTGGATGGGTCGTCGACATGACTTCTAAGGACGCTGATGTTGAGGCTGGGACTGGAGAGCAACCGAGCGAGGAAGTGCCCTCGCCCGAGGATCTGGAGGCCGAGCCACCAGCACCGCCTGAGATAGAGCCGCTCGACGAGGACTACGACGACCTGGTCGGACCGGAGCCCGCCCCGAAGAAGCCCAGGAAGAAGAGGAGGTACGGAGGGATCATCGTTGTCTCGATCGTCCTTATCTTCCTTCTCGTGTGGACCGTCATGGCCCCCGAGAACATGCCTGTGGTCGGGTCGGGCTACCTGAGCTCGGACCAGTACGCGAACCTCGGGAACTTCTCCGGCTCAGTCAAGACCTGGGCGACCAACACCACCTATGGCGTATCCATTTCGGGACCGGATACGGCAGCCGCGAACAGTACAGTCGAGATAACGGTTCTCGTCACCAAGGTCGCCGAGACCAGGATGAACACGTTCGTCCAGGGCACGTCCATCGACCTCGACAATGTCTCCATCTACATCGACGACGGGAGCGATACGGGGATTCTCGTGGCGTCCATGAGCGACCATGAAGACGTCGGCTTCGGTATCGCCGCAACGGTCCCGCTGACCTTCAGCGAGGAGGGCAGCTACTCGCTGTACGTTCATGTGGAGTTCACGATGTTCGGGGACATGATGATCGGCTTTCTTCCCCTGAAGGGCGTGAACATCGACGACATGAACTTCGATGAGGATTTCGTGGTAACGCCTGCGGTCTGACGGCTTCTGGTCGGACAAGACGCATATCCTAAATAGCGCAAAGCCAATCGCATCGGGCTGACATGGCCAAACTGGAACTGATCCTCATAAGACACGGGGAGACGGACTGGAACTCGCACAGGATATTCAGGGGACAGGAGGACGTGCGGCTCAACGCGAACGGGATCGCGCAGGCGGACGCCGTCGCGGAAGCCCTGAAGGACAAGGTTCTCGAGGCCATCTACTCGAGCCCGCTGAAGAGGGCTTATGTCACGGCCAAGAGGATCGCCGTGCCGCACGAGATGGAAATCAGGACGAAGGCCGGGATCGTGGACGTCAGCTTCGGGGTGTGGCAGGGGAAGACGGAGCAGCAGGTCATGGAGTCCGACCCGAAGCTTCACCAGAAATGGCTCGAGAGGCCGTACAAGGTGAGGTTCCCCAGAGGGGAGAGCATGAAGAAGGCCTGGAAGAGGGTGAACACGGCTGTCCGTGAGATTCTGATGCTGCACGGGGTCGGGACCGTGGTCATCGTGACGCACAGGATTCCGCTCAAGCTGATGACTACGTATCTTCTCGGAAAACATCTTGACGAGTTCCAGAAGGTGAGGCATGATCCCTGCGCCATGTCTGTGTTCCAGATCGAAGGGCAAGCGCACGTTCCAATCGTGCTGAACGACACGCGCCATCTCGCGAAGCTGAACCTGCCGAAGCCGTCTGATTTCTGATCATGCCCACAGGAAGTGCCTGATCGCGTTCAGGTCCCTCACCTTGACGCAGTCCACATCGGAGAAGATCCCCGGCCGGTCGAGCAGGATCGCGTTCATGCCCGCGTTCTTGGCGCCCACGATGTCGACCGCGAACTTGTCCCCGATGTACAGGCACCGGTTCGGGGGCACGCCGGCCTGCCTGCAGGCTATCCAGAATATCTCAGGAGCCGGTTTCCTGACGCCGACCTCGTCGGAGATGACGAGGACGTCGAAGTAGTTGGCAAAGCCAAGGTTGTCCAACACCCGCCTCAGCAGGTCCGTTGCGTTCGAGACCATCCCCACCACGAAGTCGCGTTTGCCGAGGTCGTCCAGGAGTGGCTTTGCATCGGGATACGGCTTCCAGCTGTTGACTCCGAAGGTGGCCTTGTAGAACGCCTCCGACAGATCCTTCTCGATAGCCTCTGGGTCGGCCTCGATGCCCAGCATCTTCAGGGTATGGGCGTCGAACTTCCTCCAGAAGAGCCTCTCGTCGCTTCCCTGGAGGGTCGCGGTCTCTTCGTCGAACGCGCGCTCCGTCTTGTCCAACGCCTTCTTGGCTTCGCTCGAGGAGACATCGAACCCGTGCTTACTCAGCACCTGGCGCATTACCTCGTGCCTCGGTGGATCGAGGTCTATCAAGGTGCCGCCAGCATCGAGGAAGACCGCGTCGAACTCTTCGGACATGACAACTCACTCACTTTTACGTATTATAGATGAAGACTATACTTTTCCGAGCAGGTCGGGCACGTCCGTGGGAAACCTCGCGACCGAGACGCTTGCGGCTTCCAGGGCCTTGATCTTGCTCTCGGCGGTCCCTCTGCCTCTGGCTATGATCGCGCCCGCGTGTCCCATGCGTTTGCCCGGGGGCGCGGTCCTGCCGGCGATGTAGGCGACCACTGGCTTCTCGATGTTCCGCCTGATGTACTCCGCTGCTTCCTCCTCGGCCGTACCCCCTATTTCCCCCACCAGGACGATCTTCTTGGTCTGCCTGTCCTCCTGGAATCCAGATAGGACCTCTATGAACCCGGTCCCGGAAACCCGGTCGCCGCCTATGCCGACGCATGTGGATTGACCTATGCCTTTTTCGGTCATAGCGTTTACTATCTCGTATGTGAGCGTACCCGATTTTGACACAACACCGCAGTCGCCCTTCCTGAATATCATGTTGGGTAGTATGCCCACCTTCGCCTTCCCCGGTGATGCGACTCCGGGGCAGTTCGGGCCGATGAGGGTGGCACCCCTGCTGTTCGCCACGGCGACGATGTGGATGGCGTCGTGGACGGGCAGGTGCTCCGTGATTATGACGACGGTCCTGAGGCCAGCATCGAGCGCCTCCAAGGCGGCGTCCTTGCACGCAGGGGCTGGGACGAACACGATGGACGTGTTGGCTCCGGTCTTCTCGATCGCCTGGGCGACGGTGTCGAACACGGGGACCTCGTTCACGAACTCCCCGCCCTTTCCGAACCTGACCCCGGCCACGACCTTCGTCCCGAACTCCTTCATCGCCTTGGTATGCGAGGTTCCCTGGTATCCGGTTATGCCCTGCACGAGCACCTTGGTCTTCTCATCGATGATGATTGCCATCAGGATCACCTCAGGGACTCCTTGGACGCCAGCTCCGCGGCCTCGTTCAGGCCAGAAGCTGGTATGATGCCAGCATCTCTAAGCATGTCCCTGCCGAGCTGCTCGTTCACTCCCTTGATGCGCCCGACTATGGGCGCCTTGATCTTCTTCTCCTGCATCGCCTCGAGGACTCCCTTGGCGACGGTGTCGCACTTCGTGATGCCTCCGAATATGTTGATCAGTATGACCTTCGGGTGCGCCTCGTGCATCAGGAGCACGGCCTGCTTGACCTTCTCAGGGTCGTCCGTGCCTCCAAGGTCCAGGAACACGCCCGCCTTGCCACCGTACATGTTGATGCTGTCGAGCGTTGCCATCGTGAGGCCTGCGCCGTTCGCGATGACGCCGATGTCTCCGTCGAGCTGGACAAAGGCGATGTCGAGCCGCTTCGCCTTCTCCTCGAGCGGTGTGAGGTCCTCCTTGAGCTTCTCGTACTCGGGGTGCCTGAAGAGCGCGTCCGAGTCGATAGTTATCTTCGCGTCCCCGGCGATCACCTTGCCGTCCTTTGTGATGACCAGGGGGTTGATCTCCGCCAGCTCGGCGTCCTCGGCCGATGCCAGCCTGCACAGCTTCGCGGCGATATCGGCCACTTGCGCTTCCTGCTCCTTCGGGAGATTCATGAAGAGTGCGGCGCGCCGGCCCACGAACTGCGAGCATCCGACGAGCGGGTCGATGGTTATCATGAGTATGCGGTCCTCCGGGACGCTCTCGATGTCCATGCCTCCGTCTGGCGACGCCATCAGGATCATCGACTTCTTGGACCGGTCGACTGCCACGCCAAGGTAGAGCTCCTTTGCTACCTCCAGCCTCTTCTCGACCAGCACTTCCTTCGTGACATGGCCCCTGATGTTCATCCCTATGATCTCGGAGGCGACCTTCCTCGCCTCCTCGACGGTCCCTGCTGGCTTGATCCCTCCTGCCTTGCCCCTGCCGCCTATCAGGACCTGTGCCTTGACCATGACCGGGCCGGGAATGGACTTGACATCGCGAGCCGAAGATGCAACGAACCCTTCGGGAACCGGGATCCGGTGCCTGCTCAGGATCTCCTTCGCCTTGTACTCGTAGAGCTTCATCCTAAGACCGTCCGTCCTGGTTACGGCCAGTGGACTTATTTATTCATTCCCAACAGACAGGGATTCATTACCTGCGTTATCACAACTGGGATTGATGACGAAAGCCTTATGACTGGCCCACCCAATCAAAAAGGTCGATGGAGCAGAATGTCAAGTTCGAGACACTCATAGTCATGGCCATCGCCGTATTCGCGGTCCTCGCGATCGTCGCGCTCGTCATTCCTTTCGAGAGCGACGAGACACGGTTCTTCTTTCTCATCATCGCGGTCATCTTGACCTCCATCAACGTCGCGGGCCTGTTCGTCGTGTGGAGGACCTCGCCCACAGTCGTGGACGAGGTCTTCGTGATGACCACGGGCGGCCTCCTGCTCAAGCACTACACGAGGCGCCTCAAGCCCGATACCGACGAGGACATCCTGGCCGGGATGCTCACGGCGGTCCAGAACTTCATAAGAGAGAGCTTCGACGAGACCGGCGGGAAGCTCAAGGAGATCCGGTTCGAGAGCTACGACATCGTGATCTCGAACTCGAAGAACGTCGTGGTCGCTGCGGTGATTTCTACCAAGAAGCCGGAGAAGCTCAGCCACCAGCTGAAGCACGCGACAGAGGACATCGAGAAGAACATCGGGGAGAGGCTCTCCCACTGGGACGGCAACAAGAGCAACCTGACCGAGATCGACCCCATCGTGAAGAAGTTCCTGGCCGGGAAGTACAAGTCGGGTGAGTGATCCGGGCCGATCCGCGCGGCTGCCAGTAGGCCATTCTCAGATTCAATAACGGAAAGTGAAAGGTTTAATCCTCGTTCCCTCTATGCTAGCTCTGGATGGAGCTTCGAGAGATACTGAAGAAGGTCGTCCTCTTGGGCGACGGAGGAGTTGGCAAGACTTCCCTCATCGCCCGGTACGTCATCAACAAGTTCGATGACAAGTACATAGCCACCATAGGCACGAAGGTGTCGCGGAAGGACATCCAGATCATCAAGCCCGACCTCATAGTGAACCTCCGGATGATGATCTGGGACATACTGGGCCAGAAGGAGTATTCCAAGATACGTTCCGCGAGCCTGAGCGGCGCCCAGGGGCTCATACTGGTCGGGGACCTCTCCCGGCCGGAGACAGTCCAATCGCTGGGGGATTTCTGGCTCGCCGAGTCCATGAACGTGGTCGGGAAGACGCCAATCGTGTTCGTGGGGAACAAGATCGACATTGTGGACGAGGACTCTGAAAGCGTCTCTACCCTGGAAGCACTGGGGCAGAAGTACGACTCCCAGGTCATGCTCTGCAGCGCCAAGACCGGCGAGAACGTGGAAGCGATGTTCAAGATGCTGGCGGACCTCCTGGTGGCCGATGTGAAGGCTGCGCCATCCAGCAAGAAGGACAGGCCGCCCCAGACGCTGTCCGAGGTGGTCGACTTCATCGTCCAGGACTTCTGCGCGCAGTACGGGGACCTCGAGAAGGCCATGCTCATCGTACAGCACCAGTTCGAGTCCGCGGGCGTGGACATCCGCAAGCCCCAGAAGGAGGCCGTGCTCAAGGCGCTGGACGGCCTGGCGAAGGCTGAGGAGCTCTCCCTGAGCAAGACAGTCGCGAGGGTCAACCTGGAGGAGCGGCAGCGGATGGTCATACTCGCGAGGGGCTAGACCGACGGCGATTGCCTTATCACGGGCTAGCCAGCACTCTTCGGACCGTTCCTTGTGAAAAGACCAAGGTTTTATAAGACGGGCGCATTCCCCTTTTCGGAAATGAAGGTCCACTACATCGCTGGGGTGGGGTACGACAGCAACGTGTACCTGCTCGAGGATGAGGACCCAATAGTCGTGGACACGGGGACCGGAATGTACGCCGATGCGACCCTGGAGGAGATATCCAAGATAGTTCCTCTGAAGAAGGTCGGGAGGATAGTGCTCACGCACTGCCACTACGATCACATAGGGGGAGCGGCGAGGTTCCAGGACCAGACAGGAGGCCGGATATACCTGCACGAGACCGAGGCGGACCCGATAAGGGCCGGAGACTCGTCCCTGGCAATCGCCGACATGTTCGGCGAGAAGCTGAGGCAGCTGGATATCGCACCCCTGAAGACCGGGGAGAAGCTCAAGTGCGGCTCAGCCTCGCTCGAGGTGCTACACACGCCGGGCCATTCCCCGGGAAGCATAGCGCTCCACGACAAGGCGTCCAAGTCCGCAATCGTCGGGGACACGGTCTTCTGCGACGGCGGCGTCGGAAGATGGGACCTGCCCGGCGGGGACCTCGAGGAACTCGTGAAATCGGTGAAGCGCCTGGCAACACTGGAACTGGCGAACATGTACCCTGGCCACGGCTCGTACGCGGAGGGAGACGCCCAGCAACATATGCGCCTGGCGGCAAGGTATCTAGCAGAGGCAATCTGATGAAAGTGATCAAGTGCGCGAACAGAAAGAACTGCAAGAAATGCGACCTGCCACAGAAGGACATTGACGAGATCGTCTCGGTCCTCAAGGCGGGCGAGCTCGTGATATTCCCGACGGACACGCTCTACGGCGTCGGGGCAGACCCGTTCAACGAGAACTCCGTCAAGAAGGTGTTCCTGGCGAAGAACCGGCCGTTCGACATGGCCCTGTCGCTCGCGGTCTCCAACGAGAAGATGATGGAGAGCGTGGCGGTTCTGAACGACAATGCCAGGAAGATCATCAGGAAGTTCCTCCCTGGGCCCATCACCATCATGCTCACGAGGAAGCCCAGCCTGCCGGACATACTCACATCGGGCTCGAACCAGATTGGCATCAGGATACCGGATCATCCGCTGGCCTTGCGGATAATCGACAAGTTCGGGCCCGTCACCGCGACGAGCGCGAACCTGCACTCCCACCCGGACCCGGTGGAGGCCTCGATAGCGATGAAGGACCTCAAGGGCCACGCGCAGCTGTGCGTCGACTGCGGGAAGACCAAGTACAACGCCCCCTCGACCATAGTGGACATCTCCGACGGCGCGGTCGAGGTGATCAGGAAAGGCGTCATCCCGCAGGAGGAGATCGAGAACGCCCTCCGTTGACCCGGAGATACTTGACAAGTACCTGCGAGCTGGAGCCATAGCCGCGGAGGCGAGGGATCTTGGCATCCGCTCCGTGAAAGCAGGCGGCAGCTCCCTCGAGCTTGTGAATGCCATCGAGCAACTCACTCGGGATCGAGGCGCCGAATGCGCTTTTCCAGTCAACATCGGCGTGAACGAGGTCGCCGCACACTACACTCCGTCGAAGAAGGACGACCTGCGGTTCAAGCAAGGCGACATTGTGAAGATTGACGTCGGGGCCCATGTCGACGGATACCCAGCGGACACCGCGGCGACGGTCGAGGTGGGCACAACACGGCACTCGGCATTGATCCAGGCGGCGAACGACGCGCTGCGCGTGTGCGTGGACATGGCCGCCCCTGGGACATCGGTGTCCGCGATCGGCGGCGCGGTCTCACGGACCATAAGGGCAGCGGGTTTCCGACCCGTCGAGAACCTGACTGGACACAGCATGGACAAGTTCAACCTTCACGCCGGTCTCAGCATCCCCAATGTCGACAACAAGGACCGTGCGGTGCTCAAGGAGGGGATGATCGTGGCGATCGAGCCCTTCTCGACGACTGGCTCTGGCAAGGTAAGCGGCGGGGGCAGAGGGCAGATATTCAGGATCGTCCGCGAGAGGAGCGGCCCACCGGAGGTCGAGGCCCTCCTGGCCAAGATAAGGTCGAAGCACAACTCTTTTCCGTTCGCTGGACGGTGGTGCGAGAGCCTTGACTCGAACGCTCAGGCCATCCTCCAGAAGATGCTTCGGATGGGGATCGTCATGAGCTACCCAGTCCTCCGAGAGGTCGCCGGCGGAACGGTCGCCCAGGCCGAGCACTCGATAATCGTGACCCACAACGGCTGCCGAGTGATTACCTGATTCTGTGTTGAGCTATCGGCCTCAAAATGCCTCGTTTCTCGGTCTCTGACCACAAAGAAGCCACTCGACCAGCCATAATGACAAATGGTAGGCGGAGAGGCATTACGAACACCTCTTTTGTGTAAAAGTTGTGGGTGGTTCGAAATTCTGGAGGAAATGGCGAGGTGTGTTGGTGATGCCTCTCCATATTGGAGTTAGGAATGCCTCCGCGCACTCCTAGTCTAGCTAATGACCTCATCGCTTTAATTCTTTTCGACTAAACTAACAGTTTGTCGATATGAGGCAGCTTGCCAACTGAAAAGCATCGGGATTCGAATTGGAAATCACGCTCTTCCGTGACGTGTAGCCGATTTTGTTTGACGACTGTAATCTATTGTTCTTTTGCCAAGGAATGGAGAGGCCCCGGCAAAAGGTTAATTGCCCGACGGGGCCTAACCGAGGACCAAGCGCGAGGGTAGCCAAGCTCGGTCAAAGGCGACAGACTCAAGATCTGTTCTCGCAGGAGTCCCCCGGTTCAAATCCGGGCCCTCGCACTTTAGTTGACGGTAAAGTATTTATGGCCAGATTTTTATTCGGGTACCGATGAAAAAAGGCCCCGGAAGGCCCAATTTGGGCAAGACTCAGACGATAAAGCAGCGAGCCGTCGAGGTCTACTTGCCCACCCACGAGATGGTCAAACAGTGGAAGGAGAATGCTGCCCGTCACGACGTTTCCGTCTCCCAATTCGTCTGCGAGATCGTCGACAATGCGATTAGAAAGGGCGATTCCAGCTTCACCCCACGCGAGGTGCTCGAGAAGCAGGTTAGCGATCTGCGGCTAGAGGTGAAGCTTCTCACGGAACGGTTGACGCAGGCAGAGAATCTTGTCAAGGATAGCAATGAGACCCTCGCGAAGTACAGGACGAAGCTGTCAGAAGCAGAACGTTCGCATCTCGATCAACGCATCATGAAGAAGATCAAGAATCTCTTCCTCAGCCGCAATGTCGTTCTGTTGAATGATATTCCTGGATTGATCGGGATCAGCCTGAATGACACGAAGGGAATGGCCGATATCGTCGATTCGGTGAACTTCCTGGTTGAGTGCGAGTTCATCAAGGAGAACATGACAGAGGGGAGGTGGATTGCTGAGCGACGCCGCAAGCACAACAGCGCCGGAAAAGCCGGGAAACGTAGATGAGTTCATCGAAGAGTTCGCGGGCGACTGCCGACTAAGGGGTATGACCCCATACTCAGTCCATTCGTACATGTCAGCATTGCGCAGCCTGAGGAATCACCTCGAAAGCAAAGGCATCCATGACATCGCGAAGGTAGACAAGGAGGCTCTCAGAGACTACATCAGGGTACTGCGCGAAGAACGCAAGCTCAGCATGTCGACGATTGAGAATCACCTGTCATCCATCTCCGGGTTCTTCGACTACCTCGTGTACGAGGAGATTGTCGAAGCCAATCTAGCGCTCCTTGTGCGGAAGAGGTACCTACGCAGGTACAAGAGCGATGGTCCTGGAGACGCTCATTCGAGGAAGCTGATCACCACCGAGCAGCTCAAGGCCCTGGTAGAATCGGCCCTAGTCCCGAGAGACAAGGCCGTGATTCTCCTTCTCGCAAAGACAGGCGTTCGCCGAGGCGAGCTCGTGACGATCGACCTGAACGACGTTGATCCAGTCCAAGGCAAGATCACTCTGAAGCCAAAGGCAAAGAGATCCAACAGGGTCGTGTTCTTCGACGAGGAGTGCGGCCGAGCACTTCAGGACTGGTTGTCCGTTAGGGGTAGATACGCGACGAAGGATTCGACGGCACTGTTCGTGACGTCTGGTGGTGGGAGACTGGACAAGAATGGAGTCTACAACATTGTCACAGGCCATGCCAAGGTTGTTGGGCTTCACAATCCTGATTCTGATAGGCTAGAGGACCACTTCACACCTCATTGCCTGAGGCACTGGTTCACGACTTATCTCAGACGCAATGGCATGCCGCGAGAGATGGTCCAGGAGCTGCGGGGCGATGTCCGCTGGGAGGCCATCGATATCTATCACCACATAGACGAGGAAGAGCTCAGGAGAGCCTATCTCGCTGCAATTCCGAAGCTTGGAATCGAGTAGTTCGGACATTCGGTTCCGAGGGCGTGTCTTCTTCAGGTTTGCAGGGAGCCGAAGCTTTTAGATAGAGCCTATCTCATCATTATCTGGTAGTCCATTGGTCTTGACTGGATGGAGGAACAAGTGACTAAAGATATCGCGCTGTTCTACTTCTATTCGTCTCCGCCGATGCCGGATTGCTGCTATCTGCAGATGCGCCCGGATATCTCGTACAGGAACTTGTTGTTACTTCCATGCGAAGGGAAGCGTCTTCATTTTGAATTGCCTTTCTTTGAAGACCACTCCTACAACACAATATGCAACCGATATGGAGTGATGAGTGTGATACGGCGCCCGGAGGCCAATGAGAAATACATCATATTTAGGACCACCAATCGAGAAACTGGTGTAGGATACATCATTGGCTATTACCGCGTCGGGCAAGCCTACTATCAAGAGTCGAGAGTATTCAACAACAATGGTTTTGTCTGGGGGTTCAACGCGTCTGAATCACACTTGATAAAACTAGGAGCCCTGAGATTCGACATACCGAGACCGGGCCGTGGGTACCGTAAGTCATGGGATACGACTGATCGGTGGCCTCCCATTCTGAGAAGACTGCAGCGCCAAATCCGGAGCAAAAGGAACTTGGCCAGCGTTTATCAGCGAGAAACGAATCGACTCGTTGCACTTCTGAAGGATGAAAGGCAGGTTGAAGAATGGCGTCGGCACTGTGACTCCTGCGAGGCACAACTCCAATGTGCGGTGTTTCAACACTACTCGCGGGTTGGAGATGATAGATCTGGCTGCGATATGTACGCCGCGATAAGCAAGGTATACAACGGAACCTTATATTCTCGTAATCTATTATCCAACTCAAAGAGAACACTGATACACGGAGGTGAATAATGGCAATACGATGTGAGAAATGCAGGTACGTAATCGACGGTCAGAAAGGACTGCACACCGTCTCGGAGTGTCCCAACTGCCATCAAAAGGACCCTGCGTTGTTCACGCGCGTTGAGGCAGATGACGGGAATCCGGCCAAGTCCGAGGAAGACAGAAAATGGCTGGAAGCGCACAGGGTATGACGCGACCTGCTTTTTCCGAATTGAGCATCGAGCTCACGCATAATTGTTCTTTGAAATGTGTCTATTGCAGCAGTGATGCCTCTGTCGATAAGAAGACAGAACTTGACGCGGATAGAATCATATCCATTATAGATGAGGTAAAACGCAAATACGGTATCACTACAGTCTCATTGTCAGGGGGAGAAGCACTTCAATACAGTGAATTCGACAAGATCTATTCGTTCTTGAGGGAAAAGGGACTTGGCATCAAGCTGTACACCTCTGGTGTTGTGCTGGATGTCAACGGACGACATGGACATTTATCCAGACAGATACTCGAGAAGATCTACATTGACAACGGTAATCCCAGCGTTGTACTGAACATTCAAGGCCATACGCCAGAGCTTATTGAACATATCAATGGGGTTGTTGGCTCATACTCAATCATAGAGGAGACAATTCGGAATTTGCAGGAATTTGGGTTTCGATATTGCGCCCACGTTGTTCCATTTAAATACAATTTTAGATATTTATTCGACATTTACGAATACTGCAAGAAGCGGAAGTTCCACGAGATTAGTTTCCTAAGATTTGTACCACAAGGCCGGGGCAACAAAGAAGACATGTACAACTCTCCGCTAGAATTTAAGGAGATTATGGACCAAATATCAATGATGATCAGGAAGAACAAAGATGAAGATGGAATGAGCATCCGTCTTGGCTGCCCAATCAATTTCCTGTTCCTATTAAAGGAAAAGGATGTTTCTTACGACGATTACCCAACGCACTGCAGAGGTGGATTAGATGCGCCTCTGATACTGCCAACGGGGGACGTGATTATGTGCCCGGCCTGGAAGGATCTGAAGCAGTTTGTAGCAGGTAACATCTATCGCCAGGACTTCGAAGAGATTTGGGACTCCGAGATTCTTGATACCTTCCGGAGGTTCGTCCAGACTGAATATCATTCTTTGCATTCACCTTGCAGGCAATGCGAGTATCTTGACCTATGTCGCGGTAAATGCGTAGCACAGCGACTCTTGAGAAACAGCGAATCAAGTGAGAAAGACCTTAATAAGCTACTATTATCTGCCCCCGATCCTCAGTGCTTCGCCCATCCGGTGCGGAAATGAATCCGATAGCTTCGACCTTGCTGAAACATCGCAGAGACAGTCCGATTGCTTTTCTTAAGAATGTGCCAACTTCATCAGTTGTGTTTGATGAGCGGACGGTATACAAGTGCAAATACGGATGCAAGAATTTTGACCGAAAACATTCGTGTCCTCCAGAGTCATTCAAAACCAAGAAGAAGGTGAAAGGAAGACAATATCGGTGGGTCCTGTTGTTTGCGACAACCTCTAAGATCCCCAGAAAGTACTCAAAATACAGACGGAGATTGGAGAACTATATCAGAGAAAATGAGATACAACGTATTAGCTGCGACCTCGACGCCCTTTTCAACGAGCAAGGAGTTGCGCACATCACGCTGAGCGGAGGTTCTTGTCACCGCTGTAGACACTGTTCAAAAATCAAGGGTGAGGATTGCATTCGTCCTTCTCGAATGCAGACTAGCATGGAGGCAATAGGAATCGACTGTGTGAAAACAATGCACAATGCCGGTTTCGATTTTCAAATGCCAAATATCGATAGCATCAACCGATGTGGCTGCATATTCCATAATGCCAATGCATTGAGAGGACTAGAATCTCGCACAAGAAAATCCAATCAGAAGTTGCTCCGTCCTACCATCGCTCAAACAACGAAACAATGCAGGGAATTCATACTGTCAAATCCGGAGTTATTTGAAAGCGTTCGCGTAGTGCCTGTTGCTAGACTTCCAATCAAGAAACGTTTGTGCCACAATTGTGCAAACCGAGGAGAGAATTACGCGTGCCCGCCATACTCTGGCCCCATTGATATCAGTTTATGGAATCACGCAATAGTCTGGAAGTGGAGAGAAAACGAATGCGAAGAGCTCAACTATGACCGGGCCTTTCTTGAATTTCATAGGAAAGTGTTTTCTTTGGGCCATTATCTATCGCTCAGTCTGCGTGATGGACCGTGCGATGAATGCATGCCTTGTGCCCTGAAGGATAATAATCATTCTGAATGCCCGCATAGGCGGTTACTTGCTCCTTCGATTCAGTCTCAAGATATTGACGCCGGAGAATTCGGATCAGGTAAGTACGGAATTGAATTGATATGAGCACACGAATGGCAGTCGGTTTGGATGAAGATTGAAGTATCTGAGAAAGACTACAATGCATGGGGAATCAACGGAGTAATACCGTTTTCAGATCTCGTCCGTTATGCTCTTACGGAGCATCTAGGAATTCTGAATATCCTTGAGCATACAAAAGCCCAGGAATGGCCTAGAGCGGGAACCCATCTTTCCAACGACAAACAGTTCACCATTCCTTTGGTTTGGGGGATCTTGAGTGCTTCTTCTGAATCGACTCTCTTGCTGGAGTATGATGTTCATCCAGGGAAATGCTTCCCTCGTCATTACAACGCTTTCAATGAGCATTCTATGAATCATCAGATGCCAAAGATATCAGAGAATACGAATGAGGGAGGATGTGCCAGGACGTTTGTGACAATTCAAGGAACAATGTGTCTGGTTACCGATTTGATTCCAATCTTCTGCTCCGTTTTTGGCATGCCAGATGACTGTTATTCTGAGAATTTCCAGAAACGGATGTTGGCCGCATTTGAGAAATATGCGCAGTCTAGAGTTTGGTGTTACAAGAAGACAAAATACACCGAGGAGACCGTTCGACCATTTCTCAATCTTCACTATTTGCAGGAAGAAATTCTGCCAAAACAGTACTTTGCGTATATCGATGCATCTGAGAACTATCTCAAAGGAATTCTCTCAGGATCAGACCTGAAGCCTCTAAGAAACAATAGCTGGTACGAATCTGGTTCAGAGCTTGTTGCTGAGATGGATCCAAGGAATCGTATTGATGGTTTCAGTAACGAAGACAAGGCGGAGTTCTCCATTGTCATGCGGTTACTTTTCGAGTCAATCCGCCTGCTCCTCATTAGAATGAATTCGGCAGCATTCGCATCTTTTGCTCCAAAAGGTCTTCCGCCACTAGACTATGGACGGATGAAAGAAGTCGATGCACGAGTAGACCCGCTCATAGAGTCTGTAAGGGTCGAGGCAGAAGCCAATATTCGCAGATTAATGAAATCAATTAGCGGCCGACTTGATTGGACACAAATCCGAAAAGGACCATTTATCGTTATGGATATGGAGTACATTCATTCACCTTACCCAACAACCCTAGACCGAACATTCAATTTTCCGTGTATTTTTGTAAATACACTAGTACGAAGTGAATCGAACATCTCGTTACGACTCTTCGTGAACAAGTTGCCCTGTTACTACTGCTGTTCATATCCGTGTCCTGTGATCAAGAAGACGAGTTGTGTGGATTTTGATTGCTTATGTTACAGCAGGGCCGCAATAGATGAATGTCTTACTTTTCTGGAGAGAATGATAGCAACTCATGAGAACCTTTGGATCTATTCATATGGAAAGAGTGATTCTTTTGAAATCGAGCACGCCTACAATTTCTTTTCTGATGAGACAGAACAGCTTCGTTTCACACGAAAGAACCGAGTGCGAGCAAGTCGGATAACCGAGCTGGTTGGAGACTTATCCATCCAAGGAAAGGACCTTACTGCGGTTGAAAACGATATTATCTCGAAATGGCTATTGTACTGGAAAAGGAAGCATCAGAAAGTAGACGTGAACCCAAGGTTCATCACGCCACTATCTTCCGACAGCTGGGAAGTGCGTTTCCGCGAAGCGCTATGGACACCGATTGATGATGCGATCTCGGCGCTATTGTTGCTTTTGTACTCTAGGGACTCGACGAACAAGACTCCTGAGCCATACATTGAACTAGCGGACATAGATCGCTATGGTTAGGCTTCTCCTGAGCCAGAAATGCTTCGGATGCAGGCTTCTCTCAAGATGGATATTGTGCATCCTATCGGATGTAAACCAGGCCATCTAGCCGATTCTTAGTTAGGAGATGTTGGCCCGAGTACAGATCTACCGACGATCTCCTAAGCTGAATCTCGTTTGGCTGGGCGCTGCCATACACCAGCAAGTCCTCTCCAGTTAGGCAAGACAAGGACTCTCTTCTCCTCACTCAATCTCTGGAATCCTTGCTTCCTCAATGCTTCTATTACCCCATCTCCAGGATGGTTCTTCGGGAATACTGGAAGGATATAGACGGAGAGGTTGGATTCCAAGATTCTATTGACGATCTCTCTTGCGTGTTGCTCGTAACAAGACGGTACGAGTTCAGCTCTCCTTTCCGATTCCGCACGTTTCCTCTCTCGATCGTCTGATTTGCCCAAGTAGTTACAGGCACACTGGCATGAGTCGAACATGATGACTCCTTTTGACTGCAATTCTGTTAGTAGCTGTTCCTTGGCTTTGCCTTGGAGGGGACGATCTACGAACTCGAGGCAAAAACCGGGAAACACGATATTGCCGAGCCAGCCGTGTCCATCAGAATGGAGGTCATAAAAGAACTTGTAGCTCTTGGGCGGAGATTCCGCGAGCACAAGGTACTCAATTTTGGAGGGCAGGTTTTCTATCGTCAGGCGCATGTTTCTCGCCCTTAGCTCCTTGCAGTACCTCTCTGCGAGCATGCACCTAGAACAGCCAGTGATGTCATCCTTCACCCCTTCGAGATACTCTCTCACGCTACAATTCATTTTACGTCCCGAACTCTGTAAGGTGGTGTCGTCCCTTTGTCCTTTTCCCATCATAAGTCTGAATCGAGCTCTCGATATTGGCCGAGTCCCAGTTTCATGATCATTACACACGGCCACTGTCCATCTCGAAGAACCAGCTGTTACCCATCATATCAATGGATGGTGGGCACTTGATTGGGATTACGGGCCCGAAGCTCTCGGGTTTCAATAGCGGACAAGGTTCTTCGTCCTGACGATGAAGTAAGAGCAGGACATTCCGCAAATCCTTTCGTGCGCCATCATCTGATCCTTCGGCGGTTCTGGATAGCACGAACTCCAAGTGCTTCGCTAACTCATCCTTCTCTGAGACTACTCTCTTGTCATTGACACCTGTGAGGAATCCTGATGCGCTTGCCGTGAGCGATGAGATTCCGACTGAGCTGTCCCATTTGTCAAAATACTCCTTGAATACTGCATGCCGGTTTAACTGCGCTTCGGAGAGCCTGATTCCCTTGGAGGATTGGGCGGAACCCTCCCATTTGCTTTCGATGAGATAGACGCAGGTCTTAGTCGAAACGATGGCATCGAACTCGCCGAAATTCGCCGTGTTGCTGCCGCCTCGCCCAAAACTAGGTCTGTAGAACACGGTGCAGTCGGATTGCTTTGGCTCGTCGCCCAATTTCCCTAGGATTTCCTCCAACCGGTTCTTCAGCGCCCAGAATGTCAGAGCATCTTCACCGTATCCAATGATTCCAACCATGCATTCACCACCCTCGCTATGAGACAGTGATAGCATAGCTTAAGCATGGCGGCTTTCTAGAGTTGGCGCATAATGGCCACCTGTAAAGCTTAATCTGGCGCAAGGCGATTCCGCACGAGACGGGGCCTGTCGGAGGCCATTGATTTGGAGAAGAAGCTCAGCGTCGCAGAATTCCAGCGGCTTGTCGACGACTATGTCACGGAGAGGGACTGGAAGAAGTATCACAAACCAAAGGATATAGCGATCTCGGTAGCGATTGAATCATCCGAGCTCCTAGAGCTCTTCCAATGGAAACCCGACCCGCTGGAAACGGGAAAGCTGGATAAAGGGCCGAAAGCGCGCATCGGCGAAGAACTCGCGGACATCGTCATCTACAGCGCGTGCATGGCCAACGCTCTCGATATCGACTTGTCTGAAGTGCTCCTCGACAAGATCAAAAAGAACAAGAGGATGTACCCAGCCAAGAGGGTAGCCAAGGCGAAGGACTGGGACGAGGTACGCTCGGTCCGCATGAAACCGTCTGAGAAGAACGGAGACGATTAGATTGAGGCTCTACGCCGGCACCTCCAAGCAGTTCATCGAGGACACCTACCAGAACCAGATCGCCGAGAAGCTCAGACTGTCTTTCTTCGAGCAATACGGTTTCAATCCTTCTAGCGGAGAGGTCAACTCATGGAGGAATTCCCTCAGAGCCGCATCCATGGTCCTCCAGCACGCCAATCTAGTGGATCACGGCGTCATGGTAGAATACCAGCTCCCGCTCACATCCAAGAGGCTTGACTGCCTCGTATGTGGTTGCGACGGGTCAAGAAGGGACAACGCGGTCATAATCGAGCTCAAGCAATGGGACAAGTGCTCTCCCGCCGAGGGTGAGAATGAGGTCCTCACATGGGTAGGGGGTTCTGAAAGAGAAGTACTGCATCCTTCCGTGCAAGTTGGTCAGTACAGAAGCTATCTCGAAGACACCCACACGGCCTTCTACGAAGGCTCAGACCCTGTTGTGCTCAATGCTTGCACGTACCTCCACAACTACAGTCCCATTACGGACGACCCTATCTTCTCGGAGAAATTCAAGACTGTGATTGAAAGGAACCCCCTCTACACCATGAACGATGTGCATCCCCTCGAAAGCTACCTAACCTCATGGCTAAGCGGTGGGCAGGGACTCGAAACCCTCCAGAGAATCGAAGAGAGCAAGTATCGCCCGAGCAAGAAGCTGATGGACCACGTCGGCAACGTGATCAAGGGCAAGCCCGAGTACATACTCCTCGACGACCAGCTTGTGGTCTACGACAGGGTCTTCGCTTGCTCCAAGGGCGGCTTCCATGACAGGAAGAAGGCGGTCATGATCGTGAAGGGCGGGCCGGGCACGGGAAAGTCCGTGATCGCCATCAACCTGATGGCAGACCTTTTGCTCAAGGGATACAACGCGCAGTACGCCACGGGTTCGAGGGCGTTCACCGAGACCCTCAGGAAGGTCATTGGGACGAGGGGTGGCGTCCAGTTCAAGTACTTCAACAGCTACACGGAGGCGGACTACAACTCGATCGACGTGCTCCTGGCTGACGAGGCGCACAGGATCCGGGAGAACAGCAGTAGCAGATTCACGGCAAAGGAGAAGAAATCTCCGGTCCCCCAGATAGACGAGCTGATTCGTGCTGCGAAAGTGAGCGTGTTCTTCATCGACGACCATCAGGTAGTGAGGCCGGGGGAGATCGGTTCTGTCAAGTACATCAAGGAGTGCGCAAGTAGACTCGAGTGTGGTGTCTATGAGTACGAGCTCGAGACTCAGTTTAGGTGCGCCGGTTCAGAAGCGTTCGTCAATTGGGTCAACAACACCCTTGGAATAGAGAGAACGGCGAACGCGCTCTGGAGCCAGAGGGAGGAGTTCGATTTCAGGATAATGAAAAGCCCTGAGGAGGTAGGGAGGGCCATCCTCGAGAGGGTTGCCGAGGGTCATTCAGGGAGGATGACGGCAGGTTTCTGCTGGCCGTGGTCGGATCCGAGGCCGGATGGAACGCTTGTGGAGGACGTGGTGATAGGCGACTATAAGCGGCCGTGGAACGCCAGACCGGAGGCGAGGAAGCTCGCGAAGGGCATTCCGAAGGCGGTGACCTGGGCTCATGATCCGAACGGTATTCATCAGGTCGGATGCATCTACACTGCACAGGGGTTTGAGTTTGACTATGCTGGAGTCATCTTTGGAAACGATTTGGTCTACGACCTTGATGCACAGAATTGGCGAGGTCAACATGAGCACAGTCACGACTCTGTGGTCAAGAGATCGAAGGAAAGATTCGCTGACCTTGTGAAGAACACTTATCGCGTGCTCCTGACTAGAGGGATGAAGGGTTGCTACGTTTACTTCATGGACAAGGACACGGAGAGGTTCTTCAAGTCAAGAATCGAAGGGCTAGGTCAAGGATAGCTCAGCTGGACATTGCATTGCCTATCTCCTTCTGTAGACCCTTTTGTAGGCGACTTTGACCTCACTGCGGTCAAGGACAGCCTCTACTTCAAAAATGTCTCCGGGTTGGATATCGTAGTTTGTGCAGATCTTCGATGGGACCGTAATGTCAAGGGAGTTCGAGCCGGGGTGCTTTCTCGCTCTGACGGTCTGCGCCTTGGCCATCGTTGTCAGAGATTAACAATGTACATAAGATCATTTGTGTACATAGTGTACACAAACCTACAGATCTCCTGCTCAGCGTCCAGGTCGAAGGGAATTGGGCCTTGAGATTTGTCACTTATTCCTACAGGTTCGCTGACGAGGTCCTAAATGCTAAGCTGTCCATCAAGAAGGAGATAGAAGCCATTCTGGCGTCTCAGGCAGCTGAGCTCCAGACTCTTTCTCGTCCTCACTTCAATGAAGTGCTGAAGAAATCATTCGTTGAGAAGGGCTGGGAAGACCAACCTGCTGTATTCGACGAGCAAGGTGACCCTAGTGCGCGGATGGACTTCTTGAAGGAAAGGATTGGAATCGAAGTCGAGTTTGGACATTCGTCCTTCCTTGGGATCGACCTGCTCAAGTTCCAGGTCGCTTCCTACTCAGGCATAAACAAGATCGATATTGGCGTCTACATAACGACAACGAGAGAGTTCCAGAAGAAAATGAAAGTCGAATTCAACCAGAACTGGGAGGGAAGCCTGACCTTCGAGAAGGTTGTGCGATATCTGCCGCACTTCAAGAGCGCTATCCAAGTTCCGATCTACGTGATCGGGATAGACGTTTGATTCTTTGTCCGGGGTTGTTGAATGATCAAGGTTGGAGATGTGATCTCTTACTGGGATATGTGCAAAGAAGAGGGATCCATGATCCAAAGAGGAATGAATTTCAGATTGCGCAACAAAGCAAGCGTCGTTCTGATGAGCCTACGGCGGGGTGCCCCTTACGCGGACAGAGTCGAAGAGAATGGCAGGGTTCTGATTTACGAAGGACATGACATGCCGAGAAGGGATCCTTCGACTAGGCCGAAGGAAATGGATCAGCCAATGCATGACAAGGGCAAGCTCTCCCAAAATGGACTGTTCCTTGAGGCGGCAGAAAAGTTCAAGCACGGTGAGGCTCAAGCAGAATTGGTCAAGGTCTACGAGAAGGTTAGGCCAGGTATCTGGACATATAATGGATACTTCAGATTGGTGGATGCCTGGCAGGAAGCTGCTGGAACACGGAAGGTTTTCAAATTCAGGCTGGAGGTCGTTGAGGGATTAGCTGAATCAAGAGCCAACGATGAAGACGATGAGCATCCGAGAATGATACCAACCCCTGTCAAGGTGGAAGTCTGGAAAAGAGACAAGGGGCGATGCACGAAATGTGGAAGTCAACAGGATCTCCATTTCGACCATGTCATCCCGTATTCGAAAGGCGGGTCCTCGCTTTCAGCTGACAACATTCAATTGCTTTGCTCAAAATGCAATATTGCTAAAAGGGACCGGATTGAGTGATCAGCAAGTGCTCTCACGATTCAGGTTCAGAGAATATCGCATGCACCCTCGAATTATGTTCGCCCGTCATTTGCGTGTTGCGTTACCCCGAAGTGCTTTCTCAGATAGTGCTGAATAAGATAGCTCTGGCCGCTGAATGTGGCTCCACACTTTTCGCATGTAACACGTAGCGTGCCGTCTATCTCTGGCAGAGCGGGAGCACTGTATCTCGCGGCAAGTTCAGGGAACTTCTGTGTCAACTTAAGGTAAGTCGGGACGAATCCATGGATCTCATTGACGATCGAATTCATTCTACGCTCTTTCAGAGCGATGAAGTCGTCCAGGCTCATCAGACGGTATCCTTCCTCGCTCCCAGGATTCACCGCTGCGGCGCTCATAACAGGGTACACTTCCCAGGAGATAGCCGCCTCCATCATTCTGTCGAACAGCTGGTCGTTTGTCAGACCATCGTTCACGTAGTGCTGGTAGTCGGGCGACGAAAAGAATGCGTCTAGCACGGTGCCCGTCTTCTTCCGCTGGTCCATCAGGAAGTGAATCGCGGCGTGGTAGTCCTTGGTGTTCTCGTGGTCAAGTCCTGCGCTCTCCATGAACTCCCGCAAGGTGAAAGTCGCATCGTGGACATTGTCTCTGTGTTCCTGATAGAACCTCAGGAGGAAGATCCTCATCCTCCTTTGTTTGGTTCCTCTCGGAGCACTGGTGCCACCAAGACCACCACGCCACGTCCTCGCCATTTCCTCTACTTTCCCCCTTACTCAGGCTCACCATCTGCGCTTCTGGATACGCTGTAGCTCACGCGAGAGGTGGGTTTCCATGTCTTCGATGACTTTGATCGCCTTTTGCCTGGCCTTGGCGTCCCGGACAGTCCCGACGAAGGACATCGTTGCGTAGAACCTCAGATCCTTGAAAACGTCCGCGAGTCGGCTTACGGCGCGTTCGTCTGCTGAACTAATCTGACGAATCTCGACTCGTGGCTTCCCCTTGCGGACCTCCATTTCTTCGTGGATTGCGGAGACGTACTCCTTGGCCTGGACATGTGCCTTGACCATTTCGTCAAGGGTTGCCGGCCGCATCTCCTTGGGCGTGCTTCTGATGACCGGCACGACCTTTTTGAAATCGTCGTCAGAGATCTCATCCTTCTCTCTCGCCTTCAGAAGCTCCTTCGCCGACTTCTTGTCCTCCTCGGCTATCCCAGCAACACGACTCAGTGAATCGGTCGAAACCTTGCTACCGGCGTTTAGGGACCCCCTCGTTTCATGAGCGTCAAGGATATCCCTAGCATATCCAGCACTAATTCCGAGGTCTCGTGCGAACTCCTGAAGGCTTTTCTGTTCGGGTTCATAGAACTTCTTCCAGAGCCCAGAGATGGCCTTCTCTCTCTCAACATCGGTCAGATCGGCGCGGTGGAAGTTCTCGGCCAGTCCGTACAATCGCATTTGCCGGTCATCCAAATCCCTGATCACTGCGGGGATGTCCTTCTGCCCGGCTAGACGAGATGCTTCTGTTCGCATCGCGCCCACCGCAAGCTGGAACACACCCTTCTTCTTTGGATGCGGTCTGGCTACTACAGGTTCGATGACACCAAGTTCCTTTACAGAATTTGCCAGACCCTCCAGTTTGTCCCTCGGGAAGATTTCCCTTGGCTGCCATGGGTTGTTCTCCAGGTCCTTCACCGACAATCGACGATACTGCTCCTCCATGTTGGTTACACACTCCTCGTTTTTCGCGACATCTTAGAATCCTCCGTGATTCTCGTGACAGTGGATCTCCGGAAGGTACGTTATGCCCCAGAAGCTCCCATCGAACAACGCAAGAACGAATCGGCCAATGCCGTCAACATCGAGGTATACAGTTCCCGGCCTTCTTCCGCTGACCAGAGTTCCAGAGATTCGCACAGTAGGGCCTGCGAACGACTCCGACCAGATGCCGTCCAGTCTCTCTCGGCATCTCTCAGCCAGGTGCTTTGTCGGGACTATCTCAAGGGTTACCTTTCCGAGTTCGCTGCCTTCCATGAAGGATGGATTCTCGGGAGGCAATTTAGGTATGGACGGGTTGGCACCCTAATGCAATCTACAGCGACGTCAACTCGTTAGAATCGGAATCCAACCTGGAGTGCTACGTTGGATTGCGAATCCAACCTGATTCATATAATCGACTTTCCCATCAGTTGAATTATGCAATCTAGCGCTGGCAGCACCGAATCGAATGAGAGCAATGGCGAGGGGGCAATACCGACGCAGTCAGCATTTGCTTTGATTCGGGAGATCGACAAATACGCTGACAAGCTCTGGAAGACGATGGTCTATTTCGTTGCTCTCTCGTTGTTCTTGCTTATCATTGTCGTGTGGGCCGCTTATGGACTGAGGCCAATCAGTGACTGGCTATTCTATCCGTTCCTTGTTTACGCGGGTATCATCGTCATCTACTTTCCTGTAGCTTTCTACAATGGGATCGGACTCATTGGACCTTTGAAATACTGGCGCGATGCCATCTCCGATATCGTTTTCGAAGTCACGTTCGAGTTGCTTCCAACAAAAGGAGATACTCCGCTCGATCGGATACTGAACAAGATTTCGGAGTTATATACGGACATACCCCACCTTTTGGCCAAGAGACCAGGGGCGATCGAGAAAGGCGTCGGTCTGGGGAAGAAGAAGTCCGTTATATGGGACTTAGTCATTGACATGAACTACCCCAGATTCCCGAGCCTACAGAACCGATTCGTCTCCCATGAGTATATCCTTGTCAAGCACATTGAGACACAGAGGCAGGTTGAAGAGCGAGAATTGCGTCATATCATCCAGGGAACAAGGAATGACCTCAAGTGGAGCTCCAGCGAAATAGTCAGCATGTTTGTCATTTCAACCTGTGGGTTCTCAAACGAGGCTCTTGATTACGCGCAAGATGTTTCTGACGAAGTGGATTTCAATATTGAGCTCGTTTTCGAGCTGGGGACACGCTATTACCTGCCTACAAAAGTGGGCGAGTGATCTATGTTCGACGTTGAGGTTTGCGGCGTATTCCGAAGAAGACAACTAGAACGGGGCCGTTTGCTCTCCAGAATCGTTCTCCTTCGGGAGTCATTCTGTACCCCATTCTCGCGTCAATCTGAATCTTCTCAATGTATCCTCTATCGCAGATAGATACGAGTATTTCTTTGACACGTTGGTCTCTTTGAGTGGGAATGCCTGAGAGACCACTCAAAGCGTGAACCGAAACAGCTGAATTGTCTCCTCTCTGTGTGCGTTCGAAGAGGTCCCTAAGAATGGCTACAGCAATCTCCTGGTCGCTTAGTGGACTGCGTCGGGTCAAGAAGGGCGGCGTTTCATCTGCTGTCAATCGAAAAGAAACTGGGTTGAGCCTATATTATCTTAGCGTGTCTCAGACTCGAATACTGGCCAGATTTCGGGCCTACGATTCAGGCAATCCATGGAACAGAATCTGAACCTCGGTTGGGATGTTGAGGCCGCAATAGAAAAACTCGGTTTTGTCCTCGACACTATCTTAGATGGAATTCCTCCACTTTGAAATCTGGTGCGGAATCCTTCGGATGGACGTGTTTCTCTGACACTGTACCGTAGTCATCGACGTGTAGCGTCTTCCAGCCAAACTTCCTCTGTTCAATGGACTTCTCGATAGATCGTATCACTTTCGCTCGTTCGCCAAGGTGAACCAACGAGACGGACTGCACTCCATCTTGGCTGTTCATGCCATCAAAGACAATGAACTCGACAGGATTGAAGATTGTGCGAACATCACGAGGATCTGTCTTCCACTTGACGAATGATGGAGCGACCTTCTTTAGAAGTCTCGGCAATTCCACGGCTTCTGCCCTTTCTATCGCCGCTTTCTGATACTCCTTCCTCTTTGCCTCCAGTTCTTCGAGGCGCATCACCAATCTGTCATGCTTCTGATCAATCTTGTCGAGCCAGTCCGGAGGGTATTTCCCCTCCCGGGCAATCTGTAGATCATTCAATCTGTGGACGATTCCACACACGGGGCAGACACTGAAAATGTGCCTGCTTTCCCTAATAAATAGCATAGGATCGCTCAATCCCCAAGCCTCCTAATACGCACAGCTCCATCTGAGATAGCATCTCGAATCTCGCGCTGTCTCTGATTCAATCTAGACGCGCCTGTCTTGATATCAACGAAATCTACTCGCGATATCGTTCCTCTTGAAAGACCCTTGAATGCAACATAGTCGATTGGATCGAATAGAGCCCTGCAGTCAGAGGGCTCATAGGGAAATCCAGGTAGGACCGAACATATCTTCTCAACGGTCTTTCCAAGCTTCACTTCAGCGCTCTTCTTGGTGCGACCTTCAGTAAGAGCGAATTTCAGTTCCTTCTCTCTCTGCCGGAGGTCGGCAAGCCCTCTTGTCATCATGTCCACGAACTCCTTGGCTCGTGGAGTCAACTCCTCACCATAGAAAAGCTCGCTGTCGGCCAATCGGTACTGATGGCTGCATGGGGCTACGGCCCACAACCGTCGATCGCTCTTTATGGAGTTGATGAGTTCGGCGACTTCCTTTGGCATCATCTTGTCATGGTGCAATCTCCGTGCTCGACATAAGATTTTCCCTCTTCATGGGCTCAGGCAGATTTGCGCAGAGTGTTTGATTGGATTCCCCGCCTTCTTGATGGTGTGGGGTTCAGGTGCATCAGAATATGAACCTGATGCTCTGAGAGACTTGCAGAGGATTTCCCTCCATCACAATCACCACTCAGACCGTGATTTGGACAGGCTTCTCAATGTTACCCTTGAGAAGGCGGAATGAAGTTGGCAATCTGGTATTTGGGCGCAGACTTGACTGTATTCTTCGATTTCGATCCGTCGAAACTAGACCAGCATCAAGAACATCTCTGCAGGAATCGCAGCGTAGTGCTTGTAAGTCCAAATCGCATTCCTAGAGACGATAACTCCTCTGCCAAAAGAAAACAGATTCTGGAGATCTCTCTTGTCCACGTCTTTCTGATACTTCACCTCAACAGGGTGCAGACCGTTGTGCTTCATGACGAAGTCCACTTCTCGACCAGTCTTCTTTGACTTCCAGAAGAAGAGGCGATCGCGGTGTGAGAAGACATCGCTTGGACTCAGATTGTACAGACATCTGATCAAGTGACCCGCTACTATCATTTCAATCATCTTGCTCTTTTCGACCTCGTTGACAAGGTAATTCTGAGAGAGTTGGAAGTAATCATTAGTCCCATGAATCCAGCCTTTTATTGCATGCAGTATGAAGGGATCTACGAAGTACAGCTTCCTCTGACGCTTGTATACAGGAAGTCCATCATCTAGCTTGGCCTGATACAAAGTGTCCAGAACGAACGAATCCTCAAGCGCGTCCAGATAACTTGAAACAGTGTTGTGGGAGCCTATCTCGTTTTCCTTCGCAATGGAGTTAAGACTGACTGCGGTCGTCATCTTCTCGATAGACGCTCGAAGTATTTGCTTTGCTATGTTTTCCTGGAACCTCCATCTCCCAAGATCGCCAATCATGGATCGAACGTATATCTCGTAGGTTCCGTTGCTGATCTTATCAGTCTTATGGAATTGTTCAATAGCCCTCATTATTCCTCCCGTCACTATGTAATCGTCCAGAACGATTTCGAGATCTTTCTTGTAGAGCACCAATTCGTCTTCTATTCTTGAATCGATTTGGCCATTGAACAACTCAGAGAATATCCTGAGTCTCTCTTCCCTCTTAAGAAAGATTATGCTGGACAAGTTCTTGGCAAGTGCGGGGTTCACTGTTTCAACGAATTCCGCGAATTTCATCGGCGCCAGTATCTTGTTGACGGTTTCCTCCCCTTCTCCTCTGCGTCCGGGTAGTCGTTCAGAAGAATACTTCAAGTCAATCGAGTGAGACCCGGTAAGGATCATGGTTGTGTTTGCCAGCTTGCCACTATCCGCGAGGTGTTTGATCGCAAGTTCCCACTTCTCAATCGATGATATCTCATCAAGGATGATACATCGATGAACGGTTTCGCCAAGACGCTTTGTGAAATCAAAGTAACGATCTATTGTTTCCACGATCTGCTGATTTCTGACGAACAAGTCACAAGTGAGATAGAGAATTGACCTAGGATTGGCACCCGAAGACAGAAGTTCCTTGATAATCAGTTTCAGCAGAGTTGTCTTTCCGACCTGCCTCGGACCTCTAAGGGTGTAGATTCGATTCTTGTCAGTTTTGATGAACGCCTTTGTTCTGGGAATCCATTTTATCTTGCTTCGATTGAATTCCATAATCTTTGGATCCGAATCTACCGCAGAAGGGTCCCTCCACCAGGGATTCTGAGCAATCATTTCTTCGAGGTTCATCGACATCTGAATAGCAAGTAGTATTTAAATAACTTGTCATCATCATGACCGATAGTATTTAAAGTGATTGTCATTTATGGAGCCGCTATTTCTTCGCTAATTGTCATCAAGAACCTATTGGGGGAATGAGGTGTGTTACAGCGTTACTGTAACACACTCCATCTAAAGTAAACGATATTGTGCTCAGGATCCACAGTCACAAAATACGTTGAGAACTGCGTCCAACAGGAAAGAGCTGGTGAACATTCAGTTCCTAGAGAAGGAGAGTGCAGGACATTGGAGAGATCAACTACGCACGTACGGGGCGCAGAACATTCAGAAGACTGTTGAGAGGCAAGAGGAGAAGGAGGAGGTCAAGGAGAAGCAGGAGCCGGAAACCGAGGAGGGAGAGGTGGATGAAGAAGAGAACGGGACGAGTAAGGAATGGTCAGGCTGATTGTGGAGTGACGCCGACTCATGGCGAGGTTGTTTCGAATCCGTAACAGGAGTTCAGATTCCGGTCTCCGCGTACTTGACGGGTGTTCTGGACAACCCTCGCATCGGATCTCTGAATGGAGCGCTCCTCCTCTCTTTCAGACCAGTCCCTGGCAGTAGAATCGCTATACGGGCTCTCATCTGAATGCGAATAGACCTAGTGGTTCACATCCAATGGCATTTGAACCGGACTTGGTACGCGCCCAGCAGGACTACTGGCAGTCACAAAGTATAATATAGGATGCACGAATCTGGAACACCAGTGCGGAGAGAGGCGCCGAGGGTGAGCATAATGGAGGCTTGTGGAACGGCTTTGCCAAAGGGTCTGTCCATCGATCGAATTGCAGCGGAGATCGAACAAGCAGCTCAGAACAAACTCTGGGTCATGAACAACATGGCAGCGCTCAGGGCCAAGTATGCTGATCAGTTCGTCGCATGCAAGAACGGCAAGATTATAGCGAGTGCGAATTCAAGTGAAGAGGTTTTCCGCAAGCTCAAGAAGAAGCGTGAGAGTCTATCTGTCGTCGCAATAGAATTCGTGCCGAAGAGTCCTCTGATCTGGCTTCTTTGATGTTGGAGCCTGTCTGGGGGGTAACCTCTTGAGGAAGTTCCCAGCAAAGATTTCCGACGAACCTGAGCAAGCTCAGGCGTTCTTCTTTCCCTGCTATGTTCATTCACGTGACTATCCAGAAGGAGCCTCGGTGAACTTCTTTTTCGATACTGGTTCCTCGGATGTGATCATGGGGGAGAATGATATCAAGAAGATGGGGATCCCTCTTTCTTCATTGTCTCACACACCAAAGCCAATTGCCGGTTGGGGCGGCACTACAATCGCGTTTCTGTTGAGGAACGTCTGCCTATACATGACTGACAGTGAGGGGAAGACCGAGTCATTTGGGGTCCCCGAGGTAATCTGTGGCAGGAATCCCAAACAAGAAAGGACAAAGACCAAGGGATTGCAGAGAGTCACCCAGACCAGAAGGATACCCATTCCTAGTGTCATCGGAAGGAGCTTTCTCCGAGACACAGGGCTGATTGCCCATGTTGACGTGAAAGGTAGAGATATCTATCTCTTCTCTCGTGAATGAGATATCCTGAAGATGGATCGCAAGTCCGGCGCGCGCATCCGCTAGGGTGTGCAGGCAGCGGAGTGCACGCCCCATCCTAGCTTCCATATTGTACTATGATGCGATGTCTGTCCGTCGATCTTATGCACTATGATGCAGCATGCTCGAATTGTCAATTTCAGACTGCTCGCCGAGATACTTCTGTGGACGGTTTCTGATGTGAGTACTCCTGGCTGCATGTAATGCAAATTGCCACGAGGGGGCTCTCCTGTGGACTTCTACGCTCATGATCTACTGCGAAGACTATCCTCAGGGGTCGGAGTAGGAGGACCAGATCCTGGGCCGCGATTCATGGGTTCCCTGTCAGCGAGCATACCTCGAAGCGATTAGGAGCTACTACGCTACGAAGACTCTCCAGACAATGGAGCGAGGTTTCAGGACGATCCACAGGGCCTTTCTCGAGCTTAGGAAGGAAGGCAAGGTCAGCACCACAAATCCTGGGAGGTTGACAAAGGACGACATCGCAGCCTTCATGGAGTGGATGAGGACGAGGAAGACGAGGCACGGCATCAGCCTCACACATGGCACTCAAGCCAATTACATGGACTACCTCAACGGATTGCTACGGTTCAGGAACAACGGGGTTATCGACCAGATGAGGAAGCTACACTATGTGCGCTTCCCTCAGAAGGTGTCTACCGAGGTCAGGGTACTTCCTGAGTCGCGAGTCGAGGAGATCCGCTCGAAGTTGAGGACAATGCCTGGGTACGAGGGTGCGGTGGCCCGGCTCATGGTGGCGATGTACGCGTACTCAGGACTCAGAAGATCTGAGCTTCGTCGAGCCAGGCTGGAGGACCTATGTATCGACACATGGACAATCGTGGTGGCTCATCCCAAGGGTGAGAGCAGCTGGGCTGTCGCTGCTCCTGCTCGCATTTTGCACCCTGCCCGTGAAACGGTGGTCGAGTTCCTGGCTGAACGAAGTCGGTACCTGGCTGATGCTGGCATCGAATCATGCGAGGCTCTGGTGCCAAAGGTCACCGATGGCGTCGCGGATTATTGGACTGACGGCATGTGGGGCAAGATCAAAGCAGCAGCCGAGAAGTGGTCCGGGATCAGGTTCCGGATCCAGACCTTGCGAGCGACTTTCGGCCAAATGTGTATCGATTGGGGCGGCCGTCCCGACGCGGTCTCTAGGGCGCTTAGACACAAGACCACGCGAACGACCGAGCTCTACTACGCGAGGATACGGCCCGATCATGCTTTTCGTCTTCTTGATCAGGCTTACGATTTTGCTCACCGTGAGAAGAGGTCTGTACCAGAAACTGCCAAGTGAAAAAAAGTCAGTCAGTGCTGTGCGCAGGGAACCGGATTTGAACCGTGCAATCGGAGCATAGGAATCGACGGAATGCTATCCATTCAGGCGAGAATACTCCAGTCAAAATGCCGTGTTCTTTGCCGGCAAAGAATGATCTTGCCATTCGAGACGACGCGTAATCTGGCCGCCTTCTCTCCAAGCTTGCTCTGTGATGTTCAAAACAAGATTCGAGTTCAGGGACCCCTGCGAGAACAGATCTTGAGTTTGCTGCCCTTGACCAGGCTCGGCTACCTTGCGCAGGACTCGTCCCCCTCGGAAAAGACCATATGGGAGGGTACTCCGCAGGAAACGATATATCTCTATCAACCTGTGCATAGCCAGGGATTAGCATGAAATGTCCCGATTGTGGAGCGGAGATGGAGGTAGGATTCCTAATTGTGCCACTTCAGGATGGCCTTCGTTCGATGAAATGGAGCAAGGAGCCCCATCACGAGACCCTTGGTCAGGAAGTCGTCTACAATCCTAGGAACTGGCAATTGTGGGATCAGTGGCAACCGCCCATCTTCCCAAGCCATCGATGCACGAAGTGCACGAACATCGTATTCAACTATGGCCAAGAAGTACATGCAACACCCGAGTAGGATTGACCATTCTCTTGCGATCCGGATGGTCGAACCGGTGGAGTATCGAAGACATCTTAGGCCTCGGAAAAGCCCAAGGGGGAGGAGAGGTGACCGACCGACGCTCTGTTCAAACAAGAACCCAGACTGTGTTCAAATCTAACTCCAAACTCCTCGCGATTTCAAGTTAGATGTTGTAGTAACTCGC
>Ga0299912_10000489_pt1 | contig 33698 bp, 21 predicted proteins | sample RVTome_2_FD_207667 | JGI IMG/M metagenome (GOLD analysis project Ga0299912, IMG submission 207667) | Soil microbial communities from uranium-contaminated site in the Upper Colorado River Basin, Wyoming, United States - RVT95D214 (version 2) ... | reverse complement strand
ACTAAAACAATGGAAGAAATACCTGAAACAAGATGGATTTCTTGTGTTAACTGATCTGGTCTGGCTTACAGATGAACGACCCGATGAAGTGGTTAACTACTGGAAACAGGAAAGTCTGAATGTTCTGACAGCAGACGAAGTGAACAAGTTGGCCCTTAAAGAGGGGTATAACCTGATTTCTCATTATACACTTCCGCGCGAGGGCTGGTTAACAGAGTATATTGTACCACAGGAAAAAATAATTTCCGAACTACGACTCAAATATCCTGCAATAAAAGAAGCTCAGGATACATTTGATGCTATTGAATTCGAAAATGAACTAGTCAAAAAGTATCTCGGTTGCTTTGGCTATGAGTTTTTTATCTGGTGGTACAGATGATTTTAATATTCTGTTAATGGCAAAATAGATAATCCTTTTTAATTATTATTTATTACCGGATTTTTTCTGTATTACAGGATACATCCGGTTTTTTAAATAAAAAATTACGAAAATACAAATCGGCATACGGGTAATTACAGCTATGAATGTATTACTATAAAATCGAAAACTCATGAAACAATTACAGGTATTGTTATTTTCTATCATTGCATTCTTTTGCGTGGAATTGCTTCACGCACAAACAATTGATGTTAATGGTACAGAACGATCCTTCCTGATCCATTTTCCCCAAAACATGACGGAAGGAGAGAAACTTCCTGCAATTATTGCACTTCATTACCTGGGCTGCTCTGCCGCTCAATTTGAAATTTATACGTCTCTGAGCCGTAAGGCTGACAATGAAAAATTTATTGCAGTATATCCACAAGGTATCGGCAACTCATGGAATGCCGGCATATGTTGCGATCCTGCTATGAGCGAAGGAGCTGATGATATTGGTTTTATCTCAGCATTAATTGATACCCTGATCGAAGAATACCCGGTAGATTCTGACAAAGTTTTTCTTGCGGGTTTTTCAAATGGTGCAATGCTAGGTTATGCCCTTGCCTCAGTGATTTCTGATAAAATTGCAGGTTTAGCTGCAATTGGAGGACTGCTGGTTATGGACCTTGATCCTCCGACCGATCCGGTTCCCATTATTCATATTCATGCACTCGACGATAATTCAGTCGATATTGACGGTATGTGGGGGTATCCGTCAGTTTATGATCTTCTCGACGACTGGAAAATTACGAATGGTATCACGGCTGAACCTGATACGTTCCGTGACGATAGCAGGATACAAGGTATTCTGTATCCATCGGCCGATAGCTTAGCTAATATTATATTGTACCTTAGTGAAACAGGAGGGCACCAGTGGGATGTTAATCCCAGATTGGGAACGACCAACCGCATCTGGGAATTTTTTACTACCGGTATTAATAAAACCTACATTACTTACGATACAATACCCGAAGGACCTCGCCAGCGTGATTTCAAAATACATATACCGGACCGGTACTTTTCATCGGTGAATTCGTCCGGAAAATATCCTCTGATACTTGCCGCTCATGGATGGAATAGCAATGCCGAAGGTATGGAACAAATGACCGGTTTCAGTATAAAAGCGAATACTGAGAATTTTTTTGTAACCTATCTGCATTATGTAGGTCCTCCCCCCGATTTGAGTTGGAACTACTTCATGGATGAAGACAAACCTGACGATATTGGCTATAGCAAAACAGTAATCGATACAATGTTTGCCCGTTTTCCGATCGATTCGTCTAAGGTTTACGTTGTGGGTTTCTCTGATGGTTGTGGCCTGGCTAACCGATTGGCATTCGAAACCGACGGACTAATTGAGGCTACCGGTACGGTTGGAGGCATGGTGACATTTGATGCCGAAGTAACAACAAATCCCGTGCGAATGATACATCTTCACGCAAAAAACGATCCAGCTGTAAATTATTCGAACGTAAGAAACACGGCACTTGATTACTGGTTAACTGTAAACGATTGCACCGGCAATCCGGATACTGTGTATAATGAACAGGGCTATATAGGCGAAATGTGGAAAAATTCTGAAAATGATACTATAATTTTATTTTATACACTGCCCTGTAATCAGCATACGTGGCCGATTGACAACCAGACGACAATAAAAGTTACTGCCACAGATCTCATTTGGGATTTTTTTGAAAAAGGATTTGCAATTCCTGATATACCCCCTGTTGATGCATTAAACCTATTCAATGAAAATCCGAATTCACTGAAAATTTTTCCTGTTCCGGCAGAAGAAGAATTGACTGTTCAATTTGAATTGCCTGGGGATGATAATCTGTCTCTGCAGATTTTTCAATTGAATGGTAAAGAAATAAAATCATTTGATCTTGGCTATACTGCAACAGGAACGTGCAATTATCAGATTAATGTGTCAAATTTCGATAAAGGATATTATATACTGAGAATAACAGGAAACACCACACGGCTTTGTAGTAATTTGCTTATACAATAAGGAAGTAACCTTTTTTTCATAGATAGAGTTCCTTAGTGAGGATTAATGGTGGAAGAGGGGCAGTAGTTTTGGCTGCCCTTCTTCGTTCTTAGAACTTGAAATAAATTACCGATTCCCGTTGAATGCCCCATATTCAATAAATGAATATACAAAATACTGGTATTTTATTACTTTCAGTCACAAATGAAAGAAATAACCATAATACTCTGCTGTACCTGGAAATTTGCCCTGACCTTTCCGATAGCCATATTTGCCATGAAACTTGCTTTCTGGAAAACTATATTGCTGACAAATACCGGAGGAATACTTGGAATGCTGTTTCCCTTCTATTCATCGAAACTTGTTTTAATGTACTAGGATAAATATGTTTTCGGTAAAATGCGGCGAAGAAAATATAATAGAAGAAAGTATACACGGTACAATCGTATCATTGTCCGGATGAAATCGAATTATGGCATGCCCGGTATCGTTGTTCTCACTCCTGTTTTACTATCAATTCCTGTAGGTAGCTTTCTGAGGACAAAATATTACGGAATCCGTTACGATAAGCTCATCTGGCTTATGGTTGGCCAGATCGTATGGTCGTTTATTTTTACCAGCTTTTATATGTACATTCAGCTGCCTATATCTCTTCCAACTCGATTTTACCTATCCTCTTCCGACAAATGGGTTCTACCGATTGATCAAACCAGCAATTCCGGATGAAGGTGTTCTGACTATGGATTAATTTGCCGGATCTTTTCCCGTATGAGTTTCCCTGATTCAGATAACATGGAATCGCTCCAACCTCCTTTTGAGTTTGCATCCGGTAATAGAACAGCAGAAGTTTCTTTTTTATCAGATACTGACCAGTTACACCAGCTCAAATTATGTTCTTCCATAAAATCGTACCAGGTTTTCAGCTCACCATGATCAATAGGGCCACTTCCGTTTGACTCGCAGGTTCCAAATTCCGTAACCCAGAGAGCAAGATTTTTATTTATGGCAAGTAAAGCTCTATCCCGTAACCATTGTTTATGAGTACCCGCATAAAAGTGAAGTGTATATGCTACATTTTTATCATCGATCGGATTATTAGCAGCTTCATCAACATTTTGTGACCAAAACGGTGTCCCTGCAATGATGATATTATCGGGATCATAGTTACGGATAGCGGCAATAACTGCATCATGGTATGGCTTGACAACCTTGTCCCATGAAACCCTGAGGGGCTCATTATAGATCTCATATAGAATATTAGGTTTATCCCCGTATCGACGGGCTATTTCAGAAAAGAAATTAATTGCTTCTTCCTGTTCCGATTCTGCTCTGTGCGAATGCCAGTCTACAATTACGTATATTCCCAATTCAATGCAGGCATCAATTACTGTAGTAATTTTCTTCATTTCTTCTTCCGGATTCATCAGATAACCACTATGTGAAACTGCCATGGCCGCACGAATTACTTCACAGTGCCAGTCGTCGCGCAGCCAGTTAATGCAATCGTAGTTGTAATACTTATCGATCCATTGACTCCAGAACATACTCATTCCTTCCAATGAGACCGGTTCACCACGCTGGTTAACAATATTTTTACCCTCAACTCTGAGTTGTCCAAAACGATCAACAATCCGATATTTTGATGAATTATTTGAATTTATACTCGATGAACAATCAGACAAGAACACGATCACCGATAAGCATAGGATCAATATGATCTTGTATGATTTCATCGAATTATTTATCATATCTCTTTACTGGTTTTATATCCGAAACGCTTAGTCCCTTTAAGTAAAAATAGTCTATTTATTATTGTTTGAAATTGATTTTCATCAGCTATTTAATGGTTTATTTAAACTACCCTGGCAATAGCCTGCAGGATCTATTTCAATTTTAGTAAAACCTCTGCCAATAATTACTTCAATAATATTTTTGTCTTTAATTTCTTCTTTAAGTTTGTCTACCTGATCCTTTCGAACTTCTATCCGAACCTTCTTACCATAATAACGTGCCCTTACATTGCGGTACCCATTCTTAATGAGGATCTGTTCAACTTCATCCACCTGTCTCAGTTTTTCCTCTGTAATCTCCTCATCATAAGGAATCCGGCTTGCAAGGCAGGCGTATGCATCCTTGTTCCATGTTGGCAAACCATATTTTTTACTGATGATTCTGATTTCTTCTTTTGTCAGGCCAGCTTCCTGGAGAGGACTCCGAATATTCCTTTCGCGCAATGCTTTTTCACCAGGCCGGAAATCTTCCCTATCGTCGTGATTCGAACCATCGAGAACAACCGTATATCCCAATGACCTTGCTGTTTTTACTATTTCATCGAATAAAAATCCCTTGCAGAAATAACATCTGTCCCGTGGATTCTTCCGAAACGCTTCTGAGTCAAGTAGATTCCTATTATTAATTATTAACATCCTCGCACCTATAATCCGGGCAGTTTCCTGGGCATTCAATCGCTCTCTTTCGGGTTGTAATGGAGAATCGGCATAAATTCCTATGGCCTTATCATCCTTAATATCATATACAATTTTTAGAAGAAGTGTACTATCGACACCTCCGGAATAGGCCACAGCAACATTTTCCATTCCAGTAATCAATTCTTTTACCAGCGACAGTTTATCATCAATCGTTATTGTGGACTCTGAATTCAATTTCCTTTTCTCAAATTTAAAAGCAGAATATTCGTCTGAATAGATCGACCGAATTGACTAGCTATACTTGAGTTATTTTGTTTTAATAGTCTTCGAGTATGTTGAGCTTATACTTTCACAAAGTGTGAGTATTGTCTTATTATTTTTATATGTTAAGAATTCCCAGCTGTTTCAGTTAATCAGCAACTTTAATCACTCCTCCTCCATTATAGGAATGGTATTCTCCATTATACATAGCATCGGCACCAACAGGACCGGCATTGAATGTTCCTTTTGAAACAACACGAACAAGATAATAAAAGTACATTGTATAATTCCCTATTCCTGTGAAGAAAATAATTCTGTCGTCACGGATATCCATGTATTCCGACGAGTAATTATTGTGCGGAAAATACATGCCGGGAGGAAGTGTTGTCAACCTAGGATTTTCAATTTCAAAGCAGGCAGGGAGTATATCGGATATTGCTATATTTTCAATATACTGACTGGTAAGATTTGTCAGAGACACTTCGATCAGAACAAGATCATTTTGTGAAAACTGATTGTCAGTAATAAGTCTCCCATTGCGGTCGTAATAATTTCTTCGTACTCTCAGATACCTGTCCTCTTCGAGATAGGAACCATCAGCAGCAATACCCTCTGTCTCCCAATAAAAGTATAGCTGACCATTACCCTCAGTTATCAATTCAACAGGCTTATTACCGACACTTCTCAATGAAATCATTAGATCCTTGTTGTCAAAATTCTGTATTGTTTTGCCATCGACCTTGACTGAACCTTTGATATCGCTCCCTGCAGCTATTCGTGCAATCTTACCCATAGCCAAAAATGCGAATGTTTGTTCCTGAGTATTCAGGTATCTGGTATTCTTAAGCGCATCGGAAATATGCTTTGCCATAATCCCGACCTGTGCATTCTGCGGGTCGATTTCAAGCAGGACATTCAATGCCAAAGCTTCATCGCGTATATAAGAATAGAAACTCCCTCCAAAACTTGTATTCGATTTCTCACCTTCGAATGCCAGGGGTAATACTTCCTTGGCTTTTTCCAGATCGCCGGTCAATGCATAAGCTGCAGCCAGCATGTACTTGCAATCAAGACTGATCTGTTCAGTACGTGAACGGTAATAATTCAAAAGACTCGTGGGTTTTTCTCCTGCCAATGTGAGTACATAGAGCGAATAGATAGCTTCTTGTGGGGCAATTTGTTTTCTCTGATTGTAATTATAATAGTAAGTGATCAATTCCTTTTTTTCGAGTCTCTTTTTTAAGTATTTTAAAAGCATATCGAGAAACGCATTATCGATTTCATAACCGGCTTTTTTCGCTTCCAGAGTAAAATGCGCCGCATAGGCCGATCCCCACCATGTTTCAGTTCCACCCCCTGGCCAATAGGTCAACCCTCCATTATACAATTGCATTAGTTTCAGACGGTCAAGCGCAGTCTGAACATTCCGAACAGCATCAGCCTGAGCATTCTGGTTTTTAAAAAGAGTTGTTACCAGATCACCAAAATATATCTGGGGAAATGCGCTGGAAACGGTTTGTTCGATACAACCGTATGGGTAACGTACGAGATAGTCGAGGTTTTTTAAATATTGTACCAGTGGATTTTTGCTAATAACAAGTTTGCCATCGACGCTGGTCGAAATGAATCCCTGATTGTCAACAGGAACTTTTTGACTCTTGCCAGCGGCCAGAGTACCGCTTCCCGAGCGTTTCTGCAAGGGTGATGCCGGACGGACACTGATCTCCGTTGTGTTTACGAATTTTTCACCCAAGGCCTGAGCTTCGAGAATTACCTTCGACGGTCCAATTTCTTTGCCAGCTTCAATTTCAAACAATACTTCGGCTTCTTTCGAAGGTGCAATGGTAACTGCACCTGATGCAGCAGATACAATCTTAACCGGTCCTTCTACTTTCAAAATTGTCTTACACAGTGCTTCTTTATCAGTTGTATTCGTAAGTATTGCAGTCACCAACACTCTATCGCCCGGACTTAAAAACCTCGGTAGCGCAACACTTATAACCAGCGGGTCAGCAACTTTCATATTTTTCTGAGCTGCTCCGAAAATCTGTCCGTTATATCCGACAGCCATTATGCGCAGATCACCTGAAAACTGTGGAATATCAATTTCATATGATGCTTCACCTTTATTATCAGTTTCGATGATCCCGCTCCAGAACGAGACAAGTTTTACACGATTGCTCTGCATAGGATTCAACCGTTTCTCCATTTCGGAACCATCACCACCTGTGTGGCTTCGCACCATAACTATTTCAGGAAAAAGATAGGGATAAACGTTACTTGTTTTAATGTCCAGCGCGCGCTTCTGGTAATAGAATTTATATGGATCAGGATTTTGATAACCTGCAACCTGTAATATACCTTCATCGACAATTGCCAAGGTCAATGCACTATTGGGTTTTGCTTTAACCTTAATGACTTGTTTGGTATTGGTTCTCGTTTTTTCAACTGCTTCAATACGAATGGGCATGTTATACGAAGGATTATCAACTTTAACCGATGCATACCCATGCGCAACTGTTAAAGGAAGATCGGATTCCTCATGGGGCCGGAACAGAGTTGCACTGATATAAACATTGGGAAGGTATTCTTCTTTTATGTCCAGTGCGAATGATGCAGCCCTCTTATCTGTCTCGATATAGAAGTGATCAATCACCTTGTCAGTTTCAAGTGTAACCAGCATCTTCCCTGTAAACGGAGCTTTTAACAGTATGTTTGCTTTATCACCTACATTATAGTTTTCTTTATCAGGTTCAATATCGATTTGACCTTCTTTATTTACTTTGAACGATCCGTAAGTTGTTGTGCCCCAACCATAAGCATAAAGGCGTTGCTGCACATAGGAAGTAACCCCGGGAGCTGCAATTCGCAGCTCGTATTCCCCAGACATATCCGGTACAAAACTGAACGAAGTGGATGTTTCGTTTATCTTGATTGTTTTATTTTGGAGAACCTTTTCTATCCTTTCAGACCTGTATCGGAAATATCCTCCCGATTCTGATAATACGGTCTTGTATTCATATCGGATTAGTTTTACCTGGGCATTAATATCAGTCAAAGCTGTACCATTTTTATCGACCGCAATAAGATCGAATCTCGCAGGTTGGTTGGTTCTCAAATAATAATCATCGGTCCGTGTACCAAAGAATACATCTTGTGTATATATATAGGATTGTTTCAACCGATTTACCGGTCTGCCAGTTTCATCAAATACTGTTGCAAATACATCAGCCCGAAGTGTTCCCATATTCTTATATTCCACAGGAATCTCAAATATTTCTTTGGCATTTCCCTCTTCATCTGTGGTATTTTCCCGGAAAAGATTGCTGAATGAGGTTTGGATACCTTCGATATAGTAACTGTATCCGGTATTTTTCTTAGGATAAAAATTAATACGCTGTGTTGATAACTCAACTTCATAATTTCTTCCGCTGGCAGGTGGCCCAAAAAAGTTTTGTGCATTGATACCAACCTCAATTTGGTCGCCTGGCTTAAATTCTTCTTTATTTAGAGAAAGGTCGACCTTGATGCGATCGGGCATGAACTCCTCAATTTTAATTACTTCTGATCCGATAAGCACGTCATTGCTTGTATAGACATTGGCCACATAGGAACCGGTTTGTGCCGAAGCCGGTAATGAAATTTGCGATTCGAAGGAACCATATTGATTCAACACTTTCCGTATGGTTTTAAAGGTCTTGCCATTTGGTGCAACAAACTTCAATATAAGAGGCAGATTCCCCGGAGTTTTCCAAGATTCGTCGCGAACAATAGCCGATAAGTTAATTGTCTCACCCGGTCGGTACAAATCGCGATCGCCATATATAAAAGCTTCAATTCCAGAAGGATTCAGGTATTTGCCACCAACGTCGAAACGGGAGGTATTGATGCGAGTTTGTTCGAGTGGTATAACATTATAATCATTTTCAAGCTGGGCAGTAATCATCGTAGTAGCAAAACCGGGAGTCTTCAGATCGGAAAATTCGTATATGGCCACTCCGTTCGCATCTGTTTTTGTGGTATGAACAAGCTGATTGTTACGGCCTATAAAACGCAAATTAACGTTGGCCAGCGGTTGAGCAGTTTTTATCGAATTGGCAAACACGACAATCTGGTTTTTTCCTTCTTTAATAATTAGCCCTATATCGGATATTGCGACCAGCTTGGATGCCCTTAACCAGTATTCGTCCGTGGAACGAACTTCAATAACATAGACTCCCTTGTTATCGGCCAGCTTATCTTCAAAATCGAGTGTCAGTATACGATTTGATCCCTTTCGCAGTAGTGAATTCGTCTCAACCTCCTTATCGAGAATTACATCGCCTAAATCGCCTATATCCTGGTAATTATAATAATAGTAATCATCATATTCATAATAGTAATAATCGTCGTAATAGCTATTACCAAGGTACCTTAGCAAGTTGTTTTCATAAATTTTTGAAATGATAATCTGTACTTTCGGAACATTCATAATGGCTACCTGTATATTCCTTGAACCTTTGCCCGACAGATAGTATTCGTTCTGATCGAGGAAACGGATTGTCGGTTCAACCTGACCAAATGAAACAGGCTGGGAATAATCATATTTTAATATACCTCCGATACTCCCCGGTAGTCCCTTACCGACAGTGATTTCATATTGCTGGTCAATGCTGAAATCTTCACTTTTGATGAGCATGTAACCCGGTTCAATTTCGAGGGTAAACCGGACAGCCGGATTTATTTTGATATATTTTTTCGCATTCTCATCGAGTACCTTTTGGGTAGTATAGAGCATGATGGTTCCTTCGTTGCCATCGTGGTTCGCCTGAAAATCGGTTATCTCCAGTTTAAATGGAGAAGGAATATCAAATTGTTCAACATATACTTCTGTTGTTTTTTCTGTACCCCCTTCGGGAATCAGACCTTTATCCATCTTCACTTCAATGGAATAATCTTTATCTTCCTTGCTGATTCCCGAAATCCACAGACTCATTTTATCAGAAACATCATTCGTCAGAACACGAAAATTCGTTTCTTTCCCATCAATCTGAAGAGCAAGAAACGATGCTGCTTCATCAGGTGTAACAGGATAATTGAAATCCATTTCAACACGCAAACCCTGTTCATTATTCTCTTCTGATACTTCCCAAAATGCCCGGGTGGCAAGTACTTTAAGGTATGGAGTATGAAATTCGAATTGTTTATCGCCTGAATACTTTAACTTTTTTACAAAATCGAAAATCATACCGGAAAAGCGTGCTGTATATTTTGTTGCCGGACTAAAGCCCGTACGCGGAGCAAAAACAAGCGTGCTGGGTGTTTGCCAATGAAATTTTCCTTCGACAACCGGTTCAAATTCAATGTATTCTTGATCTGTCCACACTCCTACAAGACTATCGGGGACAATTGCTGTATTGAAAGTAAAACTCAGCAATGCCTGAAGCGGAACCTCATCTTCAAAATTTTTTTCTAACAGACGAAGTTTTTTACCACCCGAACAACCAGCCAGAATAATCGCCAAAGTGAATATAAAAATGAATTTGCGTCTCATAGTACAGGATTTGAATGTTTCTTATAAAGCTAAAGAAAAAATCAGTAATCCTATGCGGACATCGGGTAAGAAAATCATCATAGAATCATGCATCTCTGAAAACAATGAAAGATACCTTTCATTAACTTCGCATCAGTGACATATATTGACTTATAAATTTTTGAAGAAATTCAAACGATATAAGATAATCTTGTGGTCCTGGTATATCCTTGATGCGTTTATCGCATATATTATTTTATTTCTTTTCCTGAATTTGCTTTTCCCTCTTTCGGTTGAAATTGAGTATTCTACTCTTGTGTTATCTTCAGAAAAGAACCTGTTACATGCTTTTCTTACCTCTGATGAAAAATGGCGTATGTATACGGAGTTAGAGGAAATAACACCAGAGCTAAAAAAAGCAATCGTATTTAAGGAAGACAAGTATTTTTATTTTCATCCCGGGGTGAATCCCGTAGCTATTCTAAGAGCATTCTATAATAACCTAAGCAGCGGGAGGAGAACTTCGGGAGCGTCGACCATAACCATGCAGGTAGCCCGTTTGTTGCAACCTAAAGAAAGAACCTACCTGAACAAAATCAATGAATTGTTCAGGGCATTCCAGCTTGAGCTCATGTTTACCAAGGATGAGATATTACAACTTTATCTGAATCTTGTTCCCTATGGCAGCAATATCGAGGGTGTAAAATCGGCCTCAGTAATTTACCTGGGGAAAATGCCCGATCACTTAAGTCTGAGTGAAATAACAGCTTTGTCGATAATCCCAAACCGGCCTGTCTCTTTACGTCCGGGTATGAATAACGATCGCATTGTCGAAGAGAGAAATAAATGGTTGAACCGATACAGGAAAGCCGGTTTGTTTCGTCCGGAATATATCGATGATGCACTCACTGAACCATTGAATGCATACAGGCATGAAGTACCAAGGCTGGCACCTCATATAGCATACCGACTGAAAGCACAACATCCCGGACACAATATCCTTCATGCAAGTCTGAATTTTGAACTTCAGCAAAAAATAGAAAAAATTACCAGTGAATACAGTCGCCGGTTGTATTTTCAGAATATAAAGAACGCTGTCGTGCTGGTTGTCAAGAATCAATCGCGAAAGGTTATTGCATACGTCGGATCGGCTGATTTCAATAATGTGGAAGATGGCGGACAGGTTGACGGAATGAGAGCTACACGATCGCCAGGAAGCGCTCTTAAGCCACTGTTATATGGAATTGCCTTTGATAAGGGTCTTGTTACGCCGAAAACTGTAATCACTGATGTACCTACCAGTTTTTCGGGATATGAACCTGAAAATTATGATGAGAAGTTTAATGGGAATATCACAATTGAGAATGCACTGGCTTCTTCCCTGAACGTGCCTGCGGTAAAACTACTGTATACTATACAACCATCGACATTTATTGAGAGACTAATCGAAGCCGGGTTCATAAATATAATATCTGAAAAAGATCATTTGGGACTATCCATGGTACTGGGAGGTTGCGGAGTTACCCTTGAAGAACTTACAGGCTTGTACTGTGCTTTGGCAAATAAAGGTATATTCGGTTGTCTGTGTTATTTGCAGAACGATACCACGATAGAAAGCCGAAAGATACTGACAGAAGAATCGGCGTTTATGATCACCGAAATACTCATACAATTAAAACGTCCCGATTTGCCTGTGCATTGGGATAATTCTGTGCACACACCAAAAATAGCATGGAAAACAGGAACCTCCTACGGCCGGAGAGATGCCTGGAGTATTGGCTATAACAACCGGTATACCGTAGGAGTATGGGTAGGTAACTTTTCGGGTGAAGGTATACCGGACCTGAGTGGTTCAGAAATTGCCACACCCCTCCTATTCCAGATTTTCAACGCCATTGATTACGACCCGGATAAGGAATGGTTCAGTATACCTGAAAAACTCGATCTGCGTTATGTATGTTCACAATCGGGGAAAGTACCGAATGAATACTGCGACGATCTGATCATCGATTATTATATCCCAGGTGTATCAAGCATGGAACAATGCACTCATTTAAAAAAAGTATTTACTAATCCCGATTCGACGATTTCCTATTGCACGTCGTGCAAACCTGATATTGGTTATATCACAACATATTATCCGAACCTTGCTCCCGAATTAATATCTTATTATGAGCTTAATAATATTCACTTCCGCAAAATACCTCCTCACAATCCGGAGTGCGAGCGGTTGCTGTCAGGCAGCAATCCTGTTATTACTTCACCTGTTCATGAAAACGAATATTATGTGAATGTAAAGGATAGTATGGAGATTATGTTAAGCTGTAATGTTGCCAACGATGTTGAAAAAATATACTGGTACATCGATAATAAGTATTTATGTTCGGTGGTTGCGAATAAAACAACATTCTTCCAGCCTCACGAGGGAAGAGTGGAAATAAGCTGCTCCGATGATAAAGGCAGAAACACAGATATTGTCATCTATGTGAGATATACAAGCTTCTAATCAATGTATTTAAATGCAATTATTATTTTTTATAGAAACTTTCAGGTGGTCCAAGGTAGCTTTTACCGATTTCTTTTGTTTCAATTACAATTTTCTCAACCACTACTCCGGGCGTAACCATCCAGAATTTTAATGTATGAAGTCCCGCCTTACCAATCCTATGTTCTGTTGTAAGTATGCGTATATTATCCGTAACCGAATTATTCCAGTATGCAGGGTATTTCCAGTCAGGTACAGTATCATACTCATTAATTTTAAAAATCTTTGGCACTTCATTATCAAATGAAACGGCATATTGCATTCCTTCATTATTATAAATATTTAACGATGGAGCAACATACACATTCACGTTCACCTTGCCCGGCGAAAACAAGTGTACATTATACTCCAGGCGCGGGTTATCACCCTCAGGCTTCAAAGTATGATACGTTGTCGGGAAAACTGTAACGCCGGACAGTGTGCGTCCAAAGCCAGGGATTATTTGCCATTGCATACCTTCAACTTCAACCTTATTGGAATAATGCTCAGCTTCGATAGAAACATAACCGTTTGCCTCAATAAAACCTGAGAAGTTTTTCAGATCAGGCCTGGAATGTTTTATCGCCCTTACATGAACAGACACCTTTGTACCGATATCTGAAATTATTGTCAGAGTTGATACATTATTGCCTTCTTTTAACTTTTCCCAGTCAATACTGATCCAGATCCTTTCCTCCTTTTCAATCTCTCCCTGAGCTGAAGATACCAGCAACCATAAATTTTCTTTGTCGATTGAATAGTCATATTTACCAGCACCTCTGTTAAATAATTCAATATAGTATTCCTGTTTGTTGAAATTATCAAACTCCTGCAACCATGCTTCTGTTTCTTCATTGGGCCACCAACTGCCCGATCCTTCAATCATAACGCCCATTTCTGGTTTCTCCGGTAACCTGATTTCTTTTACTTCGGACATGATATTCGTTTCCGGATTGTTCCACGAAGTATACCCTATGTGTGTTTGCGACATAAAGTGATTCCATTTTCCGCCAGAAAGCTCATGGTGATAAAAATTAGTAATGGCAGCATCGTTTTCAAATAATTCTCTTGCTTTTTGAGCCAAAGCATTTGTTGAAGCTCTGTTCTGTTCAACATATAGATGGTTTTTAGCGACAGAATAGTACATCTCATTCAGGTTCGCGCAAGCCTCAATCTGATGGACCACAAGTTGATAATAGGCATCCTTATATTCCCTGGGGAGTAAAGCTCCAATTTTCTTCGCTGACGCAAGCAGATCGTTGTAATCTTTCACAACAGTTTCAGCTTCACGATAATTAAATAAACTATAGCTTTCAGGTTTCAGCATTTCGGGAGTACGTCGATAATTAAAACGAGTGTACTTTGTCAGAAATTCTGTAATTTCTGATGCATACTCAGTACCAAATTGTTCCTCTGCCCATTCTCTGGCATATTCCGTTAATTTGTCAGCAGTAATCCTATCAGGATTCCATGCATAATCCAGAAAAAAATCAATAGGAAATTCCATGGGCTTCAAGTCTCCAACATTCACAATCCAAATGCGTTCGACTCCATGTTCAAAAGTCAGATGCATTTGTTCCCAGGTTCTTGAAACAGGATTCACATTCAACCACCGGTAGCTTACTGGTCCTCCTACAAAGTCGTAATGATAATACATGCCATAGCCTCCGGATCGTGCAGGTGCATCAGGTTCAGGTAATCTCCGAATATTGCCCCAGTTATCGTCACATAGTAATAATGTTATATCGTCAGGAACTCGCATACCCTCATCATAATAATCCTGAACCTCTTTATAGAGTGCCCATGCCTGCGGAAGCTCAGAAGGTTGTTTTCCTGTTTCTTCAGCCAGTATTTGTCGCTGATCCGCAATGATTCTCTCAAGCAAGGCAATTGCAGTTCCTTCGGTCATTGCTTCATCACCATCACCTCTCATACCTACAGTAATTATCGTTTCATAGTCTTTTCGTTCCCGGATACTTTCGCGCCAGAAATTCCGAAGGGTTTCAGGATTTTTTTCATAGTTCCATGGTCCCGATCCATACCTGCGCCATTCATCATGTGCACGTAATAGAGGTTCATGATGAGAAGTTCCGATAACAATTCCATATTCATCGGCAATTTCAGGATTCATTTTATCGTCATCAAAAAAAGCACTTCCCCACATAGCCGGCCATAAAAAATTACCTTTCAGACGAAGAATAAGTTCAAACACATGTTTATAAAACTCATGATTGAATCCGCCAAATTTTTCGCCGGCCCAGCCTGATAATGCAGGTGCTTCGTCGTTTAAAAATATCCCGCGATATTTCACTATAGGATAGTCCGAATATGTTCCCGAAGCAATATAGAGTTCATCATATTGTTTAACTGGAACATCGGCCCACCAGTACCAGGGCGAAACTCCAATTTGCGCCGAAAGATCATATATTCCAAAAATGACACCTCTCTTGTCGCTTCCTGTGATAACAACTGCTTTATCGATACCTTCAATCACATTATCGATTGTTGTAATAAGAAATGCTTCCCATTTTCCTTCAATAGAAGCCACATCAAGTAGTTTTTGTTCCACCAGGTTTTTAATAAGTACACTTCCCCCCAGTGTACCTATTATAACAACCTGTTGTTCTTCAGAATTGAGCTCAGAATAAAGTTGAGGCTTAATCTTTGTAACTCTCTCGATATCGAGTAGAAGGTCGTTGACAGCACGCAAGACTCCTGTATCATCATCCTCATCAACTAATATCGCTGCAGCAATTCCGTTGGCAACCAAAGGAAAACTACCATCAGTATCGCTAAACTGAATATATTGAGGTGAATCAATTGCTAACGCATAAATGCTATTAAGGCTAAAACACCAGAAGGCAGTCAGAAAAAGTTTTAACAAGAAATAAATAGACTTTTTTTCTCGAGTTACCGGGATAAGACTTACTTTGTTCTTTTGAGATTGTTTCATGATGATCAGTTTTTAAGTTTTTTATTCGATATTCCTGATGTGATTCAATGAACATTTGGTTTATCGACACATGAACCACTAAGTTACTACTAAGTTCTTTTCCAAAAAAAATTTGCTTTAAATGCCGATTGAAAAGCATATCGCCTATATCCAATTAAATTAAAACAATAAATGGTAATGTAAAGAAGTGATGATTGTTTGTCGAACTGATGTATAGACCATTAAATATGTCTAAAAGTATTTTACAGAAATTTTATATTTGTCTTTACATAATAACACCTGATACATGCTTCGCAAACTATTGATATTGCTCTATCAGCCTTATAAGTGGTTGTTTTACATCCCGTTTCTGGCTTTAAATACGCTGATTTTCGGAGTTATTGCAGTAATTGTAGCAAGTCTTGTAAACCAGCGAATCGGTAGTTACTATGGAGGTGTTCTCTGGTCACGATTAAATTCCATACTGGTTCCGATGATCGTAAAAGTTAAAGGAAGAGAGAATATTGATCCTGCAACTTCTTATATAGTCCTTACAAACCATCAGAGTTCGTACGATATTTTTCTTGTTTACGGCTGGTTGGGAATCGATATAAAATGGGTGATGAAAAAGGAGTTGCGCAAAGTACCAGGCGTGGGATTCGGGAGTGAAAAAGTCGGACACATTTTTATCGATCGTTCCAATAGCCGTGCAGCTCTTGAAAGTCTTGCGGTTGCAAAGAAAAAACTGGTGAACGGCACATCGGTCGTAATTTTTCCCGAAGGAACCCGGAGTAAAACAGGCAATCCCGGGCCATTTAAACGTGGTGCTTTTAAATTGGCTTTTGACCTGGAACTTCCGATATTACCCGTCACTTTAATTGATACCCGGAACATTTTACCTGCCGATTCATTTAATCTTCTTCCCGGCAAAGTTGAAATGATTATTCATGAACCAATTGGTATCGAAGGATTTGAAGAGAGCAATATGAACGAACTGATTGATAAAGTCAGAAACCAGATTTGTAGTGTATTGCCTAAGTATTAGTAAGACAATCACATTTTTCAGCCTGTCGATTATTATTATAAAACCTGTTGTAATTAAAAGGTATCTTATTGCTGAAACTGCCCCATAAAAGATATTTCAGCAACGGATTTCCTCTTACGAATGGAATTCTCCCTTTCCAGCAAATGAGAAGGAAAATCCTTTGAATCTGATTTATATCCAATCGCAGCTATAGTCAGAGGTTCATAACCATTAGGTAGTTTTGTCAATTGCCTGATCTTTTCTTTATCGAAACCTCCCATCGGATGGGCTGAGAGTCCTGATGAAATAGCCTGAAACACAAGATTCGAATAAGCCATGGCAGTGTCGTGAACTGCATATACATTCTCTTTGTTATTAGAATCGGAAATTATTTGTGCCACCGTAAGAAGTAATAAAAAAGAGTGTCGGGCCCATTCCCTGTTTTTTTCATTCAGGCAGACTAACCAATCGGCATATTCCGGATTATCTTTTACTACAAAAATGAATCGCCAGGGTTGTTGATTCATACTCGACGGAGCCCAACGGGCTGCTTCAAACAAACTTTCGATAATATTTTCGGCAATTGGTTTATCAGAAAAAAGAACCGTACTCCGCCGGTTGAGGATCAATTCATGAATTGACTTCACAGCTTTATCATTTGGTTAATAAATTGTTAATTTATGCTAAAACATGCATTCGAAAAAACATTTTTCAAATTGGTGATTTAATTTTGTGGTACGTAACTTCATTGTATTGTTTATTGGAAATAAAATATTAAGAGACCATGAAAGCACAAATTTTTGTTCTGCCGATTTCCGCAATTTTGGGTGCTGGCTATTTTCCATTATGTCAGGCTCAGGACGAGGATTCTTATAACAATTCTCCAAAAACCAGTTACGATGTACATCGTAACTACGACGAAAACGGTAATCTGATTTATTACGACTCGGTTGCTGTATCTACATGGGGTTTCGATACTTCATCTACAGAAATTGATTCATTACTTGACGCATGGGAATATGGAACTCCCAACCGTTTATATCCTTTCCATTATGGATTTCAATTTCCGGGCGATCCTTTCGGTTACTTGCCTGAATTTGAATTTGATTTTGTTATCCCCGATTTACACGATCTTCAGGAGGGTTTCGAATACAATTATTCAATAACTCCTTCCAATACCCTTAACTCTCCTTTATTCCCCAGCGATACAATATTTCATCAATATCATTATATGCCTCCATCCGGATGGAATCTCAATATTGATGAACAAATCTATCAGATGGAGAAATTCTTTGAAGAGTTTAATGAAAGGATGGAGAAACAATTCTATGAACCCTTTTACTATTTCAATGAACCATGCCCTGCTCCAAGTGATTCAACCGGATACCAGAATACCGATCCTAAACTATATGAAAATAGTTATCAGGAAGATGTAATTCATATTTAGGTTGAAGAAAGGTGTATCTAAAGATCAGGTTTTGCCAAAGCAATTGCCAAAGAAGCAAAAATACCAGATCCGGAACTTGCCTGATGCAGAATGCAGGATTGGGAGTTGTATTGGCTTTGACCCATTTTGGAAGTGATACTGCCATACCTGCCGCAATATTCACTATCTGGTGCATACTCACGGCTTCATTACTGGTATATTTCTGGAGTTATATTGAAAAAAGACAAAGTGGAACCGTCTGAAATAGTAAAACGCAAACGAATTATCGCAGGTTTTTGTGTGCTTCTGCTTATTCCCCTCGGCATCCTTGCGAAGGAATATCATGGACCTGGTGATTATCTGATATCGGATAAATTAACGGGCTCCTTATATATTATCTTCTGGAGTTCATTGTTATACTTCTTCCTTCATCGTATACCTTTTATAGTTTTAATAATTACGGTATTCATCATAACATGTTTACTTGAATTTCTTCAATTGGTAACATCACCTTTTCTTGATACCATCCGTTCATATTATATTGGTCGGGCATTACTCGGTAACTCATTTAACTGGAGCGATTTTATTTTCTATATTTTAGGTGGTATTTTTTCCTATATTATAATCCTTACTATAGAAAGAAGATATAAGGAAGGAGTGAAAAACATCTGAATTACTACGATCCAAAAGGAAAGGATTGTTTCTTAAATATCCTCTATATCGCTCAGATGCAAATTCAGTGCCTTAACCGAGATTTTAATTTCCCAGGCAGAGAGTGCAAGAGAAGCTATCAATAAGACCAACGCTACACCGAAAATAATTTCTGCAACAGCAATCCATTCAACATAAAGAAGAAACATACAACCAATATATAATAGAAGACTCACAATACCTAGTATCTGCATGTTTTGTATCAGTAAAATACGCTTACGTAAATTTCTGATTTGACTATAAATTAATGTGTCAGGTTTTTCTTTATACTTAGCATGTAACGTCCTTACAATCTGTGCGATGGTTAGAAAACGATTGGTATATGCTAATAAAAGCAATGAAATTGCTGAAAAAAGTAATGCAGGAGTAGTCAATGACAGTTTCATTGTATACTTTTTTTCAAAGATACAAACTCCTCTTTAATTAAAGTCAGTTATTATTTTAGGTATTTGGCGATTGTTTCCAGAAGGACTTTGTAGCGAATAGGTTTGGGAAGAAAATCGTTGCATCCGACAGCAATACAATTCCTGCGGTCTTCTTCCATGGCAAATGCAGTTTGTGCAATAATAATAATTTCTTTTCGAAACGATTTAATACTTCTTGTGGCTTCCAGTCCATTCATTTCCGGCATTTTAATATCCATGAGGATTAAATTCAGCTGCGGATTTACACGTGTAATTTCAACAGCTTCACGACCATTCTTTGCTCGTAAAATTCCAACATTTGTTCTTTGTAGTGCGGTTTCAAGATAAATATAATTTGTTTCTTCATCTTCAGCTATTAAGATTGTGTATTGCGACCAGTCATAATCAAGATCCTGGGAACTGATACTGGAAGAAACCTGATGTTGTGTTTTTGTCATGGAAATATACTTTTCTCTACTTATATCAAATAAGGTTTGTTATGCTCTGGAATTAGATAATATCGTTATTCGAAATCACTGTGAAAACATCATCAAATCTCGTAGTTATACGCTACCATATTTCAAATGTTTTCTTTTTACATAAAATACAAAAAATCTTCCATGAACATCTGAATTAAAAATATACTTAAAAGAGTTCAAAACAAAATCTGTCCATAGAAACTAGATTTTTTTCTGATGAAAAAATGTCTAATATTCAATTATTTAAAACGATCAGGTAGTCAAAAAACTGTTAATAACTCGACATTGCCTGAGACCTGATTTGTCACCCTTATATTAATGAATTTCATTAATATTATATGGTGTCATCTGGTATACGTAATAGTTTAGCCAGTTAGAGAATAGAAGATGAGCATGGCTTTTCCATCGAACTCTTGGTTCTTCCTCCGGATTGTTATTACGGAAATAATGCTTTGGAATATCTATATCAAGCCCTTTACTAACGTCTCGTTCATATTCATTCTTCAGGGTAGTGGGATCATACTCTGCATGACCTGTAACATAAATCTGTCGGCCGTTTTTTGATGCCACCAGGTACACTCCTGCTTCGGCCGATTCGGCAATAATTTCTAATTCTTCGATCTTGATAATATCCTCCCGTCGTATTTCTGTATGCCGTGAATGTGGTGCATAAAAAACTTCATCAAATCCCCTGATAATAGGTATCAGAGGATTATTGACCGTATGAACGAAAACCCCGAACATTTTTTGAGATAGAGGATATTTAGGTATCTTATAAAAATAATAAAGTCCGGCCTGAGCTCCCCAGCACATAAACATTGTCGAAGTAACATTTGTTTTCGACCAATCCATTATCCGTGTGAGTTCCTTCCAATAATCAACTTGTTCAAATTCCAGATGTTCTATGGGAGCTCCGGTAATAATCATACCATCGAACTTTTGTTTTTGAATTTGCGGAAATGTTTTATAAAACTCCTGAAGATGATCCAACGGTGTATTTTTTGAAATATGATCCTTGGTATGTAGCAGAACAATTTCAATCTGAAGGGGCGAATTTGAGAGTAATCGTAAAATATGTGCTTCAGTGGCAATCTTTAAAGGCATCAGGTTAAGGATTACAACTTTCAGTGGACGAATATCCTGATGAATTGCACGAGTTTGTTTCATAACAAAAATATTCTCCCTCTCAAGAATTTCTACTGCCGGCAATTTATCAGGTATATTTAAAGGCATCGTTTGTCAAATTAGCTCACAAAAATAGGATTAATCTTCAAATATTTTTAAAGTTTTGAATATAGCACCTCTTTTATTAAACGAATTTAGTTCGTTAGTTAAGTTTATAAATGCCTGAATTCCATTAAATTATATTTTTGGCATCTTATTTGCAATTCATAATTTTAACAACACATAAAATTTCAGGCGATGAAAAAAATGATGTTAATATTGGCTATGTTGTTGATCGCAGCAACTTCATACAATCAGACTTCCAGGAAGCCTGCCAATACAAAAACTGCTGCAACAAAGGAGAAACAAAATCCCACACGCACAAGTTCTACTTCTATTTCACAATCGACAAATGAAAACAGGTCAGTTAATGTCAACAGATCTGAACAAACTGGTCATGTAACACGTCCTGAATATTCAAGAGAAAGAACAACACGAACTGACGAGAACAGGATAAGTCAACCTGTAGTAACTCATAATACGAATGATAATAGTGTGGAAGGTCCCGTTCGTAACAGGGCTTCCCGATATACTTCAGCAAATACGGGTTCTCCACATCAGACAACCACTCAAAACAGAGTTAGGAGACCCGAAGCAGTTGTATATGAATCTCCAAGGGTATACCGTGAGCAGCATGTAGTGCATCATCATTATGCAAGTCCTCCCGCTACTAGAGAGTACAGAGCTTATCATTATGTATACCGCAGACCTGTTGGTATCGATATCTACTGGACTCCGTTTATGCACCGTCACTTCATTAGTATCTATCCAATGGTCCCTTATTGGTACTATCAAACAGGATACAGAATTGAAATGATATCGGCTTACGATGCATTATACTATCAGGGTGAGGTTATGACAGTATACGGAAGGATAACTGAAGTTTATTACTCCAGAGCAACTGATGAGTATTTCCTGTACTTTGGTCCTTATTATCCTTACCATGATTTCACAGTAATAATGCCCGGATATCTTGCCCGAAGGTACAGTCATCATCCTGAAAGCTTCTTTACAGATCAGTACCTGGCTGTTACCGGACTTATCACCTCATTCAATGGCGAACCTGAAATCGTTGTAAAAGAATCGTTCCAGATGCATCTGTACTAGGAAATACCGATATTAATATTACAAAAGAAACTGTCTTAAAAGAAACTTTGAGACAGTTTCTTTTTGTAAATCACCTGACAATTAATATCCTTTCTGCTACTGCGAAATTCCTGATCTTTAAGCTTATCATTAAAATGAACCTCTTTTTCAACTTGGTAACTTGGCTTTTTTTTGTAAGTTGTTAACAAACTCTGGTCCAACAATAAATTATATTAAAATGAAAAAGTCAATTATATTCTTGGTTGTATGTTTTACCTGTATAAATCTTAGATCACAAACTAAGGTTTTACTCCAGGAAGGTGAGATTGTACAAGTAATTCTGAATGAAAACCTCGATAGCAGGATTTCTAAAGTCGGCGATCAGGTCAGTCTTGAAGTTGCGGAAGATGTTATTATCGATACTATTATAATCATTAAAAAGGGAACACTTGTTTACGGTACGATCGCAGAGACGAAAGAAGCAAACTTTGCGGGAATACAGGGTAAACTTGGTTTTACAATTGACTATACTGAAGCAATAAACGGTCAAAGAATTAAGTTGCGATCATTCCAACAGGCAACTGGTGAATCAAGAACCGAAGAAGTTATAGTTATCGCTGTAATTGTTAATCCGATATTTTTGGTCTTTAAAGGCAAAGACGTAACTATTGAGAAAGGTACAGCATATTCGGTATATGTTGATAAAGACTATGAATTGACACTCTAAGAACTATCAAATCGTAATAAAGAAAAGCTCATGGCAAGTGAAAAAAACTGACTCTGGTTCCTTTTTTATTGGTTATTTTTTCTGAAGCAGTAGTATCGGGTACTCACTTTAATTATAGGTGTATAAATATCAAACCCCTTTTCATTTTTATTTAAAGACATCAGGATTTGATAAGATATTACCAGGAAGATATAGACAATTTCAAACAGATTTTAATACTATCTTTGAGTTCGTGATGAATTAGTGGTTTGATAATCACAGGTTGCTATTCAGCAAGGAAGTCCTATTTCAAAATATTTGTTCAGAAATATAAATTTACGCATGATCAGTAAGCCGGTTCTGGTTGGAATGACGTTGGAGGAAATACGAAAAGCCTGTGAATTTTTTAATTTACCCAAATTTGCAGCACGAGAAATTGCCTTATGGATATACCGTCGCGGAGCGATTGGTTGTGAACAATTTACTAATATTTCCAAGAAAATCAGGCAAACATTAGCTGATCAATTTGAAATGGGTTTGGTTCCACCTCAAAAAGTAAGTATATCGAACGACGGAACAAAGAAATATCTTTTTCCTGTACATAAGAATCGCTTTATTGAAACAGCTTATATTCCCGAAGTTAAAAGGCATACTTTATGTGTTTCGTCTCAGATTGGATGCAAACTAGGATGCCTGTTTTGTATGACAGCCCATCAGGGTTTCCAGGGGCATCTTTCAACTGGTGAAATGTTAAATCAATTATTAAGTGTACCGGAAAGAGAACAAATTACCAATCTGGTATTTATGGGAATGGGGGAACCATTTGACAATACCGAACCGGTATTGAAAGCTCTGGAAATTCTAATCGCAGATTACGGTATGGCTTTAAGTCCCAGAAAGATTACTGTTTCCACAGCAGGGTTAATTCCAGGTATGCAACGATTCATCAGAGAGAGTAAATGTCAGCTTGCTATCAGTCTTCATAGTCCGTTCGCTGAAGAAAGGGCTATATTAATGCCGATCGAGAAAATTTATCCAATCCATGAAGTGATTGCCAGACTCAAGGAATTTACTTTTGAAAAACAACGAAGAATTTCTTTCGAATATATACTTTTCAAAGGATTCAATGATTCAATTCGTCATGTAAACCAGTTGGTGAGATTACTAAATGGTTTGCGATGCAGGATTAATCTGATGCGTTTTCACAGTATCCCTGATTCACCCCTGCAAAGCACCGATGAGAGGATACTGCAGGCATTTCGGGATAAACTTAATGCAAAAGGTATAATCACAACTGTTCGAGCTTCTCGAGGAGAAGATATTCTTGCTGCCTGCGGACTGCTATCCACAAGAATTCAAGTATCATAATAAATGAGAAATTATATTAATCTCTCTCATGCAATTCATCTTTCCTTGAAATTATCAATAAATGGTTTTATCTGTTAAAAAGTATTTTTGCCTGTTGCTGGTGCATGCACTATTAATGATTCTTCCTGTCAAATGTCTTCTTAAAGCCCAGGGAAGGTATGGTTCACAATTACCCATAAATGCAATTATCAGTTTATCATCAAGAAAGGGATTCCTATACTGCGGTATCGATAATTATCTTCAAGTGGATTATTCTCTCGCTACCGGCTGTGATAGCTTTATTCTATGCAGCACAAATGGTTTGCTCCTAAACGATACACTCGATAAGTTCATTAGTATACCTGAACGTTCGGGTAATGCTAGGTTAAGCATACATTGTCTTATTGATAAAGACACATTTACTCTTGGGTACAGGTATTTCACTGTAATTTATGTGCCCAATCCTTGCTTAACATTGAATGATCGGCCAATCAGTTCACCCATTTCATTAAGTAAATACGCATTTCTTTCATGCGATAGTCTGGGAATATATTTTAGCGATGATATTTATGGTTCAGAGAATTGGATGCGAATAACTGATTTTACTATTGGTTATAATTACGGTGAATTTTATATTTCCCACCTGAACATTACGAACAAGATTACTGCTCAGACCAGAGAAATAATCAACAGGCTTGGACCTGATCACGAAATCAGCATCATGTTCAGAGTGGAATCGCAGGGAAAGATTCAGAAACAATTGCCAATCTATAGGATCAATCTTTATTGAAGTGCCTGTAACTTCTTTAAAGCTTCCTTTATTGTAAGTTTCTTTTTTTGCTGATAAGCAACAACAAAAGCCCTGGGTACACGGCATGCAATGCGAAGTCTATCGGCATCCCGATAATTATCGAAAGATCCGATCTGGTATTTAAACCATGCACCTTCCATGATCTCCCTGACGGTATCGGTTCCGGTATAGAAGGTTCTTATATAGTCGCCTTTCAATTGCACAGTATGAGCTGCAATCTGAACTCTGAACTCAATTCGTCCACCTTCAGGTACCAGATTATTATCTACAGGGATTTTTTTAAATACTTCTTCGGGTGGAAGATTGATCACAGGATTATTAAAAAAACGTGCAAGTTCTTCAGGAGTCACATCATTATCCCATCCATAATCATATTCGACTGGAAAATCCTGGTAAATTTGAATTGCCCTTCCTTTATCGCGAATAGCAAGTTTCTCGAGTTCAAATGCTTCATGCATTTTATATTGAATCCACTCAGGTTTGTCAGCTTCCAATAGTATTTCTCTGATGGCATTTGCTCTAGCTATGGTTCTCTCTCCTTTATGTTCATAATATTTTGCCTTATTCATCCCGGATGCATAATGATTCATCTTTTTCATTTCTTCCTGGAACTTAAAACAATTCTCATCAAAAACCATATATATAAGTCCATGCCCTTCCTGAAATATAGCTGAAGCTTCCATAAAATTTTTAATCATTTTTTTATAATTCGCTGAACTACCTTCGATCTTTTCCCGATCATCCATCGCTTTAAGAAGTTCCAATGCTTCTTTTTCTATTATTATACCTGTATTTAGTGTTTCAATTCCTTTCTCAAGGCGCTTTTCGTCAATAACCTCGAGTTTGATATTAAGTTCGCCCCGATAGTCAGTCAGAAAAATATCTTGCGAATACAAATTGAATAGATTGAAAATGGAAAAAGTAATACAATAGATAACTTTCATTGAGGTTATGTCAAAATATGTACACATCCCCAAAAATAAATAATCAAGATTGTAGTAACTAAGAAAAACAAAAGAAAAGATTAACTCCTTATTATTAAGAAATATCGTTAGATACTTCCGGTGCCTCATATACCAGGTATCCAAGCACCAGAAGTGAGATAAAAGGTATTACTAGAATCGCCATCCACATGATCATAGTAATTTTGATTACAATACAAATATAATCATTCGTCAAATATTTTCCAACTTTCGTCAAAGAATTTTAATATTTCGTCATAGATTAATTCATGGAATGATATAAAAAATACCCTCTAATTGCTATAAAACCTAGAGGATCGAACAAAAAAAACGGTAAAACAAAAGTTTCACCGTTTTACGTGGTTTAGTATAAGTAGTATATTACATTTCGTTTGAGGCTTCTGGTGCGGAATATACGAGATATCCAAGAAAAGCTATGCATAGGAATGGAATTGAAAGGGCTATGATTAGCATATAATTAAATATTATTAATTGACAACAAAAATAATCATTCGTCACAAAAAAACAAACGTTCATCAAAGAAAATTATTTTCTTGCTTCATTTTTTTGGTTTTTTATATCTCATTCGACCAAATTCAATTACTTACTTCCCAAAGCGATCTTCTATCCTGAAAATGCCATATTTTTGAATCATATGCATTTCCCTTTTTATAAATTGCAATTTAAGCCTGCCTGTTTTTACTTTGTAGGTGAGCCATACACTAACCGCTGTGTTGCTTGCTTACGAAGTTTTCATCGTAAACAGATACGTTATAGTATGATTCTGTTATATTGCCTGTAAATTAAAAGGATTTTGTGTATTTTGTTCATAAGTAACATATCCTTGATTTCAGATGGAACAATATGTTTTACCCTTACTTCACTTGATTTCTGCAAATAATCGCGAATTACACCTTAAATATTTTACATGATCTGATGATCCCAAAGCTAGATTGATAAATCATCATTCTAATTCTATCGTGATTCTTTCGGTCTGATTATATGAAGTTTAAAGGGTAAAATGATACCATCTCAGGTTATGGCATTATGGATTTTTTTTATTAGTTTTCGGATATGCTCCTGGGTTGTATTGTCAAAGTCACTTATTTTGATATTTTTAGCCTCACAGTAGTTGATAAATTGCGATGCCAATATAGTCCTCGATAAGCCCTGTTCGAAAATATAATTGGAGTTTCTTTCGGTAATACCCTCTCTGCGTTGCAGGACAAATTTCTTAAAATCCAGTGTAGAAAAAACATCTTCAGCGTATTCATATTCTACTATCCTGATAATTTTCCGCTTCATATCTTCTTTACGCGCAAAGAAAAATGAATTTGATATTTCATTAAGCATTTCTTCTGCTCGTGTCTCACCCATAATCAGTATAGAAAAATCAACTTTCCATCCCAACAATATATTGGCTAACAGAGGTATATTGGTCAGTCCTGTAGATGGAATGAAGGAAGGCATAGGAGAGCAATTCAGGAGTCGACAAAAGGTATTCAAATAATAGTAAGTGAGTGTATCTTCGACAATAATATTATTTTGAGCCTGAATAAAATCCTGATTATTAATACGAACTCCCATTAAAGAATATACCGGTGAGAGAGTATCGGTGGAAGCACTGTAAAGAGTTCCTGAATCGAGAATCACAGTTTCACTCTTATCATCAAGTTCATCGGTTCTCTGGACGGCAAGAATCCTGTATAGCTTATTTGGATCGATAAGATGTGGAGAGTGAGTGCAATAAATAATCTGAATCGATTCTTTTAAATCCTCAAATACTTTCAGAACATCTTCCTGAGCCCTTGCATGCAAACTAAGACCTGGTTCATCGATCAATAAAATCTGTGCTATATGGTTACGTCTTGCAGTGGCTTTTAACTCAAGATAAAATGAAAGAAACCACCTTACTCCCCTGCTTCGCTGTTTCGGGTATAATCTCTCAAATTTATCCTTGATCCAGAATTCAAGATAAGGCTTGCCACTTTTCTCAGGATGAGTATAATCATAATGTTCCAGTTCAAAATTTAAACATATCTTACTATCTTTCCCCACACTCTGGCTCCAATAATCCTGAAAATTTATGGTAATCTCCCCATTCAGATTTTCTATTTTTTGTTTCAGTATTCTATGATTCTTTTCTCTGAAAAAGCTGGCATCCATACCTGCTATTTCAAGAAAATTACGGGCTGCTTTGTATCCTTCTACATGCAAATTTTCATTTAAAATATCTTCCAGATCAATTTTATTTGGTAGAAGGCTACTGAAATCTTCAAAAAACTTAAAAAGAGGAACCGATTTCATCAGGATTTCCCCCATCTCGAATATGGTATAAAGTCCTTTATTGATCTCTAACTCCTGCCGTGCTGTCACCTCAGCATCCCGATAACTGATTCCGTCCAATACCTTTGAAGCAACGATCTTTAAAAAACTCTCCTCTTCAATAGCAGTTTGCTGTTTTCTCTGAATGGCTGCAAGTTCGGTTGTAAGTTGCTGCAATTTACTGTATGTCGCTTTCTGATCTTTCTCGTTGCTTGAGATCTCGTAATGGTGCTCCAGTTCTTTTTGCTTTATATTGTATGAGCTTAGCAGAGCATTCACCTCCTCAACATTTTCGACCGCATCATTACATGCTTTACATATTGACACTATTTCGGAAAACTCCTGGGTTCTTTGTTTCAACTCTTCAAATTGGGATACTTTTACTGAAAAATCTTTCTCTGCTTTCTGAAAATCTTTCTGAGCTGCTTCGAATTCTTTTTCAGTTATGAGTTTTTCATCGGGTTTTTTTGCTCTTTTGTTTCTTTTTCTTGAGTCATCGAGTTTTTTTCTGCAATCGGTCAATTGAATTTGTGCATCATTTTTTAAGGTCTCTGCAACTTCCATTTTTTTAAAAATCTCATCGGCCTGACTCAGTAGCTTATCAATTTCTGTTTGCGTTCTTTCTTCCAGAGTTGCTTTTTCAACCTCTTTCTTTTCAAAATAGTTCAGAATTTCATCATTTGAGATAAATAAAACACTCGTACGGTCGGCTCTCCAGGATCGTGTAAGAGAAAAAACTTCGCTCTTCTCAATTATTTCATACAATTCCTGTGAAATCCGCTCCTTTTCATAATACTCTTCCAGAGATTCCTTTTCCAGTTGAAACCGACAGCTTACAATGGGTAATGAGAGGTCGCTTCGTAAAACATCTTCGTGGATAACGCCTTCATAGAAACTCTGCAATGCTTCCAAAACAGAAGTTTTACCCGATTCATTCTGACCAATCAATGCAGTAATGTTATCGTGAGCTAGGTTGCACCATCCGGAGTGGATAACCGATCGATAATTCTGGATATTAAATGATAGCAGTTTCATGAAATTGTTAAATCTAAATGCTTTACTGTTGGTATCATAATAACTTGAATTCTTCCAGGGAATTGTGAAAAATACAAAAAAAAGAAGCTTTTACAGGACGTTTATCAGGAATAAATATTCACAAATCATGGTTAATAAAGATAATGAGTTGGCATTTTATACAGTACACAGGTGACACTATTGACACTAATCCTTACTTCAAACGATATTCAGGATGATAACGAAATCCAAAAATTGATATGTCATCAAGCTGAGTTAACTTGCCCCGCCATTCAAAATGTTTTTCAAATAATTTATTTTTTTGAATATCCAAAGGTAAAGTACAGATACTTAGAAGTATATTGCGAAATGGTCGGTATTTGAATTTTTTTCCTTCGGAGCCACCAAATTGGTCCACATAACCATCGGAAAACAAATAAACAACATCTCCATCTTTTAGTCCGATTTCATGATTTTTAAAAGATGTTTCTTCTTCGGCTGCGACACCGATTGGCATCTTATCTCCAGGAATCTCGATTAACTGATTTGTGTTCTTGATGATATATAATGGACTAAATGCTCCGGCAAAGTGTAACGTATCGGTTTCGAAATCGATCATGAAAAATGCCATATCAATGCCATCTTTTTGCTCATCAATGTCACCTGTTTGATGCAATGCTTTCATGATATATTCACGCAAAGTATCGAGAACGAATGAGGCTTTTTTCACCTCACCCCGGTCGACAATCTGGTTTAGATAAGAAATACCGAGAATGCTGAGAAACGCTCCGGGAACTCCATGCCCTGTGCAATCAGCCATGGCAAAGAAGAGCCTGCTCTTTTTACGAGACAGCCAATAAAAATCTCCACTAACAATATCACGCGGCATATACAACAGGAAATATTCGGGAAAATATCGGCTGAGTATTAATTCACCCGGAAGCAAAGCTTTCTGAATATAGCTGGCATATTTCAAGCTTTCGGTTAATTCCCTTTTCTGCTTTTCAAAAAGTAATTTTATATCACCAATCTTATGTAACTTATATTCAGGCATTTATCTTAATTTCATGTACAAAATATTATTCCTCCCAAATTCGTTAAAAAATGGATTATATCGATCAATAAGTTGTTGAAAATAAAATTGCGAGTTCTCATGGTAAAATTGTAATATAGTAATTTCTTCTTGGTTTACTCAAAAAACCCTGCAAAGGTGATTTTATTATTTAAATTATTCTTTTTCTAAGTTATAACAGTGAATACAATCTATATTATTCTCTGCATGTTTTGGGTATCGTTTTTTATCATGTATTTTCTGGTGCTTATTGCTCCCGAATATATTGAAGATTGTAAGGGTTTTCTGGTACCCAGAAAGCCAGCAACTACATAGCATTGAGATGGGAGTATCTTATCACAACCATATCGCCTGTATTAAGGAGCAGTGTCATACCATTGCCATCAGAAACAACAGCTTCTGTTCCGATTTTACCGACCAAATCTTTTACCTGCATCAGAGAACCCGCCGAAGAGAATAACTTGATTTTACTGCCTTTCCCGCATTGCTCAAGTACTAACAGATTCCCAGGTGAAATGGCAGCAATATCAGTGATTTTCTGGGTCGAATCTGATTTATCATAATTCTGATACCAGGTTCTTTTGCCATTTGATGAATAAGCTGAATAGAATATTTTAGAATCGTTGTAACCAGTTATAAAAAATCCACCTGTTTCTGCATGAGTGCAATGAGTAGCTGCGTTCGACGGATCGATAATATCATCCCATTTTAAATATCGTCTTTCATCTATAAACGTTATCCAGTTACTTCCACAGAGAAAAATATCTCCCTCCCGATTGATAAACATATCATTGAATTCCCCAAATCCCGTATATACCCGCTCACCTATTCTTTGAGCATTTTCATTGAATATGGTAATAGCATAGTGTCTTCCCAGGGAATCTTTATCCATCGATCCGGCAATGAAAATCCGTTCACTTGCATCAATAGCACAAGCATTAATATCAATTTTACCGAGATTTTTGTTCCAGATTTTTTTCCCATCACTGTCCAGCTTAAACATCCAGCCCATAGTTGAAGAACTATCGGCAGAAAGACAGGTACTACCCAAAACAATAATATCGCCTTTCATATCGATAAGAATATGCTTTACATTGTCTTCGAAGGCCTGACCAACAGTTTTGTTCCATAGCATTTTCCCGGAAGCATCGAGCTTAACAATCCAGGCATCAGCAAAAGTTGTATCAGTAGCACGTGTATTACATGCCAAAATATACTCCCCATGAGGTGTGATTGCGATGGCTCCTCCCGATTCTATACGTCCATTATTATCAAATCCCCTGGCCCACAATATTGCAGTGCTGGTGAAGTTATTTTCTCTTATAAATCGCGTTCCCAGTTCGGTGGCTTTCAAATTGAAGATATCAACAAAGTATTTTCCCTCAGGGTATTTCTTAATAAATTCGTTAAATGCCTGTAATGAGTTAACACGCCGTGCCTGCTGATATAGTAAATCTTGTTGTTGTGTTTTTGCTTCGGATACTTCCAGAGCATCAGGGTAATTCAAAATAAATTTCTCATAAGCTTCAATCGTATTGATTTTTCTCGCCTCTGAGAAGGCTGCTGCATTTCGAAGTTTTATTACCGATTGTAAATATTCCGATTCGGGATATGCAAGTATATAAGCCATATATGCGCCAACGGTATTCTGAGATCTAACTTTCTCGAATGCGAGTTTATTTCGGTTGCGGACTGCCTTATTTGCTTGTGCGGCGTCGGGAAACTTTGCCAGAAATTCCTCATACACTTCCATGGTATTCATTTTCTCATACTTGCGGAATTCGAACTGGTTTCTAATATGAATCACATTATCGTAGTGCCTGAAGTTCGGGTACCGATCAAGCAATTCGTATACAGCATCAAGGTTGTTCTCCTCACGAATGTATTTGATCAACCGTGCTTCAATTGCATCAACTGCAATTTCTATTTTCATTTTTACAGGGCGGCTGGTTTTTCTGACTTCGGTGTTTAAAAAGTATTCACTGAGTATTTCTATATCTTCCTGCGACAGACTGCTGATCTTACCCTCCATTCGCTCAATGTATTGCCATGCGTCGAGAACATCGAAAAAAGATGATTGATCATCGGCTAAAACCAAGGCCATTCCAAAATTAGCTCCGGCATTTTCAGGGTTGTCGGATAAATTCTTTTTAAATGCTTCGAGGGCTTTATCGTATTCTTTTTTTTCCAGACTTTTAAAGCCCTTTTTTATATCCTGTGCGTTGATGAATACGGTAGTAACTATCGATAATAAAAACAGAACTATATTTTTCATAGGGTGTTTTTTTCGGGTTTGTTTATTGAATTTCATTTTCGGAGAAGTGTAAATTCAACACGCCTGTTTATGGCCCTGCCTTCTTCCGTATGATTCGTATCGATGGGTTTCAGTTCTCCATATCCTTTTGATTGCATGCGGAATGGTTGTATGCCCTGGGAGACAAGGTAATCGACAACCGCTTTAGCTCTACCTTCGGAAAGCGTCTGGTTGTATGTTTCTGTGCCTTCGCTATCGGTATGTCCTCCGATTTCAATCAACTGGATATCGTTCTCTTTAATAAAAGAAGCAACTTTATTCAATTCGGGATACGATTCAGGCAGGAGCCTGGTTTTATTGAACTCGAAGAAGATATTCTGCAATACGATCGACTGACCTTCTTCAATGTCCTGTAAGCCTTCTTCAAATTCATCGATAAGAATTTTGGGTTCCTTAAATACTACTTGCCCCGATTCCTGACAGTTAAATGCATCGTATGCAGTAAATGAATATTTGCCAGCAGGAAGTCCCTTCAATTCGTTACCCTTCATACCATTCGACCACTCAACACGATATGGAGGAGTACCTCCGACAATTCCAACTTTAATAAATCCGTCGTTTATTTTTTTAGGCACGGTTCCTGTAAGAGGATTAAAAACACCTGTATAACTTGTATCGATGATTTCTGCTTCAAAATCGTGATGAACGCACGGACAATCGGTACAATTATCGAGAGGCCTGATAATAATGTCATCGAAATAATAATAGGCATATTCCTTATTCA
>Ga0299912_10000487_pt1 | contig 33759 bp, 26 predicted proteins | sample RVTome_2_FD_207667 | JGI IMG/M metagenome (GOLD analysis project Ga0299912, IMG submission 207667) | Soil microbial communities from uranium-contaminated site in the Upper Colorado River Basin, Wyoming, United States - RVT95D214 (version 2) ... | reverse complement strand
TGCAATGTCGCCGAGCATCTCGCGTTCGAGCTGGATGGCTTCCTGCAGCGAAACCGTGTCGCTGGAGAGCGGATGACGCCGCCGCGTTTCGGAAAAGCGCTTGACCAGCGTCAGCGTCTTCGCTTCGAGGAAGATCACCCGCAGGTCGGCGCCCTGTTCGCGCAGGGATTCGGCAATCTGTGGCAATTGCGAAAAACTTGCGCTGCTGCGTGCGTCGATGGCGATTGCGATGCGCGTAAGGCCTTCGCGCGTCAGGTAGTCCACCAGCGGCTGCAGCATGGCCAGCGGCAGGTTGTCGACGCAGTAGAAGCCGATATCTTCCAGCACCGCGATGGCGATGCTTTTACCCGAACCCGACAATCCCGAGACCAGAACAATCTGCATCAGTCGTCTCCGTCGATGGCGGCCTGCTGGCGCTTGATGAACTGTTCGAGCGGATTGATGCCGCGGCGTTTGAGAAGGTGATTGCGAACGGCCACTTCGACCAGCACGGCGAGGTTGCGGCCGGCGGCAACCGGGATGCGCACCTTGGGAATGGCGACGCCGAGGATGGTTTCGGTGGAAGCGACCATGTCGAGACGGTTGAGCCCGACTTCGCCGATTTCGTGCGGATGCACCAGTTCGACGATGAGCTTGAGGTTCTTCTGCGGCTTGACGGCCATTTCGCCGAACAGGAAGCGGATATTGAGTATGCCCAGGCCGCGCACTTCGAGGAAGTCGCGAATCAGCGGCGGGCAGATGCCTTCCAGAGTTTCGGGGGCGACATGCTTGAGGTCGACCACGTCGTCTGCGATCAGCCGGTGGCCGCGCGTGATGAGTTCCAGCGCCAGTTCGCTTTTGCCGACGCCGGCATCACCCTTGAGCAGGACGCCGGTGCCGAGGACTTCGAGAAAGACGCCATGCAGCGAGGTGGCCTCGGCCAGGCATTGCGTCAGGTAATGTCCCAGATAGGACATCAGGACGGGACTCGCAAGCGTCGACGTGAACAGCGGGGTTTCGGTGCGCTCGGCGCTGTCGAGCAGGCTCGCCGGCACAGCCTCGCCATTGGAGATGACGATGGCTGCCAGTTCGGTCGAAAACAGGTGGTCGATCGCGTCCTGCAGGCCCGGCTCGGGCAGTCCGCGCAGATAGCCCATTTCCGAACACCCCAACACCTGCACCCGGTTCGGGTGGACGAAATTCAGGTGGCCGATGAGTGCCAGCGCCGGCTTCTGGATGGTTTCGGAAGACAGGATGCGCTGCCCGCCGTTGCGCCCGGCCACCCATTGCAGGTCGATCTGTTCCGCCATGTCGCGGAACAGGGTCTCGACCGTAACGTGGCTTGAATGCTCCATGCGCCGGGCAGCGCGCCTAACCCGACCATGCGCCGAGCAGCGCAATCAGTTCGTCGGGGGTGGCGGCGTCGAGCATCTTTGTTCGCATGGCCTCGTCGCCGAACAGCTGTGCCAGTTCGCCGAGAATCTGCAGATGGCGTTCGTCGGCATCCTTGGGAACCATCAGGACGAAACACAGCTTCACCGCTTGGTTGTCTGGAGCATCGAATTCGAGCGGGGTCTTCAGGCGGTAAAACGCACCACAGGCATCCTTCAGTCCCTTGATGCGGCCGTGCGGAATGGCGATGCCGTAGCCGAGCGCGGTCGAGCCCAGGCGTTCGCGTTCGAACAGACTGGTGAAGATGTCGGTGGCCTTGAGTCCGTGGGTCTGGGCGAACAGTTCGGCTGCGTGTTCGAACAGTTTTTTCTTGCTGGTGAAACTCAGGTCCAGCAAGGCGGTGTCGGGTGTAATGAGGGGGGCGATTAGGTTCATGCCGGTTGCAAAGCCGGGAAAGGGGTCCGGCGTCCGCAAATTATACGCCCGGAGGTTCTCCGGGCTGCCCTGTCAGAAATGACTATGTCAGGCGGTACTCTCGGTTGCCTGATGCTTCAGACCGCCGCTGCCCTGATGGACGTCCGAGCTCTTTTCCTTGTGCTTGACGATCTGGCGGTCCAGCTTGTCGGCCAGCAGATCGATTGCGGCGTACATGTTGTCATCTTCGCTGTGGGCGTGGAAATCATGGCCCTTGACGTGCAGGGTGGCTTCCACTTTATGCACCAGCTTTTCCACTTGCATGATCACGGTGATGTTGATGACGTGGTCGAAGTGGCGTTTGACGCGGTCGAGTTTCTCGGAAACGTAATCGCGGATGGCTGGGGTCACTTCCAGGTGGTGACCGGAAATCGTCAAATTCATAGAGCCTCCTTAGTCTGCAAAAAACTGAAAACCGGCTTTCTGTCCTGCCTTCAGGGGCGATCCATTACGCCCGGTTTCATTGTGAGACGAAAGCGGAGCGCATTCAAGCGTGGCCGGGGTGTTTTCTGCAGGCGGTTCTGAAATGCCTTTGCGATCAAAGAGAACGGCGCATGTTGGCAGGCGGAATCTGCATCGACTCGCGGTACTTGGCGACCGTACGGCGCGCCACCACAATGCCCTGCTGGCCGAGCACTTCGGCCAGTTGCCCGTCCGACAGCGGTTTCCTGCCGCTTTCGGCGGCGATCAGCTGCTTGATCAGTGCCCGGATCGCAGTCGAGGAGCAGGCGCCACCGTTGTCGGTGGAAACGTGGCTGCCAAAAAAGTATTTCAGTTCGTACAGGCCGCGCGGCGTCATCATGTATTTTTGAGTGGTGACGCGCGAGATGGTCGATTCGTGCAGTTCCACGGCGTCGGCGATTTCGCGCAGCACCAGCGGCCGCATCGCCACCTCGCCGTGCTCGAAGAAGTGCTTCTGGCGGTCGACGATGGCTTGCGAGACGCGCAGGATGGTGTCGAAGCGCTGCTGCACGTTCTTGATCAGCCAGCGGGCTTCCTGCAACTGGCTGGAAAGCTGGCTGCCGCCGTTTTCGCGATGCCGCGACAGGATGTCGGCATAGACGCGATTGACCCGCAGCTTGGGCATGGCGTCGGCGTTGAGGCTGGCGATCCACATGCCCTTGACCTTGCGCACATACACGTCGGGTATGACGTAGTGCGTTTCGTCCGCGCCGAAGGCGGCGCCCGGGCGCGGGTTCAGCGACAGGATCAGGGCGCGCGCGGCACGCAGCATGGTGTCGTCGATTGCGAGCAGTTTTTTCAGCTTGCCGACATCACGCGCGGCCAGCAGGTCGAGATAATCCGTGGTCAAGCGCATGGCGGCATCGCGCGCCGGGGTGTCAACCGGCAGGGCGCGCAGTTGCAGGGTCAGGCATTCAGCCAGATTGCGCGCGCCGACGCCGGTCGGGTCCATGTTTTGCAGGTGCTTGAGCGCGGTCTCGACTTCTTCCGGCTCGAGTTCTTCGAGCTCGTCCTGCAGGCTGGCAGTGATGTCCGCCAGCGGCTGGGTCAGGAAGCCGGATTCGTCCAGGTCGTCGATCAGCGTGGCGACCAGGGTGCGGTCGCGCAGGGTCAGCGGGCTGACGATCAACTGGTTCAGCAGGTGTTCGCGCAGGGTCGCTCCCGAAACCGACCCTTGCGCGTAGTCGTTGTCTTCGTCATCGCCCCCCGCCGAGCTGTAGTCGTTCCAGTCGGCATCGTCCAGCGCAGTGGCCGGTTCGGATTCGGCGCTTTCGGGCTGGGGCGTATCCGTGCTCTGGGATTCGGCTTCGGCGGTATGCACGGGCGCTTCTGCAGCCGTGCGGCTGGCTTCGTCCGCGTCCTCATCCTCGCGTTCCAGCAGCGGATTGTCCTGCAGAAGCTGTTCCAGCTCCTGGTTCAGCTCAAGCGTCGACAACTGCAGCAGCCGGATCGACTGTTGCAACTGCGGCGTCAGGGTGAGGTGCTGACCGAGCTTGAGTTGAAGACTGTGTTTCATGGGACTTGAATACGGCAAAAATCGTGCCGACTTAAATCAAGTGTAGCCGATTTGCGGGCGCGGCCTGTGACTAAAGACGGAAATTCTCGCCCAGATAGACCTTGCGTGCGCTGTCATCCTGGATGATGAGGTCGGGCGTGCCGGCAATCAGCACGCGGCCTTCGTTGATGATGTAGGCACGGTCGCAGATGCCCAGGGTTTCGCGCACGTTGTGGTCGGTGATGAGCACGCCGATGTCGCGCTCGATCAGGAAATGCACCAGTTTCTGGATGTCGAGCACCGCAATGGGATCGACCCCGGCGAACGGCTCGTCGAGCAGAATGAAGCGCGGATTGATCGCCAGCGAGCGGGCGATTTCAACGCGGCGCCGCTCGCCGCCGGACAGGCTGATGGCGGCCGCATCGCGCAGGTGGGCGATATGCAGGTCCTCAAGCAGGTTGTTGAGGTGCTCGTCGCGTTCATCGTCGGTGTACGACTTGAATTCCAGAATGGCGCGGATGTTTTCCTCCACCGTCATCTTGCGGAAAATCGACGGCTCCTGCGGCAGGTAGGCCAGGCCCAGCCGTGCGCGCTGGTGTATCGCCATGTGGGTCAGGTCGTGCGTGTCCATCCGAATGCTGCCGCCGTCGGCCGCGACCAGCCCCACCACCATGTAGAAACAGGTTGTCTTGCCGGCGCCGTTGGGGCCGAGCAGGCCGACGACCTCGCCGCTTTTGACCTCGAACGACACGTCGTGCACCACCGTGCGTTTTCCGTAAACCTTGCGCAGGCCCTGGGCTGTAATCTGACTCATGCTTATTCTGCGGGCTTGTCTGCGCGCGGCTTGGGACGGATCACAGCGCGCACCCGGCCGGCCGGAGTGGTTGCACCGGGCTGGCCGACGACCTTGTAGAACTCGGTGTTGGCGTTGTACGAAATCTGCTCGCCGCGCAGTTCGTCGCCGTTACGCCGCAGTCGTGCCTGGCCGATCAGTTCGAGCTGGCTGTTGACGCTGTTGTACTCGATGCGGTTGGCAAAGCCTTCGATGAATTCGTCCCGGCCATCGACCTTCTGGCGGAATGCCACGGGGCGGCCGGTGGCGAAGAGCTTGTCGAGCCCGCTGTCGGTTTGCGTCACCTGAACGCGATCGGCGCGCAGCATCAGGGTGCCCTGGCTGAGGATCACATTGCCCTCGTAGACGCTGATTTTCCTGATGTCATCGAGCGTGACCGAATCCGCTTCGAGGTTGACCGGTTTGTCGCGGTCGGCCTTTTCGGCATGGGCAGGCGAGCTTAGCAGTGCGGCACACAGCACGACATAAAAAACTGTTTTCAATGTTTGCATGGGATGAATGAACGCTTAGCCTTTTCCGGAAATATAACGGGCCTGAACCCGTCCAGTCAGTTTAATGAGGCGTTGCCGGGCATCGTATTCCATGGCGCCGGCCCGTAAAACCAGGGTGTCGTCGCGAATGTCGATCGCTCCGGGCGCGCGCAGCAGGTCGCGTTCGGGGTAAACCAGCAACTGCGCCGTGCGCAGCGACATGGCGGACTGTCCGGGGCGGGCGGCACGTTCCACCACAACCCCGTCGCGCAGATCCACCTCGTCGCCGTCGGCTGAAACCGTGGCCAGGCGCGCCACCGCGCTGACATCGCCGGTTTGGGCATCGAGTTGGACGAAGCGGGGCGACTCCAGTTCGGTGCGCTTGCTGCCGGAGTAATGCTTGAGCTTGCTGGCGGTCAAGCGGTAGTGCGGTTTGCCTTCGGCATTGGTGCGCAGCGCATCGAAATTTTCCATGATGCCTTCGGGCTCCGATCGGGTCGCCTGGCTGCCGTTGGCCGTCACCTGCACCGAGCGCTCGATCCAGAAGCTGAGCGCGGCCAGCAGCAGCAGAATCGCCAGCGGCAGCCACAGCGAGCCCCGCGTGATCATGCGGTCTCCGGGCTGGCGATATTCAGTTTGGGCACGGTCATTTCAGATAAGGCGCCAGCGCCGCGTCCAGCGTGCCCTGCGCCCGCATCAGGAATTCGCAGGCTTCGCGCACCGCGCCGTGTCCGGCCTCACGCGTGGTGGTGTAGTGGCTGTGCGCTTTCACCAGTTCGGGCGCGGCAGGCACGGTGATCGCGAGGCCGGCGCGCCGCATCACCGGCAGGTCGACCACGTCGTCACCCATGTAGGCGGTGGCTTCGCATTCGATGTTCAGTTCGCGGCACAGCGTCTCGTACACGGCCAGCTTGTCGTGCGCGCCCTGGCGGATGATATCGATGCCGAGATTCCTGGCGCGGTGCTCCACCACGCGCGAACTGCGCCCGGTGATGATGGCGAGCTCGACGCCGCTGCCCTTGAGCATTTTGAGGCCGTGGCCGTCGAGCGAGTTGAAGCCCTTGTATTCCTGCCCGTCGTCGGCCAGAAACAGGGTGCCGTCGGTCATCACGCCATCGACGTCGAAGGCGATCAGCCGGATTTTCTGTGCGCGGGCAATCAGGGTTGCAGTCATTGAATCGGCCGTCATCAGACCACTCCCGCTTTCAGCAGGTCGTGCATGTTGAGTGCACCGACCAGCCTGTTGTCGGCGTCGACCACCAGCAGGCCATTGATTTTAAGCGTTTCCATTTTTTCCACCGCCGCCACGGCCAATTCATCCGCACCGATCGTCTTCGGGTTGGGGGTCATCAGGTCGGTCACGCGCGCCTGCTGCAGGTCGAGTGCGTGCTCCAGCGCCCGCCGCAGATCACCGTCGGTGAACACGCCAGCCACGCGGCCGGCGGCGTCGACCACGGCGGTCATGCCGAGTCCCTTCTTCGTCATTTCGAGCAGGGCGACCTTGAGTGAAGCGTCGAGATCGATTTTCGGCAGCGCATCGCCGCTGTGCATGACATCGCGCACATGAATCAGCAGGCGCCGGCCGAGGCTGCCGCCGGGATGGGTGCGTGCAAAATCGTCAGCCGAAAAACCGCGTGCATCGAGCAGCGCCATGGCCAGCGCATCGCCCAGCGCGAGCACTGCCGTGGTGCTCGCGGTCGGTGCCAGTTTGAGCGGACAGGCTTCCTTGTCGACCGCGGCATTGAGATGCACATCGGCTTCCCGTGCCAGGGTCGAGTTGGGATTGCCAGTCATCGCAATAAGCTTGGCGCCACGTCGCTTGATGAGCGGAACGATGCTGACGATTTCGTTGCTTTCGCCCGAGTTCGACAGCGCCAGCACCACGTCGTCGTGCGCGATCATGCCGAGGTCGCCATGACTGGCCTCGCCCGGATGCATGAAAAAGGCCGGGGTGCCGGTGGATGCCAGGGTGGCGGCGATCTTGCCGCCGATATGCCCGGACTTGCCCATGCCCGACACCACCACGCGACCGCTGCAGGCCAGGATCAGGTGCACGGCGTCGGCAAAACCGGCGTCGAGGCGGGATGACATGACACGCAGGGCGTCGGCTTCGATGTCGAGCACCTGGCGCGCAAGCGCAAGCAAATGTTCGGCGGAGGTGGGTTGGGGTCGCATGGTCGGCAAGTATACTAAAGGCTGCCTTTCCAACCGCGTTTTCCTTAATGCACTCCAGCCTCCAGCTCGTATTGATTCTGCTTGCGGTCGCCGTGCTGGTGGCGGCTGCCGCGCGCGCGCTACGGCTGCCGACCATGCTCGGCTATCTGGTGACCGGCATCGCCATCGGCCCGTTTGCGCTGGGCTGGATTCCGGACAGCGAGGAAGCCCGCTATCTGGCCGAGTTCGGCGTGGTGTTCCTGATGTTCTCCATCGGCCTGGAATTCAGCCTGCCGCGCCTGATGACCATGCGCATGACGGTGTTCGGCTTTGGCGGCGCGCAGGTCGTGCTCACCATCGTGCTCACCGCAGCCATCGCGTGGCTGCTCGATCTGCCGCTGCTGGCCGCCATCGCGCTGGGCGGCATCATGTCGATGTCGTCCACCGCCATTGTGTCGAAGCTCCTGGCCGAACGTCTGGAAATCCAGACGCCGCACGGGCGCCAGATATTCGGCGCGCTGCTGTTCCAGGACCTGGCGGTGGTGCCGCTCTTGATCCTGATTCCCGCCTTCGCCAAGGAGTCGGATGCAATGGCGGCCACCCTCGGGCTCGCCATGTTCAAGGCCGTGGTCGTGCTGGGTTTCCTGCTGTTCGTCGGCCAGCGCATCATGCGCCCGTGGTTCCAGTGGGTGGCCGGCCGCAAGTCGCCCGAACTGTTTACGCTCAATCTGCTGCTGTTCACCCTGGGTCTGGCCTTCCTCACCGAAAGCGCCGGCCTGTCGCTGGCGCTGGGCGCCTTCCTGGCCGGCATGCTGATCTCCGAGACCGAATACCGCTATCAGGTCGAAGACGACATCAAGCCCTTCCGCGACGTGCTGCTGGGACTGTTCTTCGTCACCATCGGCATGCGGCTCGACCTGATGCAGGTGATGCTGAACTGGGGCGATGTGCTGCTGCTGGTGGCGGCCATCGTCGTCGGCAAGATCCTGCTGGTGGGCGGGCTGGCGATGGCCTTCGGCAGCAGCCGGCCCACCGCGGTGCGCACGGCGCTTGGGCTGGCGCAGGCAGGCGAATTCGGCTTCGTGCTGCTGGCGCAGGCGGCCGACCTGCGGTTGCTGGGGGCCGAGATCACCCAGCCGGTACTGGCGGCGATGGTGGTGTCGATGCTGATCGCGCCGCTCCTGATCCATCGCATGGATGCGATCACCCGCCTGATTGCCGGCAGCGAATGGGCCGGCCGGGCCAAGGAAGTGCACGACATCGCAGTCAAGACCTTCGGCAAGACCCAGCACGTGATCGTCTGCGGCTACGGCCGCAGCGGGCAGAACCTGTCGCGCCTGCTGGAGGCCGAAGGCATCAGCTTCGTCGCGCTCGACGCCGACCCCGAGCGCATCCGCGCGGTGGCGGCGTCCGGCGTCAACGTGGTGTATGGCGACGCCAGCCGCCGCGAAGTGCTGGTCGCTGCAGGCCTCTCCCGCGCGCAGGCCGTGGTGGTGACCTATGCCGACCTGCATTCCAGCATGGCCATCCTGCGCCACGTGCGCGATCTGCGGCCGGAGCTGCCGGTGGTGGTGCGCACCATCGACGACACCCACATCGACGCCCTGAAGGCGGCGGGCGCGGCCGAAGTGGTGTCCGAGGTGATGGAAGGCTCGCTGATGCTGGCCTCCCACGCGCTGATGCTGCTGGGCGTGCCGCTCACCCAGGTGCTGAGGCGGATACGCGAGGTGCGCGAAACGCGCTATGCCATGATGCGCGGTTTTTTCCGCGGCGCCTCTGACGCCGATGACGAACTCGACCAGCATGCCCAGCCGCGCCTGAATACGGTGCTGATTACGCAGGGCGCGGCTGCGGCCGGGCATAGCCTGGAAGAGCTGGCGCTGGACGAGTTGCTGGTGGAAGTGGTGGCGATCCGCCGACAGGGGATCAAGGGGGTGGACCCGCAGCCCGATACTGAAATCAAGGTGGGCGACGTGCTGGTGCTGCGCGGCGCCGCCGATGGATTGGCGGCGGCGGAGTTCAGGGTGTTGCAGGGGTAAGAAAATAAAAAGCCCGCCGAAGCGGGCTGATGTTTGTGTGGGCCGAATATCAAATTCCCATGCATACGGTGTAGGTCGAGGAATCTTCAAGCGCCGCATCTCCGCCAGTGCTTCCGTCGGCGGTAGCACCTGCCATCATCGAGCCTGTTGCCGTGTTGCCGTCATCCAGTTGGGTGTCGAGCTGCTTGGCATATTTGCCGAGTATGCCGGTTGAGCAGATGAAGTAGGTGCCGTTGATGTCATCGAATGGTTTGGCGCTCTGGATGCCGATACGACCGCCGAGTGCATTTACTGGCGCAAAATCATCGGCCGCTATGTCTGTGGAACCGGGAGCCAGGCCCGCTAGCCGTACATGTTGCCAGAACAGGTAGGATTCAGTTCCACTGTCCTTGCCGTCGTCCCAGGCGCCCTCGATTACGCCGTTACCAAGTGTGCCCTCGGTGGCGGCCACGCCGCCTGTGAAACGTGTTGCCGCGGCACTGTCATCGCCGGGCAGCGCCCTGAACTTGTCCTGGTAGCCGTAAATGAATAGCGGAATGTTTCTGAAGTCGGTGGCGAGATTTTTCACCCGGGCGCTGTTGATCAACTCCTGCCCCTTCAGAATGCCGCCGAGCAGCAGACCGATGATGACCAGTACGATGGCGATCTCGATCAGGGTGAAGCCCGACTGGCGTCGCGGAAGGCAGGGTTGATGCATGGTAGGGTTCTCCAACTGTTCTTGTCTGAAGCCCCAACTTGCAAAATGCGTGCCATCCAAGGGAGGATCGTAACATCTTGATCCTTAATGTAAAAATATGGAAAATTTGGCCTGCCTCCTGCCCGTTTCGATGAAAATACGACACCCATGCCGGATTTACGACAACTGCGTCGTCGGTGGGCAACCTATTCCCCGCGCGCTCCATTTCCCCGGCAGAATGCCGATAGCAGTGTCATGCTGAGCTTTTTCCGCTTCCAACCTGTTTTCCAATATGACTGAACACACCGAGACGGTGCCACGGCTGACGTCGCTGACGAACCGGTTTGCGCGCGTGATGCCCGGGCGCTGGCTCGCCCTCATGCTGCTGGCCCTGCATGCGGCCGTGGTGTTCGAAGCTGACGTTGCATTGGCCCGAGCCTTCCTGCTGGCGCATTACGGACTGTTCCTGTTGTGGCAGCCGCTGGTGCGCAGCGAGGCGCGCATCGAGCCGCGACTTGCGCTGCCGGTATTTGCCATGGCGGCACTGCTGGTGCTGGCGGACAGCACCTGGGTGATGGCACTGTGGCTGGCGATCCTGGCGGGGCTGGTGGGGGCCGTGGCCACCTCGCAAAACGAACGCAGCCAGCGGCTGGCCTATCTGCTCGCACTGGCCTATCTGCTTTCCCTGCTGCTGGCCTGGGTGTTGCCGCAAAGCCTGGGGGGCGGTGCGCTGCCCGAGGTGCTGCAGGCTGCAGTGGGCTTCGGCCTGCCGCTGCTGCCGCTGGTGATCCTGTTCCTGCCTGCCAGCCGCCAGCGCGGCGCCTCGTCCACACTCGATTTCATTTATGGGCTGATGCTGTCGCTGCTCATCATGGTGGTGGCGCTGGGTGCGTTTGCCGTGGTGGCGGTGGCCAAGGTCAGCTACGCCTGGGCGCTGGTGCAGACCCTGCTGGGGATGGCGACATTGCTGCTGGCGCTGTCGTGGTTGTGGAATCCGCGCGCGGGTTTTGGCGGACTGGGGCAGATCACCTCGCGCTATCTGCTGTCGGTGGGGCTGCCGTTCGAAGGCTGGGCCCAGCGGCTGGCGACGCAGGCCGAGCGCGAGCGCGATCCGGAGTCCTTCGTGCGCGACGCGCTGGCCGACCTGCACGAGCTGACCTGGATCCGCGGCGGCCGCTGGCAGGCGGCGCGCGGCGAGGGAACGTTCGGCGAGCCTGCCGCACATGCCGTCTCCCATGCCTTCCATGGTTTGAGCCTGACCTGGCAATCCATGCGTCCGCTCACCCCCGCGCTGGCGCTGCATGTGCGGCTGCTGTCGCAGTTGCTGGGCTATTTTTACGCCGCCAAGGTGCGCGAGCAGACCCTGCGCGAACAGGCCTACAGCCAGGCGATTCACGATACCGGCGCGCGGCTGACCCACGACGTGAAGAACATTCTGCAGTCGATGAAAACCCTGCTTGCCGCGGCCGACACCTCTACGCCTGAGGACAGCGAGCGCCTGCTGGCGTTGATGAAGCGCCAGCTGCCGCAACTGGCGGCGCGCCTGTCGCAGACCGTCGACAAGCTCAAGCAGCCGGCCGAAATGGATAGCGCTCACACGCCTGCGCAAGCCTGGTGGGCGGCCCTGCAGACGCGCTATGAACACGATGATGTGCAGTTCTTCGCTGATGGGGTCGACGACACGCCCTTGCCGCAGGACCTGTTCGACAGCGTCGCCGACAACCTGCTGACCAATGCGCTGCGCAAGCGCCAGCGCGAGCCGGGCATTGCCGTGGAAGTGCGTTTGGCAGTGCATCCATTGGTGAGTTTGACCGTAACCGATCGCGGCGCGCCGGCGCCCGAGCACGTGGCGCGCAACCTGTTCCTGAGTCCGGTGGCGTCGGATTTCGGGCTGGGGGTGGGCTTGTATCAGGCCGCGCGGCAGGCCGCGCGCGTGGGGTATCGGCTGGAACTGCCCGACAATCAGGCCGGGCGGGTGATGTTCCGCTTGCAGGCTATGGAGGCAAGCACCCCGTAGGACATACACGGGCGATCAAATGAGCGTGTGAGACCCATACAACCAGATCATCAAATTCCCCGCTCGCGTTGTCCGGCTGGGTGGGCGCGCGGCTGACATAGAGATTGTCCCCGTCCTGGTTTTCAAGTTCGTGTGAACTCGTGGGACTGGCCAGCGTATTGCCGTTGACATTACGTGCACCCCAGCCATTGGGACCGTGGGAAACCAGAACGAACACGACGTTCGATGCAACGTCGGGGGTGGTGCAGGTGTGCGTGGTGCAGATTTGGAGCGCTCCGGCCAATCCGGTGCTGACAGAAAACCCCGTGGATCTGTGGGCAAATGACGGCATGGACGGGGCAGACAGATCTCCCGTGTTGACTGCGTACCGCAACCGGTTTCCCCAGGCGTCCTGTGGGGCCGTGCCCAGCGTCACCCAGGGGAACCATCCTGAATTCGCCATGCAGGCATCAGGATCTGCCGTCAGCCCCCGATTTTCCTTGCCGTCACCGGTGGTATCGGGGCAGGGTAGGTGTCGATTCGTGGCCGTCGCGGTGGCGGGATGCGTCATTGCATAACCCAGGACGGCTTCGCGCGCTTCTTCCAGGGTTTTTTTGGTCTCGGCAATCCGCCGCGCCTGAATCTGCGCCGACAGCGGCATCGCCAGCCCGCCGATCAAGATGGTGATGATGACCAGCACGATGGCCATCTCGATCAGAGTAAAGCCGCGTGTCTGCTTCATGGCGTGGGTTCCTCTGCGACAGGCGAGACGGGGCGGGGGCGCAGCACCTCATAGGGTTCGTACACACGGCCGTCGGCGCGGATCTGGCCCGGCCGCAGGCCGGCCACGCCGGAAGCGCCGGTCTGCGGCTGGCCGTCGACCCAGCGCGTGGTCTTGCCGTCGGAGCGGATGACCACGCCGTCATAGCGTATTGGCGGCGGGGCGCCTGTATCGGGCGCTGTCTGCCTGATCTGGGTGACGTTGCGGGCGCGTGCGGCTTCGAGCTGGGCGCGCTGGGCGGGGGTGTAGAACAGGCGCCCGGGGTCGGCGGTCGCCGCAAACCCTGAACCACAGAGGCACAGAGACACAGAGAAAATCCATACAGAACAGGCATAAACCATCCCGTGCCTGATGGGTTTGTTCTGCTCTGTGCCGAAACAGGTTTTCATCGCGTTGTCCCTGTGTCATTCGCAACGGTAAACCACAGCAATTCGCACTCGACGTCGAGTTCGGGGCGGTTGACCGGCTGTGGTGGGGCGTCGGTGATGCGGGCGAGGCGGCAATTGCTGACGCGGAACAGGCCGGGCGCGCGGGCGCGCAGGGCGTCGAGAAAACGCGGCAGGTCGGTTTCCACCAACAGGGGCATTTTCAACACCATGCGGGTCTGCTTGAGCGGCAAGCCGCCGGCCAGGGCGGCCGGCGCGGCAGCGCGCGGCGACAGGGTGTAGGTGAGTCCGTAAAGGCGGGCATCCTGATTGGCGAGGTGCACCGCCTCGATCCAGGCGAGGCGGTTTTCCTCACCGATGAACCCCCGTGCAATCAGCGCGTGATAGGCATCGAGATGCTGCGCAATCAGGCGTTCTTCCGTTCGGCCCTGAGCCTGCCGCGCGTGTGCGGCATTGAGGGCCGCTTGCTGACGTTGCAAGTCAGCGCGCGCTGCGGTGTCCTGCTGGTGGCTCCAGAAAATACCCGCAGCGGACAGCACGCTGGCTGCAAGCAGCAGCAGGATCGATGTTTTTAGCGAGGCGAACGGCGGCCGGGTCATGTGCGCACCTGCAGGCTCAGGGTGAAGCGGGTCTCTTCAGGCTTGGTTTCGCCTGTGGTTTTGCCGGTGAGGGTGGCGGTGGAGGCGGTGTCGACCGGACTCGTCACGCGTTCGACCGCTGTCACGCCGGGTGTGGCGGCCAGCCGGGAGACGAAGCTGTCGATGCGCGACATGGCGGCGCGATAGTTGCCGTCAAAGTCGGACAGCCGCGCGTCCAGCGTGATCTCCGCCACGCCGTCTGCCATGTCCTGCAGCATCAGGGTTTTGACGATCACCTCGGGATGCGCGGCGAGCGCTTGCCCCAGCGGCAGGAACAGCGCGTTGACGTCGAGGGGGGAACGATTCAGTTGCGTGGCCAGGGCAAGGGTCTGGCCGAGCTGGTCGGGTCGGGTGGCGAGTGCGGGAAAATTGCGCACGATGGCGGCGTGGCGTGCATCGCCACGCTGCACCTCTTCCTGAATCAGTTGCACCTGGTCGCGCAGATCCTGGGCATGGAGCCAATAGGCAGCGGTGAGGGTCAGACCGATCGCGGCCACGATGCCTGCCGCCTGATTCAGGCCGTGCCGCCAGCGAAATTCGGTGTGGTGCTGCAGCAGTTCGGGCGGCGCCAGATTCAGTTGCAAGGGTTCCCCTGCAATGGCAGCCAGGGGCGCGACTTCCGGGGTGGCGGCCAGGAAACTGTCGGGAATGCGGAGTGCGCGCCCGAGACTCGCCATGTCGATCAGCCGCGTGCTGAACGCGGGGTCGGCATTGAGTTGCGCCTGCGTGCCGTCGAGTTGCCCGCTTGGATCGAGCAGCAAGACATGCAGCCGCGCTTCGCGCGGCAGAATGCGCTGGCCGGTGAGATAAAGCTGCGTTTTGGCGATTTCGTCGGCTGCATTCCCCGGCAGCTGGGCGGGCGTATCGCTGCTGATCAGGCGCGAAAAACGCAGCAGGCCGTTGTGGTAGTAGGACAGCCGCAGGCGGTTGTTGAGCCGATACGCAAGCAGGGTGTGGGGTTCCTGCAGCCGCAGCCGGCTCAGCAAATGCTGGCATGCCAGCGCCAGCGGAGTGATGCCATAAAGGGGGACGCGTTCGCGGTGCAGTACGCTGATCCAGGGGGTCAGCCAGTCGGCGTCGGTCAGGGCCGCGAGCAGATAGCGGTCATCGCGGCGGCCGGCCGTTTCGCGTGCCTGTCGCCAGGACCCGGTAAAGCGGGCGTTGCGGAACACCTGCTTGAGCTTGCGGGCCAATAATTCGTTGCGGGCATGCCCCTGAACGTGCGGCAGGATCTCGCTGCGGTAATCCTCGTCCACCGTGTCGGCCACCAGCAGCACCGGCAACTGCGCATGCCTGGCCACGACCGCACGAAATGCCGTCAGCCCCGCTTCGCTGGCGGCGAACTCGCCCAGCCAGTGCATCCGTCCCGGACGCCAGTCGAGCACGCCGATCTGGCGTGGCGTGGCGAGCAGGATCAGGCGGTGATCGAGCATCATGACCCCACCAAACATTTGTCATGCCGGACTTGATCCGGTATCCAGATGCTTGAATTAACTGGATTCCGGCATTTCGCCGGAATGACAAAATGCGATTTTTTCGAGGTTCTCATCACAATGGCAGGTTTCCGACCAGGTCGTAAACCGGCAGCAGCACCGATACCAGGATGCCGCCCAGCAGCAGGCCGAGAATGGCGGTCAGCATCGGCTCCAGCACCCTGAGGCCGTTTTCGATCGAGTCGAGCACTTCGCGGTTATAAAAATACGTCACATTGTCGAGCGCTTCATCCAGCGCGCCGGTGGTTTCGCCCACGCGCAGCATGCGGATCACCAGCGGCGGGAACAGCGCCAGCGACTGAAAGCTTTCCGACAGGCCGCGGCCGTCGGCAATCTGTTGCGCGGCGCGGCGGATGCCGCTGGCAATCACCCGGTTGCCGGCGACCATCTCGCCCGCCCGCAGCGCGTCCAGAACGGTGACCCCCGAGCGGTACATCATCGCGAGCGTGTTGGTGAAGCGCGACAGCACGATTTTCTGCACGATCGGCCCGATGATCGGCAGCTGCAACTGCGTGCGGTCCCACCATTCGCGTCCCGCCTCGGTCTGCCTTACCCACAGCGGCAGGCCGATTCCAAGCGCCAGCATCAGCAACAGGCCGATCAGCCAGTAAGACTGCATTGCCTTCGATATGGCCATCAGAATCAGCGTCGGCAGCGGCAGCACCACCCCCATCGTCTCGACCAGGGAGAGCACCTGCGGCACCAGGTACAGCATCAAAAACAGGATGGCTGCGCCGACGACGACCAGCACCATCGCCGGGTAGATCATCAGTCGCTTGGCCTTGGAGGCGACTTCCTCCTGCCACTTGAGTGATTCGGCCAGGCGATCGAACACCGCATCCAGCAGCCCGGTCTGCTCGCCCGCGCGCACGCTGTGGACGAACACCGCGCCGAACACCGCCGGGTGCGCGGCCAGCGCCTGCGACAGCACCTTGCCGCCCTCCAAGTCTTCCAGCAGCGCGGTCAGCACATCGCGAAATCCGGGCTTTTCCATGCTGTCGCGCAGATCCCGCAAGCCTTCGAGCAGCGGAATCCCGGCACGCGTGATGTAGCGCATGTGGATGCAGAACGTCACCAGGTCACGCCGCGTGACGCGCTCGCGACCGCTGGGCGCATATTGCCGCGACAGTTCGGCCAGCGTGATGAGGTCCAGCCCCATGCGCTTCAGGCGCAGTTCGAGGTCGACGTCGTTGACCGCAGACAGCGTGCCCTTGACGGTGCGGCCGGTCTGGTCGATGGCTCGGTAGTCGAAGAAGGGCATGGTTAGATCTTCTTCGCTTTCAATTTGGGGTGTGCGGCGGCTTCGCTTTTCGCCTTTGGGCGAGTCACTTTCTTTTGCGTGGCCAAAAGAAAGTAACCAAAGAAAAGGCCACCCCTGGTGTGTCGGCCTTCGGCTCCCCTGCGATGCTCGCCGCGCGGGGCGGCACGGGAACTCGCCCTGGCGAGCCGCACAAAACGCGGCTCACTGCGGAGCTCAGACACCCCGTGCCTTTTTTCCCCGCACAGCTGCGCTTCTCGGCGACACACAAGGGGCGTCCTTGCATGCGCCAGCGCTTGGCGAAGAGTTGGCATTACGCGTGAGCGGCACCGGGGGTTGTTCCCCTTCAGCGCTGCCGATTTGGCGTGCGCGGGCGGGGAAAAAGCGGAACCGTGTCCGAGCTCCGCAGCACGGGGCGTTTTGTGCCCCGTGCCAGGGCGAGTTGGTGGAGCGCCCGCCCGCGCGCGCCAAATTGGGAACCCGCAGGGCAGCGATGTGGGGTCGCCTTTTCTTGGGTTACTTTCTTTTGGCGAAGCAAAAGAAAGTGACTCGCCCAAAGGCGAAAAGCGAAGCGTCACTATTGCCGACAGCGCATATGAAGACCCCGTGCCCATCCTCACACCCGCCCCGTCAAATCCACCACCCGCGCCACTTCCGCCAGCGAGGTCACGCCATCGCGCACGCGCTGGATGCCGTCTTCCGCCAGCGGGTGGTAGCCGTGCTCGAATGCCGCACGGCGGATTTCGTGCAGGGGCGCATGGTTGGCGACCAGTTCATCCAGTTCCGGACCCATCCGCAACAGTTCGATCAGCGCCAGTCGGCCTTTGTATCCCTTTTGGCTGCAACGCGGGCAGCCGACGGGGCGATAGATTTGCGGCGCCAGCGCAGGGTCGATGCCGAGGATGCGCGCCTCGTCTTCATCCGGTGTGTAGGCTTCCCTGCAGTGCGGGCACAGCTTGCGCACCAGGCGTTGCGCGACGACGCCGATGATGTTGCCGGACAGGATGCCGGGCTGGATGCCGATGTCCGTCAGGCGCGGAAACACGCCGAGCGCGGAGTTGGTGTGCAGGGTGGTGAACACCTGGTGGCCGGTCATCGCGGCGCGGAAGGCCATTTCGGCGGTGTCCTTGTCGCGGATCTCGCCGACCAGGATGATGTCCGGGTCCTGCCGCATGATGGAGCGGATGCCGTTGGCAAAGTCGAGCTTCAGCGTTTCGTTGACCGAGCTCTGGCGCATCAGCGTGACCGGGTATTCGACCGGGTCTTCCAGCGTCATGATGTTGACGGTCTCGTCGTTGAGATGCGACAGCATCGAGTACAGCGTGGTGGTCTTGCCGGAGCCGGTCGGACCGGTGACGACCAGGATGCCTTCGGGGCGCGCCATCATCAGCTTCAGTTCGCGCAGGGCGTCGATGGTGAAGCCCATCTGCTCCAGCGGCATGATCGATTTCTCGCGGTCGAGGATGCGCAGCACCAGGTTCTCGCCGTGGATGCCGGGCTGGCTGGACACGCGGAAGTCGATCGGCCGGCCGTTGAGCGTCAAGGACATGCGGCCGTCCTGTGGCGCGCGCGTCTCCGCGATGTTCATCCCGGACAGCACCTTGAGACGCACCAGGATGCCGGGCCAGTAGGTCTTGTGCAGGCTGCGGATCTGCTCCAGCACGCCGTCGATGCGGTAGCGGATGCGCAGGAAGGCGTGCTCGGGTTCGAAGTGGATGTCGGAGGATTCGCGCTTCACCGCATCGGTCAGGAGCGCGCCGACCAGCCGTACCACCGGCTGGGTGTATTCCTCGGTCTCGGGGTTGAGACTGGCGTAGTCGACTTCGCCGGTTTCGATTTCGCGCAGGATGCCGTCGAGCGACAGATCGAAGCCGTAGAACTTGTCGATGCATTCCAGCAGCTGCGCTTCGCTCGCCAGCAGGGTGTCGATTTCGAGATGGCCGCCGAGCGAGGCCTTCAGCTGATCGAGTGCAACGACGTTGAACATGTCGGTGGTCGCAAGCGTCAGCAGGTCGCGTGAGGCGTCATGGGCGATCGGTAGCAGATGGTGGCGGCGGGCGAATTCTTCGGGCACCAGCTGCAGCGCCTCGGGGTCGGCCACCACCTGGGCGAGGTCGATACCCTGGCTGCCGAGCGCGTTGGCGAGCTGGTCGCGCAGCACCGCCTCGGTCATGAAGCCGAGCGCGACCAACTGGCGGCCGATCGGCAGGCCGGTCGCTTTCTGCTCCTTCAGGCCGATGCGCAACTGGTCGAGGGTGATGAGACCCTGCGAGACCAGGGTTTCGCCCATGCGGAGTTTCTTGCGTCTTTCCATGGCGGCGGAACTCAGCGAGCCGATTTCAGCAACTGCACGCGCTTTTCGGCCTGTGCGCGGTCGAAACGGTGCGCGCCGCCGCTGGCGAGCGCTTTTTCGTAATACGTCAGTGCAGCCGGATATTGGTGCAACTGGTCGAGACTGACCGCCAGGTTGAAGGCGTAATCGGCGTTGTCCGGTGCGCCACGATACGCCTCGAAATAGGCGGTCTGGGCATCGTTCCAGCGTCTCTGCTCGGCGTAAAGGTTGCCCAGGGTCTGGTAGAGGTGCGGGCCGGGTTCGCGCTCGATCAGCAGCTTGAGGCGGCTTTCGGCGGCCTGGCTGTCGGTGTTGCCGAGCAGGTCGAGCAGCGCGCCCTGGGCCGTGGCATTGCGCGGGTCGAGGTCGAGCACCTCGCGATACAGGCGCTGCGCGTCCGCCTCGCGGTTCTGCACGCTGGCGATCGCCGCCAGCCCCAGCAAGGCATCCACGCTGCGCGTGCGGGCGGCGGCCTGGGTATAGAGACGCTGCGCGTCGGTCAGCGCGCCGCGCTGCCAGGCCGCGTAGGCCTGGGCGAGCAGCGTGGTCTGAGCGTCAGGCTGGAACAGCGGCGGCGCAGCCGGCGCGGCTGCCATGCTGCGCACGGGGGGGGCGACACGGGCAGGAAGTGGCTGCGGCGCAGCAACGGCAGGGGGCTGGGCGGCCGTCTCCGCTTGCGGGATGGTTGGCGTGGGCAACGCAGCCGGTGCGGGTTCTGCCGCGACCGGATAGACCGGGGGAGCGACAGGCGTGACCCGTTCTGCGATGACTTCAGGCGAGGGGGCAACGGCGGCGGGTGGCTGCAGCGCAAAGTAAAGATAGATCCCGTAACCCAGCGCAACCAAAGCGGCCAGCAAGGCTGTCAGCGGCACCAGCGAGAGCTGGGGCCAGCGGAATGTGCGCGCACGCTTCGGTTCGGGGGAAAGCCCGCTGCTGCCGAACAGCAGCGGAGGCGGCTCGACCCAGCCGCGTGCCGGGGCTGTTCCGGTTTCGGCCAGAGGCTCCAGTTCGAGATCCTCCTCATCCCGGTTGCCGGCCGCTGACTTTTCCGCATTGGCGGCTTCAGCCTGCCTCAGGGCTTTGAGCAGCAGACTCAAGGCGTGCTCCGCGCGCTGGGCAGCAAGCGCTGGAACTGGCGAAGTTCCTCGCTTTCCAGCGTGGGGTTGGAGACCACGATGGGGCGTAGGAAGATCACCAGTTCGGTCTGGCTGTTGATGCGCTCGTGCTGGCCGAACACCGCGCCGATGCCTTCGGGGCGCGACAGGCCGGGAATGCCGTCGCGCGCGTTGTTGCTGTCGTCCTGGATCAGGCCGCCGAGTATGACGGTCTGTCCGCTGCGGATTTGCAGCAGCGATTCCATTTCACGCACCTGGATGACGGGAACGAGATTGCTAACCCCCTCCTTTTTTAAGCTGGGATTGGGGTCTTCCACTTCGCCCACTTTGCGCGAAATGGTGGGGCGTACCGTCAGCGACACCATGCCGTTTTCGTTGATTTGCGGCAGTACTGTCATGACGACACCGACGGGAACAGTGTGAGCTGTAGTAGTGAAGGTGGCCGGCTGTAGGAGGTCACCGGTTGAAGAAGTTGCTCCCTGCTGCGACTGGATGGAAAAATAAACCAGGTTGTTGACGACTTTCAGTATCGCTGTCTGGTTATTCAGCGCCATCAGCTTTGGACTGGAAAGCACTTTGGTGTTGCCAAAGGATTCCAGTAGGTCGATTGCAGCCTTGAAGCCATTGCTGCCGTTGTAGGTGGCTTTGACGAAAGGAGCGAGCGCGCCAGCGAGCGCATTCGAACTGCTGCCACTTACAGCACCAGTGGCATCGATAGCCCATCCCACGGTACCTTGCAGCGTTTTCGACCAGTCGATGCCGGCACGGTATTGGTCCTTCAGGCTGACCTCGACGATGGTGGCTTCGATCAGCACCTGGCGCTGCGCAGACTGCATCACGCGGTCGAGATACTGCTGCACCAGTTCCTGCTGTTTGGCAGTGCCCAGCACGGTGACGGTACCTGCCACCGGGTTGACGGCCACATCGTATTTGCCGTCCCCGATGGGCTGATTGGCGAAGGCTGCAGTGAACAGGCTGGCAGCCCCTGCACCGGCCTTGCTGGCGGCTTCGGCCTGCGACACGCGCTCGGCGCGGGCGGTTTTTTCGGCATCCAGCCGCGCGGCACGTTCCTCGTTGCTTTGCGTGACGGCGCGCGTGCCGGCCAGGATGGTGCGGATGTTGTCTGCCAGCACGGTCCACAGATCGTTGTTCGACGCACTGGAAACCGTGGTGGTGGACGAGTTGCCGGTTGCCGTGTTGCTGGCGCCGCCGCTGCCAATACTGCCGCCGCCCGTGCTGGCAATTTCGGCAGCCACGCCGACGCTGGACGTGGTGTTGCGGGCGACGTTGACGTAATTGACCGTGTAGGTCTTGACGTAGGGCGTGTCGGGCATGATCGACACGGTGCGGCCGTTCATTTCGTAGCGCAGGTTGGCCTGCCGCGCGATGCGGTCGAGGATGGCGGGCAGCGGCTCCTGCACGGCATTGAGCGAGACGGTTCCGGAAATTCCCGGATGCAGGTCGATGTTGTATTGCGTGTCGCGCGCGATGGAAAACAGCAGGTCTTTCACCGGCACGTCGTTGACCACCACGGTGTAGGTCGGCACCGGTGCGCTCGGCCTGGGCGGGGGCAGCGCGGGCGCGGCCTTCACCGGTGCGGGCGGCGGCGCCAGCACGGCTGGCTGGCTGGGTTGGCTGATGTGGCCGGGCGAGGTATCGAACGCCTTGGGCGGTACGCAGCCGCCCAGCATCACCAGACTGGCGAGGGCCAGGGTTGTCGGTAGCGGTCGTTTCAACACAGCGTTCATTGTGATCCAGTGGGTATGACTACGCTGCGCATTTTTCCGACCGTGCGCAGAAACGGCTCGCTTGCAGGCATGGCCGGCAGCGTGCGCAGTGCCGCCATGGCAGCTTCACGGTCGGGAAATTCGCCTGCAAGAATCATCCAGGCAGGCCTGGCCTGACTCAGCCCGTGCAATACCCGCACCGGTTGCGGCGTGGCGGCGCTCAAACTCCCCAATAATACGGCTGCCGCGTCGGCTTCTTTAGCCGAGGCCACCTGGATGACGTGGGTATCAGGCGCGGCTGCGGCGAGCCAGCGCTGGGTTTGCCGGGCCAGTTCGGTGACGTCCGGGCTGGCCTGAACAGACGGCACAGGCGGCTGGGTGGCCTGGGGAGGCGAGGTGGGGGGCGGTGCGGTCCGCGCTTGCCAGGCAATGAAAGCCAGCAAACCCAGCGCAGCCGCCAGGCCGACGCCCGGCCAGGCCCAGCGGCGCAGCGCGAAAAGCGCAGCAGGCTGGTTTTGCGTCGCTTGCATGTCGGCGTCGCCTGCCGCGGCCTCCAGATGGGCCGGAGTGAGCGAGTGGGTTTGCCCGGCATAGGCCGCCAGCAGGGTTTTGTCGGCCAGCACGTTGATGCGGCGCGACAGACCGCCGGACAGCCTTGTCATGCGCGCGATGAGCGTCGGCTGAAACAGGTCGGGGCCGCGATAGCCTGCCACGGCGAGCCGTGCCCGCAGGTAAGCGGCCACTTCCGTTTCCGCCAGGGGTGACAGGTTCAGGCTCAGGGTGATGCGGTCTTTCAGCTGGCGGATGCGCGGGTCGGCCAGTTGGGCGTCGAGCTCGGGCTGGCCGAACAGCACGATCTGCAGCAACTTGTCGGTCGCGGTTTCCAGATTGGTCAAGAGCCGCAGGAATTCCAGGTTGTCGAGCGCGATGCCCTGCGCTTCCTCGACGAACACCACCACGCGCCGTCCTGCTTCGTGGCGGGCCAGCAGGGCAGCGTTGAGTTGTGACAGCCGGGCCTGCCGCCCGCTCTCGGGCGTCTCGATGCCGAGGTCGGCCAGGATCGCCGCCAGCATGTCGTCGGGTGCAAGCGTGGGGTTGCCGAGGTAGACGCTGTCGACGCTGTCGGGTAACTGGGCGACGAGCTTGCGGCACAGCATGGTCTTGCCGCTGCCGACTTCGCCCACCACCTTGATGATGCCCTCGCCCTGACCGATGGCGTAGAGCAGCGCGGCGAGCATTTCTCCGCGCTGGCCACCGGCATACCAGTACTCGGTATTCGGCGTGATGCGGAAGGGCGCTTCTTTCAGACCGAAATAGTCGAGGTACACGGAGGCGGTTTATTCAGAACCGTACGTTTGCATGCGGCTGTACAGCGTGGTGCGGTTGATGCCCAGGAGCTTGGCCGCCTGCGACAGGTTGCCGTGGGTCATGTTGAGCGCCGCCTCGACATAGGCTTTTTCCCACTGGCGCAGGGTGACGTCGAGGTTGAAGTTGGCCAGCGTCTGCAATTGCTTGCGCGCCAGTTCGATCAGCGCCTTGCCGTCGTTGGCCAGCGGGATTTCCTGCGGATAGGCCTGGTCGGTATCGAGTTCGGATTCCAGCTGCTGGGCGTTGACCGCCATGCCGGGATACTTGGTCGTCAGGCGGATGGCGATGTTGCGCAGTTCGCGCACGTTGCCGGGGAAGTGGTAGTCCTCCCACATCTGCTGCGCGCGCGGGTCGAGCGAGAACGGCTGGTTCTTGGCCTCGCGGGCATAGAAATCGCGGAAGTGGTTGAGCAGGGTGAGCTTGTCCTCGCCCATTTCGCGCAGCGGCGGCACCGCGATGGAGAACACCGACAGCCGGTGGTAGAGGTCGGCACGGAAGCGTCCGGCCTTGATCTCGGCGCGCAGGTCGCGGTTGGTGGCGGTGACCACGCGCGCGTTGGAGAAGCGCGGCTGGGTTTCGCCGACGCGCTGGTATTCGCCGTTTTCCAGCACGCGCAGCAGCTTGGCCTGCAATTCGAGCGGCAGTTCGCCGATCTCGTCGAGGAACAGGGTGCCGTTCTCGGCTTCCTCGAAATAGCCGGCGCGCGCGCTGGTGGCGCCGGTGAACGCGCCCTTGGCGTAGCCGAACAGGGTCGGCTCGACCAGCGTCGGCGAAATCGCCGCGCAGTTGAGCGCGAGATAGGGTTTGGGCGCGCGCGGCGACAACTGGTGCAGGCTGGAGGCGACACGCTCCTTGCCGCTGCCCGATTCGCCCTCGATCAGCACCGGGAAGGGCGCCGCGGCGTATTGCTTGATCTGCTGGCGCAGCTTGTCCATCGCCGGGCTTTCGCCGACGATGCCGGAATCCTTGACCGGGGCGGGCGCCTTGTCGGCGCTGCGCTCGGCGTCCTGCACCAGCAGGGCATTGAACAGCAGGGATTTCAGGCGCTCGGGTTCGCACGGCTTGGCGACGAAATCGATTGCGCCCAGTGCGCGTGCGTGGCGGGCATTGGCTTCGTCGCTCTGGCCGGAGAGCACCAGAATCTTGATGCTGGGCGAGATGCCCAGCAGGTCGGCGATCAGTGCAAAGCCCTCGTCGGGCTTGTGCGGGTGCGGCGGCAGGCCCAGGTCGACCAAGGCCAGTTGCGGCGGTTCATCGAGTTGCATCAGCAGGCTTTTTACCTGGGCGCGCGATTCGGCGGCCGAGATCTCGAAGTCCTTGCTCAGTACATAGGTCAGCGTGTCGGAAATCAGCGGATCGTCATCGACGATCAGCAAGCTCGGCTTGTTGGTTTGGACCACATGTCCTCCTGGTCGAATGGTGCCGAAATCGCGCCCGTTTTCTTGGGTGGTTGTTGCGCGTGTCGGATTTTCGACGATTGTGCCAGAGACCCGATGAAAGTAAAACCGGGACGAGCAGGACGGACTGAGGCGAAACGACTAAAGCGAGGGTGTGGCAGTCGGGATATCAGCTGGTCACGGGCTCGGCAATGACGCGCATCCAGCCTTCGCTGTGCTCAAGCGGATGGCCCAGGGCGATGACCATGCGTTCCGTTGCGCTATGAACCTGGAAGACCTTGCCGGGCGTGAAATGAACCGGGTCGATGACAACGCTGCTGGGGGTGCTGTCCAGCCATAGACTGGCATGGGGCAGGCTGCTGCCGCTGTTGTCGAACCCGTTTACGGTGTAGCCCGGCGTGGCGGTGTCGTACAGCATGGCCAGCGAGGGCATTTCGGCCAGGGTTTCGATGCCGATCGAGCTGGTGTCTTCGTCGATGCGCGAGAGGCGACGAATGATGCCGATTTTCCATTGTTCGGCGTCATGCGCCTTGATGCCGATCAGGGCGCCGACGCGGAGCCAGTCCTTGTCGCGCGATTCGATGATGGCGCCATAGCCGTAATTGCTTTCATCGTGCATGACCCAGCGTTCAACATCGGGTGAACTCGGGCTGGGAGGGAGATGCAAATGCGAAACGCGTTCCCGGGTGCGGTCGGTAATGAAGCCGTAAATATGGACATCATCGGCTTCGTTGTAGTTCAGCCCGACCCCGTAAGGCGACACGCTGGCGGGTACATCAGTGGTTTTGATCTGGGCGATGATGGCGTTGAGGCCATGTGCCACATCGACCAGCCGTTTGACCGATTCGCGCGGCGCGCGCCGCTGTTCGCGCGTTTCCAGGGCGGCCCACTGATGCTGCAGGTGATCCAGCAGTTCAAGGTTTTCGCCGTTGCGGGCGATTTCGATCTGGCCGAGTTGTGCGGGTGCGTTGCCCTCACGCAGGGCGGTTTGCGTTGCCTGCATTTTTTGCAGCAGATCGGACGTTGACCAGAAACGCATCGGCTTGTTGGTGTCGGGTTTGCGCACGCGGCGCGCGCCATGGTCGGCCGAAAGTTCGATGACGAAGTTGTGGGCGTTGGCGTCGAAACGGTCGTCAAGTTGCAGCATGTCGTGCCAGCCGCACAGCCAGCGGTCGAGCAGGTCAATCTGCCTGGGGTAGAGCGAACCGGAATTGGCCAGATCCAGCATCAGAATGTGCAGATAGGCCGTTTCGCAGTTGCACTCGGAGGCATCCTCGGCATAAATCCGCTGCGGCGTGCGATGGAAGCCCTCGGTTTCGGCGATACGGTAAAGATTGTGCAGTTTCAGCCACAGTTTCTCGGTCGTCGGCAGATAGCGAATGGCACGCCATTTCAGCAGTTGACCCATGGCGCGGGTGGCGCGCAGGGTGATCAGTGGGATCAAGCCGTCGTGGTGGTTTCTGCCTGTTTCACGGGCAAGGTGCAGCACAAAGGTGTGATAGCCGCGCGCGGATTCCCAATACAGGCCATACACGGCGTGCCAGAGCTGGCTTTCCATCGGGCGCGACATGCGCGGATTGCGCAGATATTGGCGCACCAGCGTGTCCTGCAGGTCGCGCGACTTTTCGTCCAGCAGCATGAAGATGGCAAGACGGCCTTTCGTGTACACCGTCGATTGCTCGTTGAAGCGCTTGAACTGGTTGAGGATGGCCTGCTGACACTTGTACACATCGCCAAGGGGCAGGCTCTCCAGCCAGCGCTTCGCTGTCTTGATGCTGACCAACGGGTCTTCGCTGCTTCTGCCAAAAGGCGAAATGCGCGCGAACTGCGAGGTGATTCTATCGACCAGTGAATTCATGTTCAGCAGACTGCTCCGGAGTGAGGGGGTGTGCTCCCAGACAATTTACGGTTCAAAGCAGCAATTTCTGTACCAGTCCATCAGGCCAGCTTGCCTGCTACCCAGATATGCACCGATGCCAGGGCAGCGGGCAGGTTTTCCGGCTCGCTGCCACCCGCCATCGCCATGTCGGGCTTGCCGCCGCCCTTGCCGCCGACCTGGGTGGCGACGAAATTCACCAGGTCGCCGGCCTTGATCCTGCCGGTGACGTCGGGCGTCACCGCGGCGATCAGGCTGACCTTGCCGTCGGTCACCGTGCCCAGCACCAGCGCACAGGACTTCAGCTTGTCGCGCAGCTTGTCGGCGATCTCGCGCAGCGCCTTGGCGTCGACGCCGTCGAGTTGCGCCGCCAGCACCCGCACGCCGTTGACGTCGGCAGCCTGCTGCACCAGATCGTCGCCCTGGCTCGAAGCCAGTTTGGATTTCAGGCGGTCGAGTTCCTTTTCCAACGCGCGGCTGTGTTCCATCAGTTGCGCCACGCGTTCGGCAGCCTCAGCCGGGGTGGCCTTGACCAATTGGGCAATGGCGCCGAGATGCTTTTCGGTTTCTCCGATATAGGCGAGCACGCCGCTGCCGGTGGTCGCCTCGACCCGGCGGATGCCGGCGGCAACGCCGGTCTCCAGCAGGATCTTGAAGGCGCCGATGTCGCCGGTGCGCGCGACGTGGGTGCCGCCGCACAGTTCGCGCGAGCTGCCGATGTCGAGCACCCGCACCTCGTCGCCGTATTTCTCGCCGAACAGCATCATGGCGCCGGTCTTCTGCGCGTCCTCGATCGGCATCACGCGCGCCTGGGTCGCGGTGTTGGCGAGAATCTCGGCGTTGACGCGCGCTTCCACCTCGCGGATCTGCGCGTCGGTCATCGGGGTGGGCTGCACGAAGTCGAAGCGGGTCTTGTCGGCGTCCACCAGCGACCCCTTCTGCTGCACGTGGTCGCCCAGCACCTCGCGCAGCGCCTTGTGCATCAGGTGGGTCACCGAGTGGTTGCGCATGGTGCGGGCACGGTTGTCTTCGTCGACCTTGGCCAGCACCGGCTCGCCGACCTTCAGCGTGCCGGTTTTGACGATGCCGTGATGGCCGAACACCTGCGCCTGGATTTTCTGCGTGTCCTCGACTTCGAAGCTGCCGCCTGATTCCTGCAGCACCCCGCGGTCGCCGGCCTGGCCGCCGGATTCGGCGTAGAACGGCGTGTGGTCGAGCACCACCACGCCGAGTTCGCCTTCGCACAGTTCGTTGACGGCGCTGCCGTCGCGGTAGAGCGCAAGCACTGTGCCGTCGTGGGAGAGTGTGTCGTAGCCGTGGAAGGAGGTCGCCGCGCCGTTGTATTCCAGACCGGCGCCGAGCTTGAACTTGCCGGCGGCGCGCGCCTGGTTCTTCTGCCGGGCCATCGCGGCGTCGAAGGCCGCGGTGTCGACGCTGACATTCGCCTCGCGGCAGATGTCGGCGGTGAGGTCCAAAGGAAAGCCATAGGTGTCGTGCAGTTTGAACGCCAGCTCGCCGTCGAAGCTGCCGCCGGCGGGCAGGGTCTTCAGTGTCGTTTCGAGGATGCCCATGCCGTGTTCGATGGTCTCGAAGAAGCGTTCCTCCTCCTGCCGCAGGATGTCCATCACGCGGGTCTGTGCCTTCACCAGTTCGGGGTAGGCCTCGCCCATCACGGAAGCAAGATCCGGCACGATGCGGTGGAAGAATGCGGTGCGCGCGCCCAATTTATAACCATGGCGGATCGCGCGGCGGATGATGCGGCGCAGCACGTAGCCGCGGCCTTCGTTGCCGGGGATGACGCCGTCGACGATGAGGAAGGAACAGGCGCGGATGTGGTCGGCGATGACCTTGAGCGAGTTGTTCGCAAGATCGGCCGTCTGCGTCTCGCGCGCGGCGGCGGCGATCAGCACCTGGAACAGGTCGATGTCGTAGTTGGAATGCACGTGCTGCATCACCGCCGAAATCCGCTCCAGGCCCATGCCGGTGTCGACCGAGGGCTTGGGCAACGGGTGCATGGTGCCCGCCTCGTCGCGGTTGAACTGCATGAACACGTTGTTCCAGATTTCGATGTAGCGGTCGCCGTCCTCGTCGGGCGAGCCGGGCGGGCCGCCGGCGACGTCGGGGCCGTGATCGTAGAAGATCTCGGTGCAGGGGCCGCAGGGGCCGGTGTCGCCCATCGCCCAGAAGTTGTCGGAGGCGTAGCGCGCGCCCTTGTTGTCGCCGATGCGGACGATGCGCTCCTTCGGCACGCCGATGTCGTTGTGCCAGATGTCGTAGGCCTCGTCGTCCTCGGCGTACACCGTGACCCACAGTTTCTCGGTCGGCAGCTTCAAGACCTGGGTGAGGAATTCCCACGCGTACTTGATCGCGTCCTGCTTGAAATAGTCGCCGAAGCTGAAGTTGCCCAGCATCTCGAAGAAGGTGTGGTGGCGCGCGGTGTAGCCGACGTTTTCCAGGTCGTTGTGCTTGCCGCCGGCGCGCACGCAGCGCTGCGACGACACCGCGCGGGTGTAGGCGCGCGTGTCCTGGCCGGTGAACACGTCCTTGAACTGTACCATGCCGGCGTTGGTGAAGAGGAGGGTGGGGTCGTTGCCCGGAACCAGCGGGCTGGAGGGAACAATGGTGTGGCCCTTGGAGGCGAAGAATTCGAGGAAGCTCTGACGGATTGCGCTGCTTTTCATGGTCTTGGTATCGATTCGTGCGTGGACGACGGACAATAAGGCATTGTATCCGTTAAAGTTCCGCCCTTACAGGCGGCAGGGGTAGTGAAAATGGACGACGAGGCAGTCATCGCAGCCATGCGGGAATGGATCGAAAAGGCGGTGATCGGGCTCAACCTGTGCCCGTTCGCCAAGGCGGTCTACGTGAAAAACCAGGTGCGCTTCGTGGTGAGCCATGCACCGCACCTGGATAGCTTCCTGGAAGACCTCGACCGCGAACTGGATTTCCTCGCTGCCGCCGATCCCGATGAAATCGATACCACGCTCCTGATTCACCCCACGCTGCTGCCGGATTTCCTCGATTTCAACGATTTCATGCAGCTGGCCGAGGCCGCCGTCGACGAGCACGGGCTGGACGGTGTGATCCAGATCGCCAGCTTCCACCCGCGCTTCCAGTTCGAGAGCACCGCGCCCGACGATCTCGGCAACTACACCAACCGCGCGCCGTTCCCGACCCTGCATCTGTTGCGCGAGGCGAGCATCGAACGCGCGGTGGCAGCCTTCCCCGAAGCCGAGACGATCTACCAGCGCAATATCGAAACCCTGCAGAAGCTGGGGCTCGATGGCTGGCAGGCCCTGTGGCGCAAGCCCTGACGGGGCGAGCGCGCCGTCACTTCAAGGCATTGCCGACGACTTCGGCGACGTCCTTCGCCAGCCCATCGCAGGCCATGACCCGCTCCAGCGCAGCCCGCGCATGGCCCTGCCGCACGGCGTCGAACTGGCGCCAGCGGTCGAAGCTGCGCGCCAGGCGCGACGCCACCTGCGGGTTGATCGCCTGCAGCTCGATGATGACGTCGGCCGCGAGCGCGTAGCCGCTGCCGTCGGCCGCGTGGAAGTGGCGCGGGTTGGCGGCGCAGAAGCTGCGCACCAGGGCGTAGACCTTGTTCGGATTCCTCAGGTCGAAGGCCGGGGACCGCATGAGCTCGCGCACCCGCGCCGCGGTGCCGGGCAGACGCGACGTCGCCTGCACCTGCAGCCACTTGTCGACCACCAGCGCCTCGCCCTGCCAGCGCGCGTAAAACGCCGCCAGCGCCGTCCCGCGTTCGGGCAGGTCGAGGTTGGCCAGCGTGCCAAGCGCCGCGATGACGTCGGTCATGTTGCCGCCGTCTTCGAACTGGGCCAGCAGGCGCGGCAGCACGGCGCCGCGCAGGGTGGCGTCGTCGCTTTCCGCCAGGTAGCCGAGGCAGAGGTTGCGCAGGGCGCGGCGGCCGACCTGGGCGCCGTCCGCGGCGTAGGCTTCGGACGGGGCGAGCGCCGTCCACACGGTTTCTAAACGGTCGCGCAGTTGGGTGGCGAGGTGGCGGCGCAGGGTGACGCGGGCGCGGTGGATCGCCTCGGGGTCGATGGCCTCGCCGCGACCGGCCACGTCCTCGGCCAGCACCTGCTCGGCCGGCAGCACCAGCGCTTCGGCGGCCAGCGCGGGGTCGTCTGTAAGGCCGGCGTCGAGCACGCGGCCGCAGGCGGCGACGAAGTCCTCTGGTATCCAGCCCGTGCCCTCGCCGCCGGCCGCGATGCCGGCGAGCAGGACGCGGGTGGCGAGGCGCTGGCCGGCTTCCCAGCGGTTGAACGCATCGGTGTCATGCGCCATCAGGTGGGCGAGTTCGGTATCGGTCTGTTCGAACTCAAGCTGCACCGGCGCGGAAAAGTCGCGCAGCAGCGAGGCGACCGGCGCGGCCGGGACGTCCTCGAAAACGAAAGTCTGTGTGGCAGCGGTGAGCGACAGCACGCGCGTGCTGCCCAGCGGCGCGGGCTCGCCGGCAAGACGCAACGGCGCATCGGAGCCGTCGGGCAGCACCAGACCAAGGGCGACCGGGAAATGCAGCGGGCCTTCATCGATCGGCATGCCCGCCTCCGCCAGGCGCTGCTCGTAGGCGGTCGGTGCGAGGCTTTGCGTGAGGGTCAGGGTGTAGCGCCGCGCCGCTGCGTCCCATGCCCCCTCGGCTTTCAAGTGCGGCGTGCCGGCGCGGGCGTACCAGCGGCGGAACTGGGTGAGGTTGACGCCAGAGGCATCCCGCATGGCGGCGACGAAATCCTCGCAGGTGACGGCCTGGCCGTCGTGGCGCTGGAAATACAGATCCATGCCGGCGCGAAACCCCTCGCGCCCGAGCAGCGTGTGGATCATGCGCACGACTTCGGCGCCCTTGTTGTACACCGTGGCGGTGTAGAAATTGTTGATCTCGGCGTAGGACGCCGGACGCACCGGATGCGCCATCGGGCCGGCATCCTCGGGGAACTGGCCGACGCGCAGCGCGCGCACTTCCTGGATGCGGGTGACGGCGCGTGAATGCGTGTCGGCGCCGAATTCCTGGTCGCGGAAGACGGTGAGACCTTCCTTCAGCGACAGCTGGAACCAGTCGCGGCAGGTGACGCGGTTGCCGGTCCAGTTGTGGAAGTACTCGTGGGCGACGACGCGGTCGATGGCCTGGTAGTCGGCGTCGGTCGCGGTGTCGGGGCGGGCCAGCACGTACTTGGTGTTGAAGATGTTGAGGCCCTTGTTCTCCATCGCCCCCATGTTGAAGTCGCCCACCGCGACGATCATGTAGTGGTCGAGGTCCATTTCGAGGCCGAAGCGTTGCTCGTCCCAGCGCATCGACTTCTTCAGCGCCGCCATCGCGTGGTCGCACTGGTCGAGCTTGCCGGGCTCGACATACACCGCGAGGCGCACGCTGCGGCCGGAACGGGTGACGAATTCATCCTCCAGCACGTCGAGCTTGGCAGCGACCAGCGCGAACAGGTAGCAGGGCTTGGGGAAGGGATCCTCCCAGCGCGCCCAGTGGCGCGAGGCATCGTGCTCGCTGATGCCTGAAGCCACCCGGTTGCCGTTGGACAGCAGCTGCGGGAAGCGCTCGACATCGGCCTCGATGGTGCAGGTGTAGCGCGCCATCACGTCGGGGCGGTCGGGAAAGAAGGTGATGCGGCGGAAGCCCTCGGCCTCGCATTGGGTGAAGTAGCCGTCCCGGGAACGGTAGAGGCCGGAGAGCTGGGTGTTGCTGTCCGGTTCGAGGCGCACCATGGTTTCGAGCACGAAGGCGTCCGGCAGCGGGCCTGCGATGCTCAGCGTGTCATCGGCAAGGTTATAGCGAGCAGGGGAGAGCGCGCCGCCGTCGAGGCTCACCGCCTGCAAGGCGAGGTCTTCGCCATTCAGGACGAGGGCGCCGCCGGCCCCCTGCGGATTGAGCCGGCAGGCCAGCTTGGCGCGGATTTCGGCGTGGTCCGGATGGATCGCGACATGGAGATCGACCGTGTCGACCCACCAGGCGGGGGGCACGTAATCCTTGAGGTAGATCGTGTTCGGGGTGTCGGTGCGCATGAGTCATTCCTGGTAAATCGCTGAACCCAGACTATCACCCTCCACCCATTTCCACACCGCCATCCGGTTCAGGGGTGGGCGGCTGTTTCTGGACAGGGGAGGGGCAATGAAAGAATAATCGCGAGCCTGACAACGCGAAGTTCAGAACGGTCCCATGTAACTCCTGGCAGCGCCTTCCGCCGTCCCGCCGCACCCGAGGCCCCAGGCCTGCGTGCGAGTCGTCCTGTTCTCAAACCCTTGATTCTGGTTTGCTCCGCCCCGGCTGGAGTGGGCCCGCATTGCACCTTTTCTATCGGGTCGTCCCATGATGCATTCCCTCCGACAAAACTGGTTTTCCAACCCGCGCGGCGACCTGCTGGCCGGCATGGTAGTGGCACTGGCCCTGATTCCCGAGGCGATCGCCTTCTCGATCATCGCGGGCGTCGACCCCAAGGTCGGCCTCTATGCTTCGTTCTGCATCGCGGTGGTGACCGCCTTCGTCGGCGGGCGGCCCGGCATGATTTCCGCCGCCACCGCCGCGATGGCGGTGCTGATGGTGACGCTGGTGAAGGAGCACGGCCTGGAATACCTGCTGGCCGCCACGCTCCTGACAGGCGTGCTTCAGATCGCCATGGGCTACCTCAAGCTGGGCTCGCTGATGCGTTTTGTGTCGCGATCGGTGGTCACCGGCTTCGTCAACGCGCTGGCGATCCTGATCTTCATGGCGCAGCTGCCCGAACTCACCCATGTCACCTGGCACGTCTACGCCATGACCGCTGCCGGCCTCGCGATCATTTACGGCTTCCCCTATGTGACCCGCGCGATTCCCTCGCCGCTGGTGACCATCGTGGCGCTGACCGGGCTGGCGATGTTCCTCAACCTGGACATCCGCACCGTCGGCGACATGGGCGAGCTGCCGGACACGCTGCCGGTTTTTTTGTGGCCCGAAGTGCCGCTCAATTTCGAGACGCTGGCGATCATCTTCCCGTATTCGGTTTCGCTCGCCGTGGTGGGCCTGCTCGAATCGCTGATGACCGCGACCATTGTCGACGACCTCACCGACACGACCAGCGACAAGAACCGCGAGTGCAAGGGCCAGGGCGTCGCCAACATCGCCTCAGGCCTGGTCGGCGGCATGGCGGGCTGCGCGATGATCGGCCAGTCGGTGATCAACGTGAAGTCCGGCGGCCGCACCCGGCTCTCCACGCTCGCGGCCGGCGTGTTCCTGCTGCTGCTGATCGTGTTCCTCGGCGAGTGGGTGGCACAGATCCCGATGGCGGCGCTGGCGGCGGTGATGATCATGGTGTCCATCGGCACCTTCAGCTGGAGTTCGATCATCAATCTGAAGAAGCAGCCGGTGAGCAGCAGCGTTGTCATGCTGGCCACGGT
>Ga0299912_10000486_pt1 | contig 33815 bp, 25 predicted proteins | sample RVTome_2_FD_207667 | JGI IMG/M metagenome (GOLD analysis project Ga0299912, IMG submission 207667) | Soil microbial communities from uranium-contaminated site in the Upper Colorado River Basin, Wyoming, United States - RVT95D214 (version 2) ... | reverse complement strand
AAGAAGAAATCTTTGAAAGCTAAGTGACAGGTGGTCTTGCCGATTAATCAGCTGCTATCAACAGTTCCCGGCATTTTCTATGTAAAGGTGAGTCTATTTTCAACACGTTAAGCGATCGGCTCGCCATTTCTGACTCTGCCTGAATTCTGACTCACTGGGCCGGCACCCAGGGAACAATTTACTAGGGACCCACCACTGAGCCGGCAGCCAACCACCAGATCCACAGGCTCGAGATCATCAACGCACCCAGGTAAATTCTTCCGGTGCGGCGGAAGAACCAGGTAAGCAGGAAGAGCAGAAAGGCGAAGACAGGAATGTAAACCTGCAGTATCAGCGGCCACATCCCACTGTATTGTGGAAGCCCTACCACCTCGAGACCATATCCAGGACCCCCGAAATACATTGGTAGATACTGGAAGGCCCATATGAGGAACAGCCCCACCAAAGCTGCATAGAGGATCTTGAGCCACCACATGAACTGCGTCTTTGCCGGGGTGCCGTGTTCCTTTTGGCGAAGCTGGCCGAACAATAAGATGCCGCCATTTATCAAGAAGAATATCAGGGCTGGGATGAGGTAGATCAGGAACAGTCCGAAACGCTGGAGGCTGCTGAATTGTCGCATGAAGGCCATGTAGACGCGGAACTCTTCTCCCAGCGCCCACTGGGAAATGCCTTCCAGGACGTACATCCAGGCGAACAGGATCCCGCCCACGAGCAGGGTCTTACCGAGGATGCCCCAATCGAATTTCGTTTTCTCCTTGTCAAACGAGACTCCCATATCGTACATGGTCACGCCGGCTTTCCTGGCAGATGTGCGGTACCAGATGAAGAACAAGATGGCGCATACGATGGCATTCGCCAAAAACCAGAGCGTGGTCCCGTTGCCAATCTGCAGTTTCATAAAGGGGAGTATCGCAATCACCCCGTCGACCGGAAATACCAATGCAGTCAAAGGTAGGAAGAGAATTAAGCCGATCAGCGTGTTGATGGTGGCAAAGGTCCACCATGTGCCTTTGCTGGGAACGTACCGGTTGGGCATCGGCTGGGCGACGGGACCGAAGAAATTGGCCGCCAGCAGGATGTTCGTCAGTGGGATAAGAGAGAGCATCGTTACCACAAAAGCGATAAGCCCGAAAAATTCCTTCCACTTAAAGATCTGGCTGGTCGGCTCGATCCAATGGACATCCTTCTGACCGCCCTTGAGTGAGAGCCGCATCCAATCCACCGCCTCAGCCACCGCTTTGTTGGTGAGGGGAGTGAAATGGTGCTCCATCTGGATATAGGCCAATCTTCGGGCCGTGCCTTGGGAAAAGTCGCCATAAGTTGTATCCCACTTAATGGGGGCAGTTAACCCAAACCTCCCCACAAACTTCGGATCGTTGATCAAGCCCTCCGTACGAGGCTGCATCTCCCGGAAAATATCAAACTCTTCATAGCGGTCTATGGTGTGAAGATAATTTTTGAGACCGGGAATGCCGATAAGCAAAGTCGCATAAGGATTAATCGCCCTGTGATCCGGGTTCATGGCCGCCACTTTCTGTGCCGCAACGCCACCCATGGAATGGCCCATGAGGCCTAGGTTAGTGGCATCCACAAAGGACAGGCTCTTAAGGTATTGGTAGGCGGTGTTCATGCCAAGGCTGTAAGGGTCATCGGGTTTGCCGAACATAAATCGTATGAGCTGTACATTTCCGCCCGAATCACCATGCCCCAGGAAGTCGACCGCCAAGACCACGAACCCGCGCCTCGCAAGCTCAATGGAAAAGGAGTTCGTCGTATTCTTGTCGTTCTGATAGCCACTCATGTTGAGGACACCCGGCATCTTGTTCTGTGGAGTGGCCGCTTTAGGACGGAAGAGATTGCCGGCAACGACTTCACCAGAGTCGTCCATCAGCCTCACAGATTGGACTTCAACCTTTCCGAAGTCACGCTTTACGGCAGAGCCCATGATGGCTGAAAAGGCGATGATTACCACACACGCAATTAGCCAGTACACATGTTTTCGGATGTCCGTTTTCATAATCCTTCTCCTTTCAGGTATTAATGTCTCCAGGGTTAATCAGAATTCTTTGTTCACGTCCTCAATAAGATCAAAGGTCTGATGGCATTGGCCTCCAGTATTGCTCAGGCAATGCAACCCGTGGAGATAAGCAAGTGTTTTCTTAAAAAGCGATCTTATATGTCAGAGATGATATTTGCAATGACCCTATTGTCAATAAAATTGACTTTTTAGGACACAAACAGAACCACCTATTTTTTCTCTTGAAAAAACGAACATAATTATATAAATAGATTAAGGATTTTGTGGAAGCTAAAAAAAGGATGCTTGATTTTTAATCACGTTGCCTATCAAGACAGCGACCAGTAACCAAAACAAGATTTGATTCCGCTTTTCCTTATGAAACAGTCGTTTACCATAGCCGCGGGGCATGTGAATAGGTTCTTTCAAAGTTTAATAGACTGGGGGGTAACCGAGGAACAGATTTTTGCCGTGTCTAATCTGAAGAGAGATCAGTTAGATAACCCCGACGGTCGGATACCGGTTGAAAAATACATCAAGCTGGGGAGAATGGCCCCGGAGCTAACCCATCTGCCTGAAATTGGATTAATTCTTGGACAACGTGCAGTCTTTGAGTGTATCGGTATCGTGTTTCAGTTGGCTAGCAATTGTAATACAGTTAGAGAGTCCCTCATTCATGTGGCGAGGTACTCCAATCTGGCAAATGAGGCCTGTAAAGCAGGATTTGAAGAAGGAAAAGAGTTTGCCGAATGGTCTATGCAATATTTGAATTCCAAGTATCTCTGTATACCTCTAATAGAATTTGAGGCTTATCAAGGGCTAAAAATTTTAAGGTCTGTGCTTGGCGAAGATTTAAAGCCTGCTTGTATTAAATTTCAGCATGTTCCGCCTGACTATGTGGAGAAGTACCATCAGATCTTTAAAGTACCTTTGTTGTTCCAACAAGAAAAATGCACCATTGTATTCAGAAAAGAGTATTTGGATATACCCAACCCAAATCCTCAACCGTATGTAAAAGAACTTCTTACCAGGCATGCCGATACATTGCAAAAGGAAATAGAAAGGAGCAAGTTATTTCAGGATAAAGTAAGAAAAATTGTTCTGAGGCGTCTGGAGTCTGGTTCGGCTAATTTGGAGGTGATCGCCAAAGAATTGAATGTAGACAGTCGCAGCATTTATAGGAAGCTCAAAAGCGAAAATACCTCTTACAAAGACTTGCTGAATGAGGTGAGGAAGCAATTGGCACAAGACTATCTTAGAGAGAAATCGTTTACGATAAATGATATTTCTTCCAAATTAGGGTTTTCAGAGTCCAGTGCTTTTCATCGCGCTTTTAAACGTTGGTTCGGTACCAATCCCGGTCAATACCGCCAGCAGGCTGATTAACATCGAATGGGTGTTTCGAGAACTGAAATGGTTTTCTGCGATCATCCAGTGAAATCGCGAAGCAAAGGGAGAACTCCCCATCAAGGGTCCAATGAGCATTGGTTTCCGCTACCCCATAACCCTAAATGGATGAATTCCTTATCCTAGAATTTGCTGATAACCAGCCCGGAGTTTCTATTCATCAGTAATAATTTACCTGTTCCCCTTAAATTCTACTCGGGGCAAGTTCACCACCGGTCTCAGCAACTATTCTCTGCCTCAGCACGGTACCGGCGCCGTTTTTCCTCGTGCCAGGCCAAACACGCTCGATCATCTTAGCGATGGGTCAAGATTCTCGCAGCTACCGATCGGCAATCGATCGTATGAAGCGGCATGCTTGCTCACAGATGAAGTCTTTGTCGTTGTCGATCGTTGCCACGTGATATGAATTTTCCAGCCACAGGGTCTCGACCCGGTTAGCACCGACGAGACCCGCGATCGCCCGCAGGTTTGATGGATTGATGACGTGGTCTTCCCGTGAGTGCATGATCAAAGTTGGACATTGAATGCGCGGCAACAGATCGCGCGTGACATTGTTCAGCATATAAGCTTCCCTGAATGCGGAAAGCGGCGCCTCGTCATATGCCAACTCTATGGAGTTTGGATCCTTAATGTCGTTGCCGACGCCTGGAAGAAAAGGAGGCGACTGGGTATCCAGGACCATTGCGGCCATGTCGGGGGATTCCATCTGGATGCAACCGTTGATTGGAATGGCACCGGCAAAAACATCCGGATATTTACCGGCCATGTATAAAGTGAGCGTGCCTCCCATAGACAGGCCTGTTATGAAAATCAGCTTGCATACAGGGCGCAACTGATCAAGCGCCTCTTTCAGAGAACCTATCCAGTCTGTGGCGGTGGTTTTTGCCATGTCTGCCGGTGACGTGCCGTGGCCCTTTAGCAGCGGCCCAGCCACGGTATACCCCGCGCGGTGGAGCGCTTCGCCATAGTACCTCATGCTTTGGGGCGTGCCCGTGAAGCCGTGCGAAACCAGGACACCGATGTCGCTCCCTTTAAAAAAGAATGGTTCTGCCCCCTTTATCACCTCTGTGTTGTTCATCATCTCCTCCTTACTTCATGGCGTCTATTAGATCAGCGTTTTTTCAATCCATCGATCATGGCTGCAACAGCGATAATCAGTCCCTGCATCATCAACTTGCCGGACTCTTCAAAACCAAAACTCGTCAAGAAGTTAAATACGAAGGTCAACATGAAAGCACCGACTGCTGGGCCAAGGATCCGGCCCCTTCCGCCGCCAAAGGTGACGCCACCCAGGATGACTGCAGCAATCGAGTTCAAAATCATGTCCTGCCCAATGCCGGCATCGGTGCTTCCTGTGCCGACAAAGCCTGCCAGCAACAGACCTCCTATCGCAGCGGTAAGACCGGAGAAGACATGGGTGAGGAATATTACTCGAAGATGGGGTATACCCGAGAAGGCCGCTGCGTTGGGATTTGATCCGACCGCGTCAAGGTAGTGGCCGAAAACCGTACGTCGAAGCGCCAGGGCAGCCGGTATCACAAAACCGATCCAGATCACAGGGGCAATCGGAATTCTCCCGAAGCGGCCCGATCCGAAATATCGGATGAGCGAGGGGACGTCACCCGGGGGGGTGTATCGTGCGAAGGCAACCACCACACCGATAGAAATGATCGTCATGGCAAGGGTAATAATCACTGCCGAGCCTCTAAATCTTGTGATGAGAGCGCCATTAATGGCTCCGATGATTGATCCGAGGCCTAAGCAGGCTAAAACGATCAGGTATCCCGGGTAGGCCGATAAGTAGGGGCCTGATGCAATGTAATTGACAGCGAGGACGGTGCCTCCGATGGACAAGTCGATGGAGAGACATCTCATTACCATGGATTGCCCGAGCACTACCATCCCAAGCGGTGCAGCCTGCCGCAGGATTACCCAGAAAAAGGCTTCGGAGAGCAACATGGGGCGAAAGATGAAGGCCGCAATTAGCAACAGGGCAGTGCCGTAATATGCCGGCGACAGATCCCAGACAGCGACAAGCAGGCGCCTGAAGCCCCCTTCGATCGAGTTAAAGGTAGATTCATATGCTTGCATCAGGCTATAGCCCCACAGATTTACGACGCTGGGCGCAAATGACTACCACCAGAAGCACCCCTTTCGCAGCCGACTGCAAAAAAGGAGAAACGCCCAATAAATTCATGCCATTGCTGATCAGCCCCAGACTCAGGGCTCCGATAACTGCACTGGCAACGCCACCTATCCCACCCGAGAGTTGGGTGCCACCGAGCGCAATTGCCGTCACGGAATCGATCCCGAATGACGCCCCTATTTTCGGATCTCCCGAAGCGATACGGGCAGCGAGATACAGCCCGGCAATGACCGCGAGTACGCTGCAAACAACGTAGGCGGACACGGTGATACGCCGAGCCGCGACACCATTTAGGCGAGCGCTCACAGAATTGCCGCCGACGGCAAAGAGATGGAGGCCAAAACGCGAGCGATTCAACACCACTGCAAGCGCGACCGCGCACAAGGCAGACCACAGAAGAGAGTGTGGCACCTCCATGGTCTGTCCGGCCCCTATCTCGGAAAGTATTGCCGGAACATGACCGCCTGGGATGCTCTGCCAGACGAAGGTGGCGCCCTGTAGAAACGTCATGCTGCTCAGCGTCATCACGATAGGGTGGATCCCTAGGAACGCCACCCCCCAACCGTTCACCAAGCCGACCGCTACTCCAATGGCCAAGGAAAGCGGAACCGTCAGCATCAATGGCCCACCTTCCGTGGCGATAACGCAGGTCACCAGACTTATGACAGATCCCACCGAAAGGTCGAGGCCCGCTACCAGCGCCACCATCATTTGTCCAAGGGAGACAATGACTAAGGCAGCGATTTGGCTGCTGAGATTTGACAGGTTTTCCCAAGAAGCAAATCCGCGGGCCGTCGTGGTCAGGACTATGATCAGGACAACCGGTAGTGCAAGCGTGTTAAGGCTGAGGCCTGAGCGACTATACAATTTCACGGTGAACCCTCTCATGACTGCGCATGCAATGTGTCATTCGAGACCGTTTCTTTCAGGGCGTACTCCATGAGGAGTTCCTCCGTGGCGGAGTTTCCTGTCACCTCACCCACCAGCCGACCATGGCGGACAACGATGATACGGTCACAAAGGCCGATAATCTCCGTGATCTCGTTTGATATCATCAAAACTGCACCACCCGACGCGGTAAATTCTCGCAGTTGTTTATATATTTCAGCCTTGGCGCCGATATCGACACCTCGCGTCGGCTGCTCGACAAGCAATGTGTCCACGCCTGCCGCAAACCATCGGCCCAGCATGACTTTTTGTTGGTTGCCCCCGGACAGGGAAGCAACCGGCTGGCGCACGCTGCGCGCTTGAAGATGCAACCGCTCCATGATTTCACTGACCAACTTGATGACACCCGGCGCCAGTCTGATGAGCGAAAGACCGCGCAGACGTCCAAGAGCTACGTTCTCATAGATGGAAAGGTCCATGTACAGTCCCTCGGTCTTTCGATCTTCCGGAATAAAGCCGATTCCCATGCTGAGGCATGAAACCACTCCCGCCTCAGGAACAAGGCGCGATGCCGTCCCGTCTCTGGAAATTTTTATGATGTCGCTTTTCTGCGGCCTGATGGCACCGACCAGACTGCGGAGTATCTCCCGCTGGCCCTGCCCTTCGAGACCAGCCAGTCCGAGTATCTCGCCTCGACGCAATTGCAGCCGTACTTCCTGAGCACCTTCTTGCGGGATCAGACTACGTACATCGAGCGCAACATCGCCAAAGCGTGGTTCGCGCGGAGGAAAGAGGTCCTGCATCGGCCGACCCACCATGAGCGTTACCAGTCGGTCCTCGTCCAGCGATTCCCGAGGGACCGTGGCAACATGTTTTCCATCCTTCAGCACTGTCACGGTGTCGCAGAATCTGAATATCTCCTCGAGACGATGGCTGATATAGAAGATCGTTTTGCCTTGAGCACGCAATTCAGCAATAAGCTTCCCTAATCTGTCCACTTCCGTCTTGTTCAGAGCGGCCGACGGCTCATCGAAGAAGAAAACGGACGCATCGGCCGAAATACCCTTTGCAATCTCTATAAGCTGCTGTTCGCCAAGGGTGAGGCGTCCGGCAAGCCAATCAGGCCTCACGTCCGCACCGACGCGTTCAAGGATGTCCCGCGCCCGACCGAGCATCGTACGGCGAGACAGCAGACCGTGCGACATGGGTTCACGCCCCAGATATATATTTTCGGCGATGGTCAGGTTCGGCAGCAGCGTAAATTCTTGAAAAACCGTGGACACGCCGTGATTGAGCGCGTCGCGCACGCTGGCAAACCGCACCTGTCGACCATGAATAGAAATCTGGCCCGCGTCCGGCTTCTCGACGCCAGCGAATATTTTCATGAACGTCGACTTGCCGGCACCGTTTTCCCCCGTAATGGCATGAACGGCGCCGGCAAATCCCACGATGCTCACGTTGTCGAGCGCCTTTGTCGACCCGAAGGACTTCGAAACGTTTTGGGCAACAACAGTTTCCAACGTGTCATGCGATTTGGTTGCGCTAGGCACAGATCCTCTATTGGCTACAATTGACACGAATCCATTTCCCTTCAGTACAGGGGAATAAAAGTATCACCCCGAATCAAGCTACGGTTATTTCTTACCGTACAGTTCCTTAATTTTTGCCTCCGGCATTGCCGAAGGAACCCAATAACTGTCGTTCAAGTCGGGACGGTAGAATTTATCACGATCCTTTTCGGTAATCGGCGGGAGGACCGAAACATAGTCTTTGTAAAGCTGTTTTCCCTCTAAGAGAGCTACTGCCGCCTGAACCTGGGCCTGTCCCATAGCGGACGGAAATAAGGGGGCAACCGATTTCACCCCGGAATTCTTCCATACCCGCAGGAAGCCGTTATTGCCTTCACCGGTCATCGGGACCAGGGGTTTCTTCATTTCCTGGAACACCTCGATGCAGCCTTTCGTCATTTCGGCGCCCGAAAACCAGATACCGTCCACGGGTTTGCCGGACAATACCAGGCTCTCGCATGTCTTTTTACCTTTGGCATAGCTCCAATCAGCGAATACTTCCGTGCCAACCTTGATGTTCGTACCCTTGAAAGCGCTTATGGCTCCTCGATAGCGGCTTTCATCCTCCGCAAAACCGGGAGGGCCGCGGAACATCCATACGGTACCTTTGCCTTTTAACTCTTTAACCAGGAAATCACCGCCGACTTTGCCGAAGGGCTCGCCGCCGGTGTATAAATTAGATGTATACGCGGTAGTCCCCGCGGACATACCGCCAATAACCACCGGAATACCGCGCGCGGCAATCTTGTCAACAACGGCTGAACAGTTGGTGGGCGTTACCGGACCGACGATAATCGCATCCACATTCTTGGTAAGCAGGTCTTCCAGATCGGCAACCTGTTTTTCGGGTTTCCATTCCGCGTCGACAACGATGAGTTCCTTTATGTTCTTGTTCTTGCTGGCTTCATACTTTGTTTCTTCCAGCATCTGGACGATCCAACTGTTCCCCACACCGGGCAGAGAAAAGGCAATCGTCCACGGAGAAGCCTTCTTGAATTGATTCTTCTTTGTTTTCACAGTCCCAGCCTTTGGCACGAGCCCGGCCCCGAGTTTGATCTCTTCCTCCGATCTGGCGGGCGTAAAAGTTAGTAAAAATCCAGCAATGGTGATTGCCACAACAACAAAGTTCAGTAGTAATCGTCGCATCATAGTCTCCTTTACTATAAAGTTTTTTTTGGCGAAGTTAACGCCTTCATTCTCAAATGTTTCTGCCACTGGGGATCACACTACCCGCTTTATCCTTAGATACTTAAGACTTGGTCCGTGTCGCGCCAGTGCTTGGGCTTTTTTATTTCTTCCCGTACAGTTCTTTAAGCTTCTTCTCCGGAAGTCCAGAAGGAACCCAGTAATTGTCATTCAAGTCCGGACGATAATACTTATCGAGATTCTGCTCCGTAATGGGTGGAAAATCAGAGACGTACTCCTTATAGAGTTCTTTGCCCTTCAACAGTTCCATCGCTGCCTTCACCTGTGCTTCACCGACCGTGGGGGGGTATATGAACGCAACCGCCTTGACTCCGGAGGCCTTCCAGACTCGGAAGAAACCGTTGTTACACTCCCCGGTCATGGGAACCAGGGGTTTCTTGAATTCCTGGAACACCTCGATGCAGCCTTTCGTCATCTCGGCACCCGAAAACCAGATACCGTCCACGGGTTTGCCGGACATCACAAGGTTCTCGCAAACCTGTTTACCCTTGGCATAGCTCCAGTCGCCATAGACCTCCGCGCCAATCTTGATGTCCGTTCCTTTAAAAGCGCTCACCGCACCTTGATACCGGAATCCTTCTTCAGCAACACCGGCTACGCCACGAATCATCCAGACCGTTCCTTTCCCCTTCAGCTGTTTAACCAGGAACTCGCCTCCGACACGGCCAAACGATTCGCGGCCGATCGATAGGATCGTTGCTTGCTTGTTCGTGCCTTCAAGGACACCGGCACTAACGACGGGGATTCCTCGAGTCGCAATCTTATCGACTACAGCCGACACCGAGGACGGGGTCACCGGAAAGACAATGATGGCATCGACGTTTTTTGTGAGCAGATCTTCTAGGTCCGCCACCTGTTTGGCCGGATTCCATTCAGCATCGACGACGATGAACTCGGATATTTCCTTGTGTCTACTCGCTTCGTACTTGGTCTCCTCCAGCATCTGTACAATCCAGCTATTTCCGACGCCTGGCATGGAGATCGCTATGCGCCACGGAGGATTCCTCTTGAACTGATTCTTCTTTGTTCTCTCAACCCCAGCCTTTGGTACGATCCCGGCCCCGAGCTTGATCTCTTCCTCCGATCTAGCGGGCGTAAAAGTTAGTAAAAATCCAGCAATGGTGATTGCCACAACAGCAAAGTTCAGTAGTAATCGTCGCATAATAGCCTCCTTTGTTATATAGGTTTTTGTCTGGGCGCAGTATACGCCATCGTTCTTAAATATTTTATTATAGGATTTTGCCTTTCGCTTATCCGGACCTTCATCTGCAATCGACTTCCACTATCGCCTATTGATCTACCGCTATTCAATATACTGGTCATTAGTGGGCAGGGGGTTTGGCCATCATAAACACCTCCTTTCTAAATTAAAGAATATCTGGAGGTCTGAAGGACATGGAGACGTTGCTTAAATGGACAACTTAACCTCATAGACCCAAAGATTGTTTTGTTAGGTTAATATCTTTTCAATCCATGCATGTTTGCAATCAATAACCTGTTCTTTCACCTTTTATTCCCCTAAGCAATGGGTTTTTCGAATTGATCTTATGATAGCGAAGGTGATATTTTCAATGACCCTACAGTTCAAGAGATTGGCTTCTTAGGACAAAACCAAACCATTTTAACCTTTTTCTTAATAGCACAGTCGGTAAGTATATTTTAGGAAATACTTCTGTCTTGAAAAAGCGGACATATTATGTAAATATGTCAATTGGTTTGTGAAGGCATGAAGGTATAGAACATGGAACAGTCGCTTACGATAGCCGCTGGGTACGTTAATCGGTTGTTTAAAAGTTTAATAGACTGGGGGGTAACCGAGGAACAGATTTTTGCCGTGTCTAATCTGAAAAAGAGCCACTTGGAGAATCCTGATGATCGGATATCAGTTGAAAAGTACGTAAAGCTTGGAAGAATGGCCCCAGAGCTAACCCAACTACCTGAAATTGGCTTGATTCTTGGACAACGGGCTGTTTTTGAAAGTATAGGTATTGTCTTTCAGTTGGCTATCAATTGTAAAACGGTTAGAGAATCCCTCCTGCATGTGGCAAGGTACTCCAATCTGGGGAACGAAGTGTTTGAAGCAGGATTTAATGAGGGAAATGAGTTTGCCGAATGGTCTGAGCAATGTATAAATTCTAGGTACCTATGTATTTCTCTAATAGAATTTGAGAATTGCCAGAAATTAAGAATTTGTAAAGCTGTTCTTGGCGAAGATTTTAGGCCGGTACAAATGAAATTTCAACATTCCCCACCTGACTATGTGGACAAATACCATCGGGTCTTTCGGGTTCCTTTACTATTCGAACAAGAAAAAAGTGCCATTGTATTCAGAAAAGAATATTTGGACATGCCCAACCCGAATCCCCAACCGTATGTAAAAGGACTTCTCGGCAGACACGCCGATACATTGCAAAAGGAAATAGAAAAGACCAAGTTATTTCAGGATAAAGTAAGAAAAATTGTTCTGAGGCGTCTGGAGTCCGGTTCGGCTAATTTGGAGGTGATCGCCAAAGAATTGAATGTAAGCAGTCGGAGCATTTACAGGAAGTTAAGAAGCGAAAATATCTCTTACAAAGATTTGCTGAGTGAGGTGAGGAAGCAATTGGCTCAAGACTATCTTAGAGAGAAATCGTTTACGATAAATGATATTTCTTCCAGATTAGGGTTTTCAGAGTCCAGTGCTTTTCATCGCGCTTTTAAACGTTGGTTCGGTACCAATCCCGGTCAATACCACCAGCAAGCTGATTAACATCCCCCTACCGACCATTCAACACGCTGAAAATGACTGCTAGAGTTGAAGTTGGACAATTTTTTGCCACTTGTTCGAATTATGCCGCAAAATTCGGCACCTTGCCATACTCTATTTTGAGAAAACTATTAAAAAACAAAAGCTTGTAAGTGTGTAAAATTTGGTATAATATATGCTTATTAAATATCTAAGGGTTTCTTAAATGAACAGGTATATCTAAACGGGGCAGAAAACAATCTGATCCCTTGTGTAGCAATGCAAGAGACCTTACCAAAGATAATTAAATTGAATTAAGGCCTATAACTTATTTATTTTTATAATACCATGATTTCCATATTCACTGGAAAGAATGAGTTCAAAATTCGTCAGAACCTCCTCCGCAGTGTGTATGAGCAAAACCTTTTCATGCTCGGTAGGGGCGACCTAGTTCTATCACGACGGAGATCCCTTCCCCTGAAAAAAATTTTCTTGTCCGCGGTGATCTGTGTCTTGGCGGTCCTGATGCACGGCCAGTACACGGGCAGTTCCTTTGCGCCAGCAAAACAGACCATGAATATAAGCGCACTCCCTGATCCCCTTCCCGCGACAGACGTCTCATTAGAACTAACCCCGGATATGAGCACACCCCCTGATCCTCTTCCCGCGACAGACGTCTCTTCGGAAAGCACGGGGAACACTTCCGAGTTCAATGCTTTTTTAAACAATCACAACATATCCTTCAGCCGCATGCTTGGCCTGAAAATTAAGACGATCATGGTCGATGCGGGCCACGGCGGGACTGACTCGGGCACCATCGGAAAGATGGGTACCATGGAAAAGGATATTACACTCGATATCGCTAAGAGATTGAAGACCCATCTCGTCAAAAGCGGGCACTACCATGTGCTCATGACGAGGGAGGACGATTCAACGGTGGCTCTTCAAAAACGGGTTGACCTTGCCCAGGAAGCGAAAGCTGACCTCTTCATCTCGATTCATCTCAATTACTTGCCGCGTAAACCCATTAACATCATTGAGACATATTATTTTGGACCTTCCAATGACGAAAAAACACTCAGGCTCGCCCAGCAAGAAAACGCAGGATCAGAATACGGGCTGAGCGATTTCAAGGAAGTGATGGAGAGGCTTGGCAAGACCATGAAGCTTCAGGAGTCTAAGGAGTTTGCAGAATCCATCCAGGCGAATCTGTTCCTGAACAGCAGGAAACATAGCGAAGACATACAAAACCACGGCGTCAAGAGGGCACCTTTCGTGGTCCTTCTCGGAGTGGACGTACCCGCCGTGCTGGCGGAGGTCTCGTGTCTCAGCAATCGTAAGGAGGAGCGGGAGCTCAATTCTGAAAGTCACAGAGAGAATATCGCCCGATATCTCGCAGCCGGTATTTTCGATTATCTCAATAAAGGAGCCCTTACCCATGAAGCCAAAAGATGAGCAGAAGCAAGAGAATGTCCTGTTTGTTGGCATCGATCTTGGAACGTCACGAAGTGCGATTTCTTCGAGTCATGGTATGCGGGAGTGGATCGAGAGCTACGTCGGCTGGCCTAAGGACTTTATCTCGGAGCAGGTCGTCGGTAAACCTGTACTCTTCGGAGCCGAGGCTCTACAGCACCGGCTTTCCCTCGATTTCTGCAGGCCCCTTGAACGAGGCATCATCAAGGAGGGGATCGAAAACAGCGAGAGGGCGGTCAAGGAAATCATCAGGCATCTTATTAATCTTGCAAAGCCTGAACCCGGCCAGAGGATTCATGCGGTAGTCGGAGTGCCCGCCGATTCGCTAAAAGTCAACAAGCTTGCCATCCGGAGGGCGGTTGCGGAATATGTGAATACCCTTATGGTGGTATCGGAACCCTTTGCCATCGCCTACGGAATGAATCTGCTCAACGACGCGCTTATCATCGACATCGGTGCTGGGACCATCGATTTCTGCATCATGCATGGGACCATTCCCTCCGAAGAAGATCAGAGGACCATTCTCACGGCGGGCGACTATATCGACGAGCAGCTCTTCAATTATCTCATCGAGAAATATCCAAACTCAAAGTTCAACAAGAACATGGTTCGGCAGTTCAAAGAGAAATTCAGTTTTGTGCGGGACATCCCTGAACAGATTCGCGTAGAGCTGCCGGTCAATGGCAAACCGGTCATGCATGACATCAAGGATGAGATCCGGCGGGCCTGCGAGAGTATGCTGCCTTCACTCGTCGAGACCACAACCGAGATGATCGCCCGGTTTGATCCTGAATTCCAGATGAAGATCAAGAACAATATCGTTCTTGCGGGCGGGGGAAGTCTGATCAGAGGTATTGCCGAGTACCTGCAGGATGCCTTGAAGGAATATGGTACCTGCAAGGTCACACGCGTTTCGGACCCGCTCTTTGCGGGCGCGGACGGTGCGCTTAAGCTTGCCCAGGACATGCCCTCCAAATATTGGGAAACACTTTGAGCCCAAGCCGATGTTTGAACGCATGAGGCGTTGGCCTTTTGTACAACCCTGAGAGAATTTATGGCAGGTGAAACGATACTCGTCATAGACGCTGGCCAGGACATCAATCAGAGAATGATCACCACTCTCGAGGTAGAGAGCTACCTGATTTATCCTGTCTCAAGCAGCGAGGTGAACGCTGAAATGGCAGAATTGCTCAGGCCTTCGCTTATCTACATCAACCCCCCTGACCTGAGCCCAGCAGGACTCGAACCCTGCAAGGCAATTCATGGCATTCCGCTCCTAATAGAAGTCCCTATCATTATTCTTGCATCCCTGAAAAAAGCGCTGGGCTCCGAGTATTTCGAGGAATACGGGATTGTGGATTTTCTGGAACCGACATTCGGTTCGGAAGAGTTGATCGAAAAGACAGGAACGATTTTGGGCAAAGCGCCTCCTTCCCGGCACCCCAAAGAAGGCGAATCGGCTGCCTCGCCACGGACCGCCAGACGAGCGGAGAAGCAACGCCCTGCCTTTCTACTGCCAGCGATTGGCGTCGTGATTCTCCTGGTGATTGCCGGCGCAGGTTTTATGGCCTATCAGCATTTCATGCCAACCCAGAAGGTTCCGTCTTCTCCGGCAATAAAAGCTCCCGTGCGAGTTCCATCTGTAGCTCCTGAGGTTGGATTGAAACCGCAGTTGCCCCCGGCAAGCAACGTTGCTGATACATCTCCTCCTGCTTCATCGGTACCCTCCACACCGCCTGAGCAGCCCTCTTCGGTTTCATCGGAATCCGCTTCCCAACCACCGCACAAACCGTTCTTCTCAGTCCAGTTGGGAGCCTTCAAGGATGAAGACAGGGCACAGGCCCTCACGAAGAAGTTTCGGGAAAAAGGATACGATGCGTTTACCCAGCCGGGTGTCACGAAGGACAAATCTCCTATATATAGAGTACTTGTCAGCAAGCATGAGGACAGAAGGGCTGCCAAAAAGTTGGCAGGAGAAATTCAGTCAAGGGAACATATCGAGACCACTCTGTACGGCGAATAATGACCAAGATGTAGAGCCGCCGTAGAACCCAGTAAAAATTTTGATCATTACTCATGCCTTGGGTGGCTCACTTAAACATACCAGGACTTTTGCAGCACATGATCGTACGGGGTTTGGAAAGAAGGTCAATAAACCTTGCTTACAGTATAATGCCTTTTAGCAGGAAGGCGCCTTAAGGTTTCTTAAGATTCATGGACGGTATTGTTTCTTTTGCTCAGAACCATGCGATAATCGCCATCGTTATTGTGCTGGGCCTCCTCTACCTCATGGTCCGGAAGCCGAAGCTGTTTTTCAGCATTTTCTCCATCGGTCTTGTCCTAGCGGGATTGTTTTATATCATCATGATCCTTGCCGGTTCAGGCTCAGAGAAGAAAACTAAACTGATTGAACAAAAAGAAGAGCAGGTTGATACTAACCGCTGATCAGTCTCCTGGTTTTTCAGGTTAAGTCTTTTTTAAAGGAGATTACCTATCGTAAGAATACGCCTTCAATCTACACCCCTATTCCAATTGCCTGACCCCAAATCTCAACAAAAATAGCAAGGGGCAGAGCCTTTCCTTTAGCTGATTATTTTTGCGTTGATGGCTTGGGGACCTTTGGGCCCCTGGTCACTTCAAATTCAACTTCCTTACCGTCTTTTATGATTTTGTCTGCCTGTTACAGCGGGAAATGACAGGCGACTTGATGGGTGCCGCCGATGTCCTTCAACTGCGGTTCGGAAGCGGGGTCGGTGCAGATGGTTGGCTTCCCTCTGGACTCGTACACCGGACAGCGCGGGGCAAAGCGACAACCAGCATTCGGCCTCTCGAAATCGAACACGCCCCATCGACCTGCCTGGACGCTCTGGGCCCTCTGGGCGGTCTCCTTGCTCTGCTTCTCGACCAGCGAGGACCAGAGGATATGGGTGTAGGGGTGACTCGGTTTGTTTGCGATGCGGTCGGAGAGGCCTATCTCCACGATCTTGCCCAGATACATCACCGCCACCTTGTGGCTGATGAGCTCCACCACCCGAAGGTCGTGAGAGATGAAGAGGTACGAGAGCCCAAGCTGTTTCTGAAGGTCCCGAAGCAGATTCACGACCTGCGCCTGGATGGAAACGTCGAGCGCGCTTGTGGGTTCGTCGGCGACAATAAACTTCGCGCCGACAGAGAGTACCCGCGCGACACTGACCCGCCGCTTTTCACCGCCCGAGAGCTCATGCGGGAAGCTGGAGAGCTTGCTCTTTTTGAGTTTTACCTGTTCGAGCAGATCGCTAATGCGCTTGTCCACTTCGGCATCACTGATCCGATGATGCACGGTGATCGCTTCGGAAAGAATATCGCGGACGTGCATCTTGGGGTTGAGCGCCGCATCCAGATCCTGGAAAATCATCTGCATCTGACCCCGGAGCTGCCTGAGCCCATCGGCCGGAATACTGGTGATATCCTTACCGTCAAAGATGATCTTGCCCGATGTCGGTTTTTCGAGCCTCAGGATAGTTCTGCCGATGGTTGTCTTGCCGCAGCCGGATTCGCCCACAAGCCCCACGGTCTCGTTCTCCTTGAGGTAAAAGCTTGCCCCATCCACCGCGGGGATGGACTGCTGCTGTTCCTTAAGGAAGGAGAGGAGCCCCCTCCGGTTGGTAAAATGTTTTTTAAGGTCTATGACTTCGAGGATCGTCTTCAGCATAAGAAACCTTTTATCTTAATGTTGCAATAAAGCACCAGCACAGACTTAGCGGGAACACTGTAAGAACCTTGTGCCTGCCTGCGCGTAGCCGCTTCGGCGAAGGCAGGGCGGAACCTTTTGAATGTGAAACACTATGGTCCGTCAACTTAGCCTGAATTCACTATGGGTGAAGTCCTCAATGACCCATACAATCCCAACAAAACCCGCATGACAAGGCTCTGCCTGCCTGCCGGTAGGCAGGGAAGTGTCCCCGGCGGTTCTGTTTAATGCAGCGGTAAGGTTTAATCAAAATACAACCAACACCTTAACTGATGTCCCGATTCTATTTCTCGAAGATCAGGCTCCTGACGTGCGCACTTGTCACGGATTTTCTCCGTTACCTGGTTGCATCGATTGTAGAACCGGCACCCCTCAGGAATATTGATGGTGTCGAGCACATCTCCCTCGATGGCCTGGAGATATCCCTTCTTCTTGATGTTCTGTGCGCTCGGAATGGATGCGAGAAGCGCTGATGTGTAGGGATGTTTTGACTCGAACCCTGTTGAGAGGATGTGTTTTGCCGGTCCGTACTCGAACACGGTACCGCCATACATGACGGCAACGCTGTCGGAGAGGCGCGAGATGATGCTAATGTCGTGGCTGATCAGCATGGTCGTGATGCCAATCTCGGACTTGAGATCCACAAGCAAGTCCACGATCTTTGACTGGATCGTGGCGTCGAGGCCTGTGGTCGGCTCGTCCGCGATCAGGAACGATGGCTCGGATGCGAGGGCCATCGCGATCATGGCCCGCTGGCACATGCCACCCGAGAGGCCGTAGGGATAATTGTCGAACCTTAGGCGCGGCGAGTCGATCTTCACCCGGTCGAGCCAGGTGAGCGCGCGCTCCTTGGCCTCCTGCTCGGTTTTTATGGAGGTGTGGAGTCGGATTGCCTCGGTGATCTGTTTTCCGACGGAGGTGAAGGGGTTGAGCGAGGACTTGGGGTTCTGAAAGGTCATGGCGATCTCCTTGCCCAGCACCTTGCTCATGATGCACTCAGCGTTACGCTCCCACCCCACGACATCCTTGGTCACCTCCATGATCTTGCCGTCCCTCATCGTGAGCTTGACGAAGTCTCCCAGGTCCTGGAGCAGGTTCTTCTGGATCCGATCGGACTGGAATCCGATCTTCCCGCTGATGACACCCGGCTCCGCGCTGATGAGGCCCAGGATCGACAGAGCAGTGACACTCTTGCCGCTGCCGCTCTCGCCGACAACGCCGAGCGTCTCCCCTTTGGCGATCTCGAGACTGACTCCATCCACGGAACGGATGAACGCCTGCTTGCTGCGGGAGTAGAAATAGGTACGGAGGTCCTCTATCTTCAGGATCGGCGCCGTTGTCATGTGCTCCTCTTGCCTTCCAAGATATTGTTCAGCCCGTCACCGAGCAGATGGAAACCGAGGATCGTGAACAGGATCGCAAGAGCCGGCGCGGTGGAAGGCCAGAACTTTCCCTGCATGAAATAGTTGGCGCCTGACTGCACCATGTTGCCCCACGACGGTGCAGGCTCCTGTACACCGAACCCGAGGTAGCTGAGCGACGTCTCCATGAGGATGGCCTCTGCCATGCCAAGCGTTGCCTGAATGATGAGGAGCGACCTGCAGTGGTGCCACAGGATGTGCTTAAAAATAATGATCCTCGTGGGCAACCCCAAGGCGATGTCCGCCTCGATGAAATTCTTCTGTTTGAGGAATTGGATCTTGCCCTTGATGAGCGACGCAACGACCGGAACATTAGTGAGACCGACGACCAACATGATGTAGTAGATATCGGGCTTGAACGCCGCAATCACGAGCAGGATGAGGACAAGGCGTGGGAAGGAGTCGACGAGGTTCGTGAAGTAGGTAATACCTGTGTCGAACTTTTCACCTCGGTAGCCGGCAAGCACGCCGAGTCCAGTGCCGAAGCAGAGGGCGATAAGGATTGCCAGCAGGCCTGGCAGAAAGTAGGCCTGGATGCCTACGATCAGTCGCGAGAGCATGTCCCGGCCCATGAAGTCAGTGCCAAGCAGGCGCCCTGCGGTCCCCGGCGGGGCCATTATAAGCTGGAGGTCAATGTCTTGTGGATCCCGAGGCAAGAGATTGAAAGATCCGAGGATGTAGGAAACCACGACCAGTGCAACAATCAGCAGTCCGTATCCAACGTAAACCAGGTTGACGGCATCTGCCTTTTTCCAGAACGGCAGGTCAGAGAACTCGCTGATCTCGCCGGATATTTGGGCATAATTTTTCATAAGGTTATTTTTTGGAAGCTCTCGGGTTCACTGCTACATAGACCACGCTCTGGAACAGGCTGCCCATGCGCACAAATACTGCGGCGAGGATGGCGATGCCCATGATCACGGGATAGTCCCGGTCCTGTGCCGCCTGCCACGCCATTCTGCCCATACCGGGCCAGTTGAACACCTGTTCAACGATCACGGCGCCGCCGAGGATGAACGGTATCTTGGAAGCGATGATTTCAGTCACGGGTATAAGCAGGCCCTCCTTGAACGCATGTTTCCAGACCGAGGCGCCCTTGGCCCGGGCCGAGCGGATGTAGTCCTCGGCCATCACCCTGCCCATCTCCTGGCGAAGATAGCGGATGACCTCGCTGATCGTTCCATTTCCCACACCCAGCACAAAGATCGGCAGGAGCTGATAGAGCCAGCGGAACTTCTGCCCCGCGCTCGAAAATCCGAAGGCAATGGGGAAAAGGCCGAGCTTGTGCGTAAAAAAATAGATGACGATATACCCAAGCCAGAACATCGGCAGAGCAGAGATAACGTAGGAAGACATGGTCAGGGGCCACGATATCTTGTTTGTTCCGCGCACGGCGGAGTAGAGTGCAATGGGTACCGCAATCAGAAGGGTGATCATGAGCGACCCAATGGTCAGAATGAGGGTGCTAAGCCCGACGCGCAGCACTTCGGGGAGGACCGGCAAACCCATCCGGATTGAAGTGCCGAAGTTACCCGATAGCATGCCTGCGAGCCATGTCAGGTACTGGATATACCATGATCGGGGCACGCCCATGGCCTCACGCACGCCTGCTTTAGCCTCTGCAGTGGACAGCTGTCCTTCGAGGAGCACGCTGAAGGGGTCTCCGGGCGACGCATAGAGGATGATGAACACCACGAAGCTCACGCCCAGGAGCAGGAGCACCGTGATCATCAGCTCCCTGGACAGCACCAAGGCGATGGGGCGAATGGCTGAAAGCTTCATTGAAAGGCAATCACTTTGAACTTATTTCTGGTCCTTCCCCTCCATGAACCAATCATCCGCGTAAGAGAAGAACTTATAGGGATGGATGGCCACGCGCCTCACCTTCTTGTGGTATGCCGCATAGTTGGTGAGCGTCCAGAGGAAGGTGTAGGGGTTCTCTTCTGCTAGGGTCGCATGGAGTTTCCGGTTGATTGTCCGGCGCTTTTCGTGGTCGAGCGTAAGTTTGCTCTCGTTGATCAGGCCATCCACCTCCGGGTTGGAGTATCCGCCGAAATTGTTCCTCCACGCGCCGATCTCACCTGAGTGAAATAAGGATGAGATGTCCGCCGAATCGTCAAAAACCCAGATGGCGAAAATGATGTCGAAGTCGTGCTCGAAAAAGACGTCTTCCTTCCAGGCCTGCCACTCCTTGAACTCGACCTTGATGTCCGCGCCGATGTTCTTGAGGTAGTTCTTGAATGCGAGCACCACGCGCTTTACGGCCTCGCTCTCCTTCTCGATCGGGACCTTAAGGGAAAGCGCGAGCCGCTTGCCGTCTTTCTGCATAAAGCCGTCAGCGTCGCGACTGAAACCTGCTTCCTGTAGGAGGGTCCTTGCCTTCTCGGGGTCGAAGGGCAGGGGCTGCACATCGAGGTTATAGGCCCAGCTCCCGGGCGCAAAGGGTCCGGAAATGATCGTGCCCTGGCCGTTGAAGAACGAGTCGAGCATCTCCTGCCGGTTCACGGCGTGGGTAAAGGCTTTGCGCAAGCGCTTGTCCGCAAGGAGCGGGTTGCGAACGTTGTATCCGAAGAACGAGTATGAAAGCGCGTTGTACGGCTGGAGGATGAAGCGCTTGTCGCCCTGGATCTCGGGGAGGTCCCGAGGGTTGACGAGCACGATCATGTCGATGGCATTGAACATAAGGGCCTGCGTCATGATGTTCTGGTCCGCAAAGGGCTTGGCGATGAGCTTGTCGATGTGCGGTCTGCCCTTGAAGTAGTTATCGTTTGCGTTAAGGATGATCTCGCGCTCGGCAGTGATATTCTTCAATATATAAGGGCCGGTGCCGATGGGGTTCTGTACGAAATGGTCGTCCCGGGTGAGGTACAGCGGGTTTTTCGGTCCGTGCTTCGGGATCACCTTAAAGCTGAACTTGGCCAGGGCGTTCAGGATCGGCCGCTTCAGGGTGAACTTGACGGTGTAATCATCGATCTTCTCGACCGCCAAGATGAACTCGTACCGCACCTTGAGCGGAGTAATGGTCTTGGGGTGCATCATGATCTTGTAGGTGAAGATTACGTCTTCCGCCGTGAATGGTTTGGGCTCCTCGCCTTCTTTCGGATGCCACATGACGTCCTTCCGGAGAAAGAAGGTATAGGTGCGGCCGTCGGCGGAACGGTCCCATTTTTCTGCAAGCTCGGGGACGATCTCCTGCTTCTCGTTGATCCCGACCAGGCCGTTGAAGATGAGTTCCGTGATCCGCAGCGAGATCATCTCATTACTTGTGACAGGGTCGAGGGTTGCCGGCCTGCCATACTCGCCGTAGCTCAGACTGCCTCCATCCGGCTTGTTGTCCTTCTTTCGGCCTGCCTCGGCAGCGGTCGACACAGCCACGACTGCGGCAACAATAAGAAGTAGAACCACCAGTATCCGTTTCATAATGACCTCCTCACACGATTTCGGAATGCGGATTTGAGAAATTCGCACCCCCACCCTCCCCTCCCTCTCCAGGGGGAAGGGTTAGGGAGGGGGTGATGTCGTTTTTCTATTAGTTGATCTTTACATCCCCTGCACTCTTGTGCTCCATGGCGTAAACGCCCTGTATGGCATCCTGGATTTGGCGTACCTCGGGGAACTGCTTGCTCATCTCGAAATAGATCTCAAGGGCCTCGGAAAATTTCTTGGTTCGATAGTAGGCCTCCGCAAGACTTACAAGCAGGACGGGGTCGTTTGATTCGATCTTGTTCTTATTGCTCTTGTCGCGGCTGGCCTCCAGGTACGGGATGGCCCTTGCAAGATCGGATCTACCGAGATAATACTTGCCGATAGCGACGTTTAGCTGGGAAAACCTCTTGCCCTCTCCGGCCTCGACCATGGCAGTAGCTTTGTAGAGCGCCTTTGGATATTCCATTTTTATCCTGTTACACGCCAAGAGGATCTCCGCGATCAGGTCGGGGTCCTCCGGTTTCTTCTGTACAAGCTCATCCCAAACCGCCCCCGCATCAATAGGACGGTTCTTCAGATATAGATTGGCACCCTGCCATACCCTGATGCGGTCCTTGTAGGAGTGCGACATCCCGGACGCAGCAATGAACGAGGCTGCGATCTTCGAAGACTCTTCGGTCGAGCCAAACAGCCCGTATGCCTGACTGAGATAGAACATGGCCGCTTCTTTCACCTTCGGGTCGGCCATAGCTTTCTCCAGGTAGGCCAAGCTCGCCTGACCATAAAGGGTCGCCATGTCATTGAGCAGCGAAAGATCATAGAAATGAATGACCTTGGACTTTCCCAGGGTCTCCCGGTAAGAGAACGCCTTCAGATCGGAACTGGTGAGCAGATCCAGGCCCTTCTCAGTAAGACCGGGCCCCCGGGCATAGATGGCAACAAGGTTTTTCACCATCCGCATCGAAAGCGGTTTGCCTGACCTTTTCATCTCTGAGAGAATCCTTTCTGCGGTAAGAAATGGGTTTTTGTCCACGAGTCCGGCCTTGCTGAACGCAGCCGCGAGTTCTGCCTTCACTTCGGGGTCAGAGACATCGATCCCTCTCCAGAGTTCGCTCGCCTTCTTGGATTCGTTGTTCTGGTAGTAGCTGAGTCCGAGGCTGACCATAGCGATCGCCCGGTACCTCGGCCCGGCGCCCCCGTTTGCTGAAAATTTTTGCAGATGGATCGCGGCCGCTCCGGCCTTGCCCGACTCAACCAGTGCTTGGCCGAAGTAGAGGTCCACGAAGCGACTCCGGTCCTTGCCTTGGGCTGTGGAGAGTTTTTTCAGGTGGTCCTGCGATGCCCCGACCGCCGCGTGATAGAGTTTACGATGCAGCATGGCGTTTTTGAAATAGATCATGCCAAGGCCAAGGTTTGCGGCCCCCTTCTTGCCTTGATCGAGGGAAGCGCTATCCTCGCGGAGCGCATTGGCCGCCTCAACGTAATGCCGTTTTTCGTACAACTTCATCGCGCGCGTCACCACATCGTCAGCGGCAGAGACCTGCGCCGTAGTGATTAGGATGATCGATGAGAGGAATAAGACGAAACGTCCCATCCATAAACTCCTGTCAAGTAAGTCTAGATTCAAAGCTCAAATGTCAAATCAATCCTTCAGTTTCATAACATGGATTTGGTCCCACTGGTCGACTTGGGCGCGGAACGCGATCATTCCATCCGCAGAACACGTTACATCATGGTTCATCTTGGTGTCCGTTTTGAGGGGCCTGACCGCTTTTTCTTTGAGATCCGCGACATAGATCGGATTATATTCCTGCCGGTGGTTCTTCACAAAGACAATCCGGCTGCTGTCCGGCATCCATGCAGGGCCCACCTCGACATCTGGAATGATGTCCATCGCCACGACCTTCGCTGCGAGTCCCTCTCCGTCAGTGGGATCTGACCCGTCTGCCGCGATCACAACAATCGACCATATCTTGGGATCACCGGCTAGGTTGTAGTTCGAATAAAAGGCGATTTTTTCTCCATCCGGCGACCAAATGGGCCGCAGGTCATCATAGGGCCACGTCGTGAGTACTTTTAGGGACTCCATGGGCTTCGTCACATCGCTGATAAGAATGATGTCATGGTTTTCATTGCTGCCATGCATCATCACGAGCCGTTTGCCGTCGGGGGACCACTGGGGAAAGAGATATGTCTTGTCTCCCTGCGTCAGCCGCGTAAGCAGGCGGGTCCTGAGATCCAGGAGATAGATATCGCCGTTGCCAGTGCGACCGGATACGAGGACGAGGCGGTCGACAACCGGAGACCAATGGGCCTGCCCATCCTTTTCCTTGTGATCCGTCAGCCGAACGGAAGCGCCGCCGCCAAGGTCCTGCACGTAAATATCATAGTTGCCTTCCCCGCCATTGCTCATGTAGACAAACCGGTATTCGTCGGACGACCACGTGATCCCCGCGTTGTAGCTTGTCTCGTCGGACACACCGGGGAAGAAGAAATTCATCTTTTTCCCGCCCTCGGAAAGCAGGAAATAAACGGTCTGAATCAACGTGCCGTCACGAAGCGTGATGTGGATCTCCTTCTTATCGCCGACACTTCGCTCGAACGCAACAAACGTGCCGTACGGAGACCAGACAGGGTTCGAGTCATTCCGGCCTGATTCGATCTTGACAAGGGGTTTGACAAACAGGGGGTTGATCAGTTCAGGTTTTTTGTCCGTAACCGTCGCGCCTGATACGGGATCATCGGCTATTCCTGTGCGAGCTATGAACGACAGAAACAGGACAGCCCAACCCAAAGCACTGTGATACTTCCCAACCTTCACCCAGCCATCCTCCTGGACGCCTTATAAGTTCTTGATCTGATCCCAATATTTTTGCGCCGATTCCCTGTTCTGTTCAAAGGTTTTGTCTCCCTCGAACTTCTTGGGGAAGAAATCGAAGTACTCCCGCCACGCGAGGTTAGCGCTGTTCAAAAGGTTGTTCTTCCGGGTGATCAGATAGAGTTTGTGGTATGAGAGTGCCGTATAGTAGTAGGTGTTATGCACGGCCTCGTCATAATGCACGTTCGGGAAGAACCGCGTGTTCTGCTTCGCAACCTGCAGGTTCTGGATCGCCTTCGCGAAATTCTGTGCAGCGGCATCCTTATCTTTCTGCACGAGAGCGTTGCCTTTCTCATAATAGGCGTGACCCAGGTTCATGAAGGCCACCGAAAACTGCTTGTATACGAGCTGCTGGTTCTCGGGCAGTGAGAGGACGTTCTCGAATTCCCTGATGGCGCCGTCGTAGTCGCCCTTCTCATCGAGGTAGATCCGCGCCAGGCGGTGGCGCGCCTCGGAGTAGTCCGGGTGCCCCTTCTCAGCGCTCTTGTATGCCTGGATCGCCTCGTCGACATCGCCTTTCTGTTTGGCACGCTCGCCGATCTTGAGGAAATCCTTTGGCAGGACGATCTTCCGATCGCCAGTCCGGTTCTCTTCTTTTTTGGAAAATTCCACCACCTCTTCCCAATCGCGGAAGTCGCCGCCGATAGAAACCTTAACCGTATGGAACCCGAGGGTCACCGGCTTCCCATCAAGGATTGGCGTCCGTCCGATCTTGTCACCGTCCAAGAAAACATCGGCCGAGGACGGCTCGGAGTCAATCTTGAAGACCGCGTTGTTCACGGCGAGCACAAACTCCCTTGTTTCCCTGTTGTTTTCAATCTTGACCTTCTCGGTCACCTGCTGGTAGCCATGCCTGTATAGCATGAGAGTAAAACTCCTGTTGATGCGTACGGGAACCTCGGCCTTGCCATCGGGATCAGTCGATCCCAGCCACTCATTGTTCACGTAGATGTTAACAGCCGCAAGCGGCGATACATCGGGAGCCAGTCCCCCCTTTGCGGAGAGGATGAAATAGTTACGGCTGGCCTCTTCTTCACCTTCGCGGTAAATGCGGCGAACCACACGGTCGCCGACCGTGATCTTTTCGTTTTTCTTCAGTTCCTCGACCTCGGCCCATGAGCCGCTCTCTTCAGCCTTCTTCACCCTGAGCCTGCCGGTCTCGCGGTACCCCGACACCTTACCCGCCTGATCAAGACGGGGGGCCATGAGCATGAAGTCTGTTCCCTTGGCGATCCGGTATCCCGATTTGCCGAGGTTGATCCGATATCGTTCGCCTTCAGAGGAGACCACCGTGCCTTCGAAAGGGAAGCGCTCGAGCACGGCATTCGTGATCTCCTTTGCTGCATTGCTGATGTCGCTGGCGCCCTTGGCACGCGTAATCTGGCTCAGGATGAGCTTACCAGCCGAGGTATAGAACTTTGTCTCGATTAAAAGCCCCTTTTCCTCCTTAGCAACGCTGCCGAGGATGATCATGTCTACGGTCTTTTTAAGGGGCGTCTCGCGCCATCCCTTTGCAGTGATCTTTTCAATAGTTAATTTTGCCGCCTTCATATCCGCCCGGACCTTTTCGGACGGCACCTCGCGGAAGCAGGTGTACTTGAAGAGCTGTGCCGCCACCGATGCCTCGGTCTGGCTGAGCACCTCTTTCAAGTCCGCGTTCGGTGTATTGCTCACGAACCGGTAGATCCCGGTACGAATCGGTTTGGGGGTGGTGGGATAAAAATAGCGCTGGATAGAGACTTCGCCTTCCAAGGCGATCGAGGTCTTCCAGGTCTCGGGGATATAGCCCATGGCCGAGAGCATAAGGGGCACCTTCCTGCCCGGCTCGCCATCGTAGGTGTAAATAAGGTTACCCTTGGCATCGGTCTTTCCCACTTCCCTATTGTTGATGTTCACGGCGATACCCGGGATGCCGTTCGACTGGCCGTACTCTTCCATGAGCGTGCTGATTGTGAGTATCACACGCTTGCTAAGTGCGGCTTCGAGTTTCTGGCCGGGCTCCAATTGGCCGGTCTTTCGCCACATGGCATACCCCGACTTGGTCACTGTGAGGTCCGCTCCCGACTTGGGCAAGATCTTATATTCGTACACGAACACTCCCTGTGCGTCCGTCTTACCCAGTTCTTTTCCCTTCGCCTTGACAATGGCGTCCGCGACCGGCGCACCCTTTTCGGTAGCTGTGATCGTGACGTACCGCGTCGCGTCAAGGTCGGCATCGAATGCGTACGTATCGACCTGGCCGGACTTGGGCAGCTTCATGACGAACGTGCCCTTCCAGGGCTTGATTCGGTACCCAGGCATCTCCTTGGAGACGATGACTTCCACCTCAACCCCTGGTTTCTTTTTGATAATCTTTGAAAAGATGCCATCCGCACCGGTGAGGCCCTGCACCTCGTTGTCCACGGTCACTTTGGCCTCTGGAGCCGGCTGACCGTCCATGCGGGCCTTCACCTTGAGTTCCAGCTTCTCGCCCATACAGGCGAAGAGTAGAGATGCTACAAACATCATAAGAACTGTCTGTACAGCGCGCTTCATCATGTGGGGCCTCCTGATGGAACTATAATTATTCTAAAGCACTGATTGATACATTCGTAAATGTCAAAATCTACCATAGATGCGCTGAGACACGGAGGATGCAAGCTTGGGGTATTGACTTTCTCCGTGGCTCCCGCCTGTGATTATGAATCCCGTGGTGAAACCGATATATTACGATCTGATCACATCGTGGGCGGCTGAAGGTTGACCTCGCCGGGGTTCACAATCTTGTCCTCGTCCGACTTGGAACCCTCAATGGTCTTGCGCTTACCCTCCGGGATCTTCTTGAGTTTGAATTCAACTTTCTTCGAGCCGAACTTGGTGATTTTGACAGTCTGGGTTTCCGTCAGATAGCCAATCCTGTTTGCTTCTACTTTATACAGCCCAGGGATGATATAGTCCTTAGCAGATTGGAACTTACCCTCGGGATCCGTGATGACGGCCCCAGATGCCTTTTCCAGGGTCGTGGTCGTGTTAATCATGTTCACCACGGTCCCCTGCGGGCTTTCCTTGGCAGGTGGAATAAGCTGCAGGTTCATGTCCAGAAGTTGGGCTGTGCCATAGATCTTTGGCGAGCAAGCCCCGAGTAAAAGGATCATCACGGCAAACAGAATGGTTTTCGAGTAGTTCATATCCCTTTCCTCCTAAAGTATGAGATGGGTTGCGGTGAAATGCAGATATGTTCCATAAATATGGAGTCTAAAGAGTTCAATGGGGTTAAAAAGAGTGCATTTTCTGTGCCATTCTTTCCTATCCCATTTCTTGCATAACTGTCTGTAATTATTAAGGTATGTAAAATAGTGGGAGTGTAGCAATGAGTTTGATTGCAAATAAGAGCGTTTTTTGTCAATTTTTTTCAATTTTGTCAAACGCAATCCTACGAGAGGCATTCATCTGTTGAAGCATTTCCGGCAACTGTTTAAGTTTCTGCACGTATGAAACAAGCTCCTCAAATTTTTCTGCTTCGCGAAAAGGATATCGTCACCAATCCAGTCCCCTGTGCCACATTACTCTAAAAGGGTATTCTGCTTGCCTTCCTTCATATTTTTTGATAAGATGCAGCTTCAAATCATATAAGACGACGAACATTGGGAGACCGAGAATCTGACGAGACCTCGATGAGGATGGCCCTGGTGGAGGCTGGCCAGGAAGGAGGAATTCTAGCAGGAGCCATTTTTTGAAAGGAGATCAGATGCCGGAACAGAGCATATTCGCTTCATCGAGACCAGCGCTCTGCTGCTCATGGGGAGGTCTACGCCCTCCGAAAAGGAGGAGAGAGAATGCTGTTGAGTAAGGTTTTTTGAATAACCCGAGCCCTCTGATCAAATCATGACTCGGGTTTTTCTACTAAAAAGGAGGGGATGAAAACGGCAACGAAACTGACATGAATATTGATATTGAAGCTGTGTGTTAGAGGAAAGATGGTGCGGCCTGGCAAAAAACAATTATGGATTAGGAAAGGATACTGAACGAAGAGGAGAGTTTTAGAGGGAGTGCCAAAGCGGCAGTGGATAGAGAACTCGCAATGCTTGGACTTAAAGAGAAGATAGAAAGGCTGAAGATGAAATGAGGAGATGAGTCTTGAGGTTAAAACTCAAAATTCAGTATAAGCTTGCGCTCATTTTTTGTTTACCTGCCCTCGTCCTTATTGGTGTTGGAGAAATCATCGGCTATTTCTGTGGATATCATCTTTTGCGAAATACCATTTTGGTTTCAGCTATTTTGTTTGCGTTCTTGCTACCTATCGCCTTTATTTCCGGGGGGATTCTTGTCAAGTCGATCAAGAAACTGCAGCGGGCCATGGAAGAAATTGCCCAGGGCAATCTCGATTGCCCAATAGACATTAAGAGCGGCGACGAGATGGAACAGCTCGCGGATTCGTTTAACGACATGATTGCAACGATCAAGGAAGGCAGGGGACAAATAGCAGGACGATCTGCTCCGCTTAATAAGCCCATCCCAGGCCGGTATCAGAAAATCCTTAAGACTTCCGCAAAGGCGACTTTAAATGTCTTGGAAGATTTGGTAAAGGCAAAAGACGACCTTGAGTTAAGCCAGCAAAGCTTTCATAGTATTGTAGAAAAAAGCGCTGACGCCATTTTCATTGTAGACCGGAATGGATTTGTGCGCTATGTCAATCCCGCTGCAGAAACCATCTTTGAGCGCAAAAAAGAAGACTTTATCGACGATCCGTTCGGCATGCCATTGAATCACGACAGGACAGAGATCGGTATCTTCCGTTTAAAAGGAGGACGAGGGACGGGTGAAATGACGGTAACTGAAACGACCTGGTTGGGTGAAAAGGCTGATCTGGTTACGATCCACGACATCACCGAGAGAAAGAGCGCAGAGGAAAAACTGATAAAATTAGACCAGTTAAAAACGGACTTTGTTTCTACCGTTTCCCATGAACTGCGTACGCCCTTGACGATCATGGGAGAGTACGCCTCCATCATTTCAGACGAAATACCGGGCAAGCTCAACCCGGAGCAGAGAGAATATCTGTCCATTATCGAGGGTAATATCGATCGCCTGAGCGGAATCATCGAAGACCTCTTGGATATTTCTAGGATTGAGGCCGAGAAGGTGGTATTAAAAAGGGAATTTGTAGATCTCGCCTCTATCATCAACGATGTGGTCACTCAATTTAAGCCAAAAGCAGATGAAAAACAGATTGAATTGAAAACTGTATTCCCTTTATCTTTGCCGCCGCTCTATATTGATGGCAATAGGATAAGGCAGGTTTTCACCAATTTAATCGGAAATGCCATTAAATTCACACAGAGAAATGGTAAGATTACCGCTGAGGCCGCCGACAAAGAAAAGGAATTTGAATGTCGTGTCACCGATACGGGGATAGGGATTGCGCCAGAGAATCTGGATAAAGTATTTAAGCGATTTGAGCAGTTTGATCGGACAGAGGGCTCGGGAGCCAAGGGAACGGGCTTAGGATTGGCCATCACGGAAGCATTAATTCAACTGCATCGTGGCAGAATCTGGGTGGAATCAGAGCTTAATAAAGGCAGCAAATTTATCTTTACGCTGCCGAAATACAGCCCTGCAACACTGTTTCAGGAACATGTCATGAATAGTGTGAAAGAAGCAGCAACAATTGGCTCAGCGACAACTCTTTTTAATATATCTCTCATTGACCCGAACCAATTGAATGGAGAATTTTTGCAGGGAAGGCTCAAGCCTACCTTAAAAGATATGGAAGGGCTGCTGGGGAAAAGCCTGCGTGGGAAAGGGGATATTGTCTTAGGGGATGTGGATGGGTTAATACATTTTTTGGTCAATTGTGACAAAGAGAATGCTTTGAGAGTGGAAAGCAGGTTAAGACAGAAATTGTCCGATTATCTGGTTAGCCAAGGACTGGCTGAGAAGGTAAAATTACATTTTGGCCGCGCCACCTATCCAGAGGACGGCAGCAGTGCAGAAGAGTTGATGAAGAAGGCAAGACCAGAGGTCTATGCTTCAAAGGCATGAAGAGATGGGGAGCAAGTCTGAAACGGCCTCTTAACAAGGGAGAAAAAAATTATGACGAAGAAGAAGATTTTGGTTGTAGAAGACGAAGCTGAATTAACCGGAGCTATTCAAATCAGGTTAGAGCAGGCTGGCTACGAAGTCCTGATCGCTTATGACGGCCAGGAGGCTTTGGAAAAGGCGAGAACAGAGAATCCTGACTTGATTGTTTTAGATTTGATGCTGCCAAAAATAGATGGTTACAAGGTTTGCCGGATGCTCAAATTTGATGAAAAGTACAAAAAAATCCCCGTGGTGATGCTTACGGCCCGCGCTCAAGAAAAGGATGAAAACCTCGGTTACGAAGTAGGAGCAGATGCTTTCATCACGAAGCCCTTCAAATACCAGGTACTTTTGGCCAAGATTGCAGAATTACTTGGAGAGAGTGTTTTCAAGTCCCTATAGCAACAGACTTGTTTGGATGTCCTTCGATTGATATTTACCCCGTTAGAAAGGCCCAGCATTTATGCTGGGGATGGTAGAGATAGAAAGCGTCAGCTCCTTATTGAGGGCGGGAGCAAAGCCCTGCCCTTCTTTCTAATGGGGTTTACTCAATCAGACTTCTAATCACCTTCATATTTTTCAGGTCTTCGACGGTGTCTTTCCTCGGGGTCTCCATAATGCCGGGGAGGTGCCTTAATAAAGGATGGTTGACCAGATTTCTGAATCCTTCCAATCCGATATATCCTTCACCAATGTGCCAATGTCGATCTTTTCTCGATCCCAAAGGAGTCTTTGAATCGTTGAGATGAAAGAGATGGAGTCGTTTCAAGCCGATCGTATGATCGAATTTTTCAAGGGTCCTCTCGATTCCATCTTGATTCGAGAGATTATAACCTGCCTCAAAAGAATGGGCAGTGTCGAGGCAGACCCCCATTCTTTGATGGTCATGTACCCTTTCGATAATTTTTTTGATCTGATCAAAGGTGTATCCAATTTCCGTCCCTTGTCCTGCTGTGTTCTCCATGAGGAGAATGACAGGATTCTTAACCTTTTCAAAGGCCTGATCGATTCCTCGAGAGACTGCCTCGATTGCTTCATCTTCTGAGGATTCCATTCGGTGGCCGATATGGATGATCAGGTATTGCGCTCCAAGTTGCTGTGCCCTCTCAAGATCCATCGTGATGGAGTCAATGGATCGGGAGTAAAATTTTGATTTAGGAGATGCAATGTTAGGAAGATAAGGCAGATGGAGAAAAATGGGGAAGAGGCCAGAGGATTCGATCGATGACCGGAATTCTTCAATGTCCTCTTTATCCAATGGAGCATATCTCCAACCCCTCGGGTTTCTGGAGAAGAATTGGATGGTTTCGCAGCCCCTGACACGGGCTCTTTCAACCACCTTTGAAAACCCTCCGGCAATGGAAATATGGAACCCAAACCGCATCGGCATCCCTTGAAGAAGGATTGACTAGAAGTTACAATAAAATATGTAAATCCTTCATTGTTTGTCAATAAGAAATTGAGAGATTTCTGAAACAGAAAAAAAACAGAAATCTCTGATTACAGGGATTATGAAACGATTACACAGATTATAAATGCTTTGGAAATAAAGAAATCTGTGGAATCCTCTTTTAAAATCTGTGAAATCAAGAGAGTGAAAAAGAGTTTTTCAGAGCTCTCAAAGGATGATTTTTCGCTTGACAAAAGCAAGCATCTGGTTTAGCAATGAAGCGTTCAGTTTAAGAAATTCGCTGTTTCCTGAACCCCTTTTTCCCTTTTCAGCCGAGTCAAGGAAAATAAATTTATGTTCCTCAAGGTTTGCTTATACATTTCGTTGGTCATTTTCCTGCTCGCCCTGATTTATAAGGTATCGACATGGTTTCGATACAAAGTTGGGATAGGGGTAGCAGAAATTTCAGTCTCCACACGGTTTTTTTCTGCAATCAAGGGAATTCTCTTGATTCTTTTTAGCCCCAAAATTCTCACTCTGCTGAAAGTCTTCGTTCTTGATGTATTGCTTCAATTCAGAATATTGAGAGAGGACTTTCTCAGGTGGGTCATGCACATTTTTATCTATGTCGGCTTCATGCTCCTCCTCCTGATGCATGCTCTGGATAAATACATTACCGTCGCCATATGGAAGAACTACTACTCCACAGTCAATCCTTTTATGTTTTTAAGGGACCTCTTTGGCGCCATGGTTATCGTTGGAGTGCTTATCGCGATCTATCGCCGGTTCATTTTGAAGGTGCCCCGCATGTTCACTAATGCTATGGATATTTATGCCATCCTCATCGTGGCGGTCATTATGCTCTCCGGTATCTTTTTGGAAGCTACCAAAATGGTTGCCTACTCTGATTATAAGAGAATGGTGGATGAATATTCTGGGTTGAGTGATCCAGAAGAACTCAAATCTCTGGAAGCCTATTGGGTGAAGGAATTTGGAACGATTTCTCCCAATTTAAAAGAGCCCTTTGATGAGATAATCTTAGCCAAGGGCAAGGAATTGCATGAATCGAGTTGCGCGGGATGCCATGCTCGGCCCCAATGGGCTTTTACGGGTTATGGGACGGCTAAAATCATCAGACCAATCGGTCTTGGGATTGACAGAGCGCATCTACCCAGCGTGCTCTGGTATGTTCATATTTTAGCCTGTTTCGTAGGCCTTGCCTATCTTCCCTTAAGTAAAATGTTCCATATTTTTGCCAGTTCAATAAGCCTTCTTGCCAACGGAGTCATCGGAAAGGAAAAAATAGTTCCAGCCAATAGAGCCACTCTCCAAGCCATGGAGCTGGATGCCTGTACCCATTGCGGAACCTGCAGCTTGAGATGCTCGGTGATTATGGCTTTTGAAGAGATTACGAATATGAATATTTTCCCTTCTGAAAAGATCGCCTCTATCAAAACCCTTGCCTCTGGCAAAGAAT
>Ga0299912_10000485_pt1 | contig 33835 bp, 23 predicted proteins | sample RVTome_2_FD_207667 | JGI IMG/M metagenome (GOLD analysis project Ga0299912, IMG submission 207667) | Soil microbial communities from uranium-contaminated site in the Upper Colorado River Basin, Wyoming, United States - RVT95D214 (version 2) ... | reverse complement strand
GTCTTGGCTGGGATATTGATCGACTCACCCGTGGCCGGATTTCTACCCACGCGTGCTTTGCGTTTAACCAGGACAAGTTTGCCGATTCCGGGAAAGGTGAAGGCTCCTGCCTTTTTGGTTTCGGCGACTGCCAACGTTGCCATTTCATCAATGACTGATGCAGCAGCTTTTTTGGAGAGGTCAAACTTTTTTGCAAAATATGAAACGATTTGGGCCTTAGTAAGCGGTTTCTTTCCTGCCATATTCTTTCCTCCTCCTTATGAAGTGATTTAGGTATTAAGTATACAAAATAATTTCTAAAAAGCAAGCACAAAATCACTTGCTCAGAAAATAAAAGTTACGTCCTCCGGCAAGGGTGAAGATGCCCGTTTCGTCAACCAGTTACGTCGTTCGCCTGCCTGCGCGTAGCCGCTTCGGCGAAGGCAGGTCTTAAGTAGTTTACGTAACCCTTCAACCCTAAACCAAACGGGCTTCGTAACCATAGCCCTAACTTCAAAACTCGATAAATTTTCATGTTTCGAGGTTAATGTTACCGTCATGAAAGATTGCTCAGAAAAAAATTGGAGCGGGCAACGGGATTCGGACCCGCGACCCTCGGCTTGGGAAGCCGATGCTCTACCAACTGAGCTATGCCCGCCTCATCCTTTTTTAAATCAATCAATACTTAAAACTCAAAATATAAGAAACGATTGAGACTTGTCAAGGGAATTTTTAAGAGATTTCTAAAAAAGCTTAGAAATTTCCGATTACGCTGATTAGAACCGATTACTCAGATTAGAAAACCTTGAAAAGCAAAAAATCTGTGGAATCATCATTTAAAATCCCTGCCTGAGTGCAGTCAGGATTTATCTGTGCCATCGTTTCATAATTCCTGCCTACCGGCCCAGCCCCTGAACCTAACATGGTACAGGGCAGGCAGGCGTGTAATCAGGCGTCTCTGAAAGAGACCTCTTTAGATCACTGTCACTTGACCAGGAAGATAAGTTAATACTTCTGCCCCATGAGGAGTAACGAGGACCATATCTTCTATTCGAACCCCTCCCCAATCGGGCAGATAGATGCCGGGTTCGATTGTAAAAACCATTCCTTCCTGGAGCGGTTCTTTATTTTCAAAATTAACCACTGGGTCTTCGTGGACGGCAAGGCCAATGCCATGACCGGTTCCGTGGCCGAAATATTCTCCGTATCCCTGATTTCGAATATGATCTCTTGCGGCGGCGTCCACCTCACAAATGGGGATGCCCGGCCGAACCATCTCAATGGCTTTGTCATGAGCTTCTTTGACTATTTGATAGATTTTCTGCTGTTCTAAGGAGGGCTTGCCACAGACCAGGGTGCGTGTCTGATCAGAGTGATAACCTTGAAACCCTGAACCAAAATCGATCAGGATAAAGTCCCCCTTTTCTATTTGTTTAGCGCTTGCTTTTCCATGAGGGAGGGCAGATCGTTTTCCAGAGGCGATAATAATATCAAAGCCAATGGCATCCGCACCATTCTGTTTCATAAAGAATTCCATATTTAGGGCGATCTCCCTCTCAAAAACACCTTCCTTTAACATTTCTAAGATGTGGAGGAAAGCGTTTGATGAGATACCAATGGCAGTGCGTATCGAGGCCAGTTCTTGAGGATCTTTGACGGCCCTCAAATTTTTAATTTGATCCTCCAGGGGAATAAGCTTCGTCTCATTAGAAGACAGCTTCTCAAAAAGAGATTGATACAATGAGAAGGTGAGGGAAGAAGATTCAAAACCGATACGTTTTAATTTTAAGTCTAGCAAAAGAGAGACGACGCCATTAATTTTCTTTTTATAATGGATGATCCGAGACCCCTTGACCTCTTTATCCGCCTGTGTCCAGTATCGAGAGTCCGTGAGAAAGAAGGATTCCTTTTGGGTAATGAGGAGGACTCCGTCAGTCCCGGTAAAACCGCAAAGGTATCGAATATTTTCAAGGCTGGTGAAGAGGATTCCGTCCAGGTGGTTTAAGGCCGCAATTTTCTGAACAGATTTAAACCGCTCCTCATAAAAAGAGTTTTCCATCAGGGGATTCTCCGTTTTCGGATATTGTCCAACCATTTTTCGAGATGTCGAATCCTCTCATCCTTGGAGGGTGGGAGAGGAAAATTGGAAGAAGGTGGGGGATGTAATTTCTCTTGCAATTCTTTGACCTTCTCTTGTAACTCTTGGTCAAAAGGATCTTTTTCCGCAAGGGTTTTAAAAATGTCGTAGGCCTCCTGAAGATGACCTTGTTGGAGATAGATTTCAGCCAATGTTTTTGTCGGAATGCGATCCATTGAACATGCCAGCCTGAAAGACCTTACTAAAAGTTAGAGAATAATTTCCAAAAAGTCAACCCCTTTGAAACCCCAGTGATCCTTCGACTGTGCTCAGGAAAAGCGGCTGGGGTTTGTCATGAATAACCCTCCTGAAAAACATTTGAACAATTATACTAAATTGAATTGGTTGATTAAGTTAGCAGGCCGGAACCTATACATTGAGGTGGGCTGTTAAATCAGGAGGGCCAATAACCTCTCTACGCTGATAAGCCATGTATGGTCTGGTTGCTTCTGAAGGACCCCTCTTTTATCCACCACTTGTACTCCAAGGGTAGGGTTGTTGAGAAACCATTTCCGACGGTCGCTGAGGGATCGGGAAAGCTGAGTTTCTCCTGATTTGACTTCTATGGCCATCACTGGCCTATTGTCAGCGGCAATTACAAAATCTATCTCTTTTTTGTCAAGAGTTCTGATGTAGTGCAACCTGAAATTGCCATAGCCCATATCGGTCATAGCTAAACAGACCCGGTAAAGGTAAGTTGCCACCATATTCTCCAATCTGGCTGGTCCTTCCGGGGCATAATACCAATCGAGGAAATACCACTTGTTTTCTTTCTTAAGACCTCTCGAAATTTTCCTGGTCCAGGGTCCGACAGGAAATAGCAAATAGAGCCTTTTCAGTTGTTCCAGCCAACTCTTTACCGTGGTATGGGCTACTTCAATCTCCCCTGCAAGATTGGCCATGGACAGAGGTGCCATGACCCGGGAGGGGATTAAGAATAGAAGGTTCTCAACCTTGTCGATTTCCGCCACCCTGCTAATATCCTTGAGGTCCTGCCGGATTACCAAGCTAATATAATCTTGGTGCCATCTTCGACTAAACCGTTCATTTTGCTTCAGGAAAGGCTCTGGGAACGGCCCGTAACGATAGAGGGCGTCATAGGCGTCCAAAACCTCTGGAGATAAAGGCTGTGATACTTGTTTCTCAAAAGCCTTGAAAAGACCTTGTGGATCTTTTTCCTTTAAAAAGCAGGAAACATGGCGGCTACGAGTGATTTCCTGGATGTTCAATGGCATCATATGAAAGAGATTGTACCTCCCCACCAGGGAATCACCGGATCGTCGGAAGAGGTCCAAACGGGCGCTGCCGGTAATCAGGAACCTGAATTCATTTCCAAAGAGATCGTAAGCCCCTTTGAGAATATCCCGCCAACGGGGACGTTTGTGAATCTCATCAAATACAATCCATGGGTTCCTTATGCCAAGGGACCTGGCAGGGGATTCAAAAAAACGGCTGTCGGAAAAATAAGCCTGCCGTGTGGAAATCTCGTCCCAGTTGAAATAGAGTGGGGTAGAACCTTTCTTTTTCAACCAGTGCTTGGCAAGCATCGTTTTTCCAACTTGCCGTGGTCCTGCCATGAAGACCATGTGCATGCCTGTCAGATTCTCGTCGAATGCACAATTCTCAACAATCCGGGGGATATAATTTGTTGTTTCCATATACTCATCTTATCGCGATAATTTGAGTCTGTCAACTCAGTAAAAAATGCACCCAAACATCCCAGTGAACAATGTTTGACATTTTGGTATATTTTTTATATTTTGAATATATACGCGGGAGTCATCGTTAGCCCCTAACAGGAGAGGAAATATTTCAGAACAAAATTGAGATTGCCAGTATGAATGTATTCGATCATGAGTTTAGACGAAAGAGGGACCTCTTGTGGCTTCTTACAAAGAAAGAGGTAACGCTAAAATATAAGAGGACCGTTTTGGGTATCGTATGGTCCTTGTTAAATCCAATTCTTCTTGCGCTCGTTATGTTCATTGCCTTCAAGGTATTTATGAAAATTAAAATGGAGAACTATACTTTTTTCTTCCTCTCCGCTCTTTTCCCCTGGAACTGGTTCTCTGCTTCCGTCGTCATGTCTACAGGAACGCTTATTGGGAACGTAAATCTAATAAAAAGAGTCCGTTTTCCAAGACACTTTCTTGTCCTATCCACAATCTTGGGTCAGCTTGTCAATTTTATTTTTGCTTTACCCATCGTAGTGGGCTTTTCATATTTTCAGGGAGAGGGACCGGGGATTAACTGGTTGATTACCTTTCCTATTTTGATTGTCATACAATTTATCGCAACCCTGGGGATCTGTCTCATGATCTCCATAGTAAATGCCTATTTTAGAGACATGGAATATATCGTAGGAGTCGTCATCAGTTTGCTTTTCTGGATGACCCCTATTGTTTATCCATTAAAGATGGTTCCGGAAGCTTATCGCTTCTATCTCGCTATCAATCCACTTACTTACCTTATCACGGCCTGGAGAGATTTATTTATGTCAAACCACATAGATTGGGGCAGTATCGGTATTTCTTTCGGAAGTTCTCTTATATTTGTTCTTTTGGGCATTCTCGTCTTTCAAAGGCTTGGAAAAAGGTTGGATGAAGTCATATGAGTGATATCGTTGAAATAAAGGATGTATGGAAGAAATTTCCCATGAGAAGGGACAGGCCTGGGTTAAAGGAATTTTTGGTGAACCTGCCTAAGTTCATCAATGGAAACTCTAATTCGAACTTCTGGGCCATAAAAGGAGTAACCTTTGCAGTTAAGCAAGGTGAGTGCCTTGGCATCATAGGGAAGAATGGGGCGGGGAAAAGCACCCTACTCTCTTTAATCCTTGGGACCATTTATCCGACCAAAGGAAATATAAATGTTTCGCAAGAGATAACTCCTTTGCTTGACATTGGTGCAGGGTTCCATCCCGATCTTACCGGGAGGGAGAATATCCTCATCAACGGGGTACTTCTTGGCCTTACAAAAGATGAAGTTCTGAAGAGAATTGAGGAAATCATTACATTTTCCGAAATAAAAGAATTCGTTGATATGCCAGTGAGAACATACTCAACCGGTATGTATCTAAAGCTTGCTTTTTCGGTAGCTATTAATACAAATCCGAAGCTGCTTCTTATCGATGAAATCCTTTCTGTAGGTGACGAGGCATTTCGAAAGAAATCCAAAGATGCATTACTTCAGTTAATCAAGGGAGGTGTTACAACCATCTTTGTGTCCCACAATCTGACCGCTGTTAAAGAAATATGTAACAGGGCCATCTGGCTTGATGGCGGTAAGATAAGGGAGGAAGGAATACCTGAAAAAGTAGTTGAGGAATATCTGAAATATTCAGGGTAGTCTTATGGATGTAGGAAAAACTTCGCAGGAAATTGCAGATGATCACTTATTGAATTCGAAAAGGGGGATTGAGGGAGGAGAGAATGCTTGAATGGACGGAAAGATAGTTTCTTATAGCTCCATCGGTGCTCCGCGCGGCCACGCTGCTGCGAGGCGTTAGGCGGTAAAACTCTATGAAAATCAGCAAACCTGAAATCCTCCGGCAGGAGAACGAAATAGTATTCCGCGTCCGCGTTGAATCTTCGGAAGGCACCGAAAATTTGTGGTATAGCCTGGAAAAGAAATTCAGTGATTTTGTGACGGACTTCAGTGACGCACCTCTCGTAGCGCTTCTCATCCCGGCAATGGCAAAGGGAGAAGATGTTCACGTTGCTGGAACGATTTCCGAAAGGCTTTGGTACAACGTCTCAGGCTCCTACCAGCGACTGTTGCAGCATGTCATTCCTTCTCTGCGCCGCATTAGAATTTTTCCTGGAGACGTTCGGGCTCGAAATCAGCAGGCATCTGGTGTTGCAACGGGTTTTTCCTGTGGTATCGACTCCTATTGCGTACTCGCAGACTATCACTATTCAGATGTGCCCGCGGGATTCAGAGTTACGCACCTTCTCTTCAACAATGTTGGCTCGCACGGCAAGGGAGGTGAGAAGTTATTTAGAGAGCGATACGCACGTATCGAGCCGGTGGCAGAGCGGCTGGGCCTTCCGCTTATCATGGCTAACTCTAATGTAGACGCCTTTTATAGAAAGGGTCTTGATTTCCAGCAGACCCACACGCCACGCAATGTATCCGTGCCTCTTTTACTGCAGGGCGGTATTGGGCGCTACATGTATGCCTCTGCCTATAGTTTCAAAGACGCTTTCGTAGGAACCACCTACGATATGGCCTACAGCGACACGATTGCGTTGCCGCTTCTTTCAACTGAGTTGCTTAACTCTATTTCTGTCGGCAACGAATACACGCGAGTCGAAAAGACGCTACGCGTGGCCGAAATTCCTGATTCCTACGGTACACTTGACGTTTGTGTAAGCCCCAAGAAAGCAGGGAACTGCTCTGAGTGCTGGAAATGTATGCGGACACTCCTAACTTTGGACATTGCTGGGCTCATTGACCGGTATTCAGCCTCATTCAACCTTGACACCTATAAGCACCAATGGAACAAGTATATTGGAAGTGTGCTTAGGAGCGACGACCCACTATTACGCGAAATCGTCGCTTTTGCAAGGGATCGGCACTATCCGTTCCCGCTTCCGTCGCGTGTGTACGCGCGGCTGCAGTATCCTGCAAGCCTGGCAAAACGCTTATCACGGTTGCCGATTCAGGCGGTGCGAAAGCTGAAGCGAGTATTACATGGAAACGACTAGGAAAGCCGCCTGAGTCTTTAGCCAGGAAAACGGAGGGCATGACCTTTACAAAATTGGATATTCCGGCAGTGATTAAAAATCAGGACATTTTTTGAAATATTCTTCGACTGTGAAGTTCAGAAATTCTACTATGAGCGTATATTATCAATGCTCAGAAAGTTAATGTTACCGTTAAAAGAAATGAAAAACACTGGAAAGAATATGTTATTATAACCACATAATCTAATTACAAGTGGTAAAGTTTTCGGTGGGTTAGGTCCTAATGAGATTGAATGAAATCGAGTCCAATACTGATAATAGTTGCTATAACAAAATTAAACTATTTTACTTTAGTACTCGTAAAAATTTAGGTGATGCTTTGAATAAAGATATTCTTGGATGTTTAGGCGCTGAGTACTGCTGCGTGGATTTTAATGAGGCTAATTTGGTCGCAATGGGTAGTATTTTACATAATATTATTACCGACAAAAAACCAGCTAAATATGCATACCATGAATACATTGATGTTTGGGGGTCGGGTTTTATTAAAAGCAACGACTGTGAACAAGAATATTTTATAAAGAAAGTTAATATCCATGCTTTAAGGGGTAAGCTTTCAAAGGCGCGGTGTGAAGATATTTTAGGACACAAATTGGATGGAATTGCTCTGGGTGATCCCGCGCTGCTTACTTCAAGGGCTATTACTGTCGACGATGTGGAGAAAAAATATGATGTCGGCGTCATTCCGCATTACGTTGACAGGGATAGCGATCTATTAAATAAAACTAAATTGCAGAATAAAAGCTATAGAATTATAGATGTGCAGGGGGATACACGTCAGATCTGCCGAGAGATTTGTGAATGCAGACTGATTTTATCTTCAGCATTGCATGGACTTATTGTCGCTGATAGCTACGGTATTCCAAACAGGTGGATTAGATTTTCTGATAATATTATTGGCGGAAATTATAAATTTAATGATTACTACTCTGTCTTCAATATTGAGGGATTGGAGCCTATAGATTTAAGAAAAGAAATAATTACCGACCAAGACATAGATTTATTTATTACGCATTATCCCATAAAAAAAGAAGCTGTTGAAAGAATTCGTGGTGACCTGGAAAAAGCATTTCCAAAAAAAAGAGTTTTTGATTTGCCTATGAGTGCGTCATATTTAAATGAAATAGAATCTAAAAGAAATAAATCAATCGAGGAGAATAAACATGCGATTGATTGTTTTGATTTATCTATAAGGAATCTTTATGGTGGTGATTTTAAGAAGGCAGAGGAGATTATTTCTAAATACAGGTCTATTATAAATTATGATTCTTTTCCAAAATACGATAGAAGAATCTTAGAAAACCCGGAATTATCAGTCATCATTGTTGCATATAACACAAGAGATAAATTGGTTGATTGCGTAGAATCATTGTTAAATAATAATGCGGGTAACTATGAAATTATAATTGTTGATAATGGTGGTAACGAGAAGGCCGCCGATAAATTATTGGGATTCAGATTACTCTATATTTCCTCCCCGCACAATTTTGGGCCATCCGAAGGTCGCAATATCGGGACATATTTTGCAAAGGGGGAAATTGTAGCTTTTCTTGATGATGATGCTATTGCAGGAAAAGACTATGTAAAAACTATTATTGAAATATTTAGAAAATATAAAATAATTGGGTTGCGTGGCAAGGTTCTTCCCAAAACCAATCATTATAATAACAAAGAAGCAGGCCATTATGATTTGGGTAACAACTGCAAATTCATCAGGTATGTAAATGCTGAGTGTAACTCAGCTTTCAGTAAAAATGAATATTTTAAGTTAAATGGAATGAATCCTTTGTTGTTTGGCCATGAAGGTATCGAATTAAGTTATAGAATAGAAAAGTCTCATGGATTTAAAAAAATATTATATTCATCAGAAATTATTATTTATCATGATTATGCCTGTTCTGATCTTAAATATGATATAAAAGCGAAACGCCATCAAGTGATGATGTCATATTTGAAATTTATGCATCCAGATATTGAGGATTTCATCGCGGATATTGATTATTTTAACTCAGACATACCATCTAATATGAATATCTCATTCTCCGGTGGTTCACAAAAGTCGGACAATAGTGTAATCGGATTAAGTGAAAATATAGCTGCGGTGGAGCGTCTTGCTGACCAGAACGATCAGAAAATAGAATTTATTTTAAAACGCAAAATACCTAAATTAATAATGACGCTTCTTGCAAGAGATGAAGAGGATATTATACGAGAGAACATCGAGTTTCATCTTAAGAATGGTGTTGATTTTATTATTGCAACTGACAATGCTTCAATTGACAACACGAGAGATATCTTGGCCGAATATCAAAAAAAGGGCAAGCTTCATCTGATTGATGAGCCGGGCAGAGATAAATCTCAGGCGGTGTGGAATAATATGATGACAAAGATTGCCATCGAAAAATATGAAGCTGACATTGTATTCCATTGTGATGCGGATGAATTATGGTGTCCCATAATAGGAGATTTAAAAACGGAAATTCTAAAATCCCAAAATGATGTCATGTTGGTAAATCTTATAAATATCATTTTGGAAAATCATAAGGGAGAAGAATCCTTTCCAAAAGATGCAAGGTATGCAGCAATAAAGCCGTTGGAAACTTCGAATTATGAGGAAGAAACAAGAAATAAAAATTTGTATTTTTACAAATACCCTAAAAAAGTAATTTTTAAAACAGAAAAAGGACTTCTTGAGGTAGATCAAGGAAATCATAATATTGTTAATTTGAACGAAAACATTTTGATAGGCTTTTCTCGAAATATTTTTATTTTTCATTTTCCAATAAGGGAGAAAAGAAGATTTTATTACAAAGTTATTGAAACCGGAAAGGCTGTAGAAAAGAACCGGAATCTTAGTAAGACACAGAGTTTTCATATACGTCGTTGGTTTGATGCATACAAAAATGGCAACCTGGATAAAGAATATGAAAAATTGACAATAAGTAAGCAGGATGCTGAGAAGCTTAAAGAAGATGGAATTTTAGCAGATTTTAATTTTTCAACATTTATTAACAACCAAAGAAAAGAAAATATTATTTATCTAATCCAAAAACGAGGATGGGAGGAAGAATTACAGCAAAAAGATCAGGAAATTTATCAGAAAGAACAGGAGATTCTGCACTTCAAACAGACGGTGGCCGAACGGGATGGGCATATCGCCCGTCTGGGGGGGGTGGTAAGGGATAAGGAGGCTCAGATATCTCATCTTGAAAGTGTAAGCTGGGAAAAGGAGGCAGCCTTAAACCATATTTATAATTCTCATGGGTGGAAGGCATTAAAATATTATTATCAAATTCGGAATACGATTCTTCCGCCACAGAGCAAACGATCGAAGTTGGCAAAACAAATTATGAAAGTAATTATTGCGCCTTTTAAAAAAGAAGGCTTATAGGTGCTAGGATCGCCGAAGTTAATTTTAGAAGGGAAACAAGAAAGATATGAAGTTGGATGAAAAAAGTATTATTGAGAAAATTAATTCTCGACCATGGTACCACAGAATTGAAATACGACCAGGTATAATCACTCCAGGCATAAACTATTCTTACGCTAATTTGAAATTGCTTGATTTGCCAAATGTCAGTGATCAAAGAAATTTGCAACAGAGTTATCTGGCTCGATGGTAGATGGATAAAGGCTGAAGGCAAGCCTGAAAAAGTACTTGAGGAATATCAGAGTCACACAAAATAAAATTATTACTTGAATTTGGAGATAAAAGATAACCCGTTTCCTTGTCTCATCTTAGTTCCCGGTCTTTAAAGGCATCATTCTCGCAGGCGGTGCAGGAACTCAGTTCTACCCAATAGCATAGGAATGCCTTGCCTCGGGATAGAGTGATTGCCGGCGACTTCAAATAAGTGGGAATTGACAGGTGATCGGAATTGATATGAACAGTCTTAACCAAATAGACGATGGGGCCTGGTGTTGGTTTCAAGACCCCAGAGCTCTCAGGCATGTTGGTGCTTGTGACAAAATTTACTGGGGCTTTGTAACCAAGACTGGTGATATTAAGATCAACAGCTATGACTGTAAAAATCACAAGAGAGACACGTTTACTCTACGTTCTACACTGGATATTAATGATCATGCCGCACCAGCGATTCTGATAAGACATGACAGGAGAATAGTTGTTTTTTACAGTAAGCACAATGCTAATACAATGTACTGGAGAATCTCTACTAATCCGGAAGATATTACGGCATTCGGAGATGAAATGTCGTTTACCGGTGATGGCCTCCAAGTTTGTTATCCTAATCCGATTCAATTGACCGGAGAGGATAACAAGATTTATCTCTTTTACAGGAAACGCACAGGGGAATCACCAACCCTTGAGAGGGAGTCCTACAGGGCGTCTACGGATGGTGAGGACTTTGAAACTGAGCAGGACATAATAGATGTTGGTAACAGAACCTACGTGAAGGCCATATCCAACGGAATAGATAAGATCCATTTCTGTGTCACAAAATCTGATAATGTGACTGGCATCCACAAACATATCTATTACTGTTATTATTCTCACGGCAACTATTATAAGGCTGACGGAACTAAAATAGGTGCCGCATTGCTCTTGGGAGAAAGTAGTCTTGAAAAGGTTTACGATTCTGATGCCACAGGTAATTATCAAGCCTGGATTTGGGATATCGCATTAGATTCGGATGGCAATCCCTGTATTGTATTTGCTACCTTTGTGTCTGATATAGACCACCGCTACAACTATGCAAGATGGACCGGGAGCGCGTGGGAGGTACATGAGATCACCAGTGCTGGGGGTTGTCTTTATGTCACGGAGCCCCACTATAGCGGTGGTATTTCCCTGGATAAAGAAGATCCCTCTATTGTTTACTTGTCTAAACTTGTATCTTATCAATGGGAAATCCAAAAATTCAAAACGATAGACGGTGGCAAAAGTTGGGAAACGCCAGTCAGCATGACTTTTGATTCTCCGAAGAAAAACATTCGTCCCGTAGCGGTGAGAAATCGCTCAGTCCGCTTTCCCGTCTTCTGGATGTACGGAGACTACACGACTTACACAGATTATGAAACAACGATATCAACTAAAAACACAAGCGTGTTTGTTGGTATTCATTATTGGGAAAAGCAAGATAATTCTTATGAACAGAAAATAGAGCAGGAAAGTCTTTTCCATGATAAGAGTGCGGAGGATCAGCTGACAAGGGGGATGATTCCAGATATAAGGAGAGCTGTAAAAGCCTCAAGGATTGTAAATTTTTGGGAAGACCCGGAGATTGAAAGGATAGTCCGCGGTGACGTCAGGGCTTTTATTATTCAGAAAGCTTCTGAGTATAGAGGGCGCGTTCTGGAATTAGGGTGCGGAATAGGAAGGTTATCTTTAGGACTGGCAAGAAATGGAATGGATGTTGTCGGTATAGATATAAGCAGGAAACGAATAGCGATTGCTAAAAACTATTTTATTAGCGTTAAAGAAAAAGAGGTTATCGGCAATATTGATTACGTAGTTGCCGATCTAAATAGAATTGTCTTTGAGGAGTGCCAATATGACGCGGTAATTGTTTGGGATGTCCTCCATCACATACCTGAGATAGAACACTTGATAAACGAGGTTATGAAGTCATTAAAACCAGGCGGGAACTTCCTTGTCTTAGATTACATCGGACCGACGACAATGGGTAATCTATTTAATGATGTTCTTTATTTTCTACTGCCTACCGAAGCCAGTTATTCACAAAAAGTAGAATCAATTGGGCAGCGCATCAAAGCGAAGACCCTCCTAAAACAAAATCATACGACCGGATGCTCACCTTTTGAAGAAATAACCGGAATAGAAATGATAGAGATCATCAAGAAGCACTTTATTATAAAAACAGCAAGTACGCTTTCGGCCTTTAGCTTGCCTCTTGTGCAGTACATAACAGTTAGGGACTTTCTAAAATATAGGTTGATCTTCCTAGTCAAACTTTTAGACGACTTCCTCATAAAGCTGAGGATACTGAGAGGAAAGTATGTATTTATTTGGGCTAAGAAGGAAGGCTAGTGCACCGACTCTATCTATAAGCTCGTAAGCAAATAGGATGGCCACGATCTATAAATTGAGGTGGTTTCAAGCGAGGAAAGTATGGCACTTCAGTATGAAGAGACCATAGAATTTTATAAGAACCTGGACATTTCGATTTGTGGTATTCCGAAGAACGAAGTTTTGCATCAGGCGAATGCAAATATGACCGATGCTGAGCTTGTGGCTTACTACTCAGAGCGATATGCAGATGTAGATGTTGCCGAGTTCCTGACTAAAGAGCGCAGGGAAAGATTGTACGGGCTTTGTAATCTGGTAAAACAGGGGGAATTTTATCTGGATGTCGGGTGTGCCAACGGAGTGCATATGGAGATACTCCACCAAAGAGGCATCAACGGTATCGGGCTGGACCTATCCATACCCAATATCCTCAGAGGACGGCAGAAGTATCCGCACCTGAAATTCATTCATGGCTTTGCCGAGGAGATACCGTTTAAGGATAACCACTTTGAGATCATAATATTGGGAGATGTCATCGAGCACTTTAGAAATCCGAGAATTAGTTTGTCAGAATGTTTGAGAGTTGCCAGGAAAGGGCTTGCATTATGTGTCCCTATCAAGCCCGAAGTAACGGCAGAGCATATAAACCCGTTTAGCTGTGATGAAATTGTGAACCTACTCAAATTCTATAAGCTAAAAGTGCATTTTTATGATTGTGAAGGGAGAAAAGTTAGCCGAGCGGAAGCGGGGTCAAAGCTTGAAGCATTTCCTTGGCTTCTAATCAGGGCTGACAGAACCGAGCAAACCAACATTGCAGAAAAGGGAATAACGGATACCGAAGGGGCGAAAGAACACAGACAGGCAATGGATCAGATTCTCAGTAATGACGAGTGGTGTCAGAACACTGAACACCAAAGAGAAGAAACACACCTCAATCGTTTTAAACTTCTGTCTCATCTCATAGAAGGGCAGAAGGTTTTAGAGGTTGGTTGTGGAAACGGGGACCTATCCATCGAGATGGCGAAGGTAGGCTTTGATATAGTTGGCATCGATATAAGTGGGCCGGGGGTAAGCCAGGCAGCTGATTTGGCTAAGAAGGAAAATATAGACACCAGGACTCAATTTATGGTTATGGATGCTACCAGCTTGGAATTTGCTGATAACTCCTTTGATACAGTCCTTATACCTGAAGTCCTGGAGCATGTAAGGGACTCAAGGAGGTTGATAGAAGAAGCTATACGCGTTACAAGAAACGGTGGGAGAATAGTAATTTCCGTTCCTAACGGCTTGCTAGTTCCTTTCCAAGGCCATCTGAGAGTATTCTTCAAGGATACCCTAACAACTGAACTAAGCCAGCATACCTCCGAAATCCAGTGGCATGAGCTGCCATTCAAGAAATGGCTTGTTTGTAGCTTTTTTGTCAGGAAGAGAGAGCTAAATATCACTAAGGGGCCTGCAGTGGATATATTGATGCCCACCTACAACGGCAGAAAATATATCAGGAGAGCAATCAAAAGCGTTTTATACCAAACATATCAAAACTGGAACCTGATAGTCGTTAATGACGGCGGAGAAGATGTTAAAGACATTGTCGATGAATTTCAAGATGATAGAATCAAGTATTTTGTAACAGAGCATAAAGGGAAGGCGCATGCGCTGAATGTAGGCATTGCAAACAGCGATGGAAAGTTTGTCTGCTATTTGGATGATGACGATATTTTATATCCAATTCACTTAGAGGTTCTGATAAAAGCATCTTCAGAAGGGAAGAAGGATTTTGTTTACTCTGATTGGTACGTAGTCTCACTCGATGAGAATGATAGAGAAATTGGCAGGGAATTTGAATTTAGACAAGATGTCACCCCCTGGTTGCTCATCCGACAGAACTACATAAGTAACAATAATTTTCTTCATACAAGGTCTCTTCTTGAGAAAACAGGAATGTACGATGAAGAGCTTGATATAATCATAGACTGGGACATGATAAGAAGATTGGCCTTCGTTAGTGAGCCGTATCATGTCTGGGGAGTAACCAGCGAACGCCTGCGCTATTATAACAGGGCTATCTTAGAAAACAGGATAACGGGCCTGTGGACGAGAAGCCCCGAAAAAGTTCGCAGGTCAATGGAAAGAATAACTAATAAAACAATGAACCTGCCTGCTACGATAAAGGAACTAAAAAAGGCTGTTATAGATGCAATGTTACATCAAAGTTACTATCATTCACTGGAGCTTAATAACGCCTTACAGGCCAAAGATATCCAGATAAGCAACCTTGAAACAAACCTACGAGGGAACGTCTCCCACATAGGAAACCTTGAGGTGGCTATTACGGAGAAGGATACCCAGATATCCCATCTTGGAGGCATGGTTAGTGAGAAGGACAGCGAGGTAGGGAATCTTAAGGAAATGATAGATCAGAAAGCAATTCAGATATCCCACCTCGAAAGTGTAGGCTGGGAGAGGGAGGCAACCTTAAACCGTATTTATAATTCCCATGGATGGAAGACTCTATCAGCATATTACAAAGCAAGAAATAGGCTATTGCCTGTGGGGACAAGAAGGAGAAAATTTGCTGTTTCAATTTTCAAGTTGTTGTTGATAGCTCCACAAATTATCAACAAAGCAAATGTAATAAGAACCATCCTTTTCCGACCAAAAGATAACTGTCCCGTGACGCCTGCCGAAGGACTTGGCGAGGGGGGGGCAGACGAAACGCGCATAGTGGACAGTGCGTTATCCGCGGCTGGCCTGCCAATCACCCAATCCTCGCCGTCCCTTAAGAAACCGGCCATAACTCGTAAGCGAATCTTGCTCGTTAGTTATTACTGCCCGGTACGTAGTCACGCAGGCGGCCTTCGTATTCTGGATATTTACAGACTAATAAAAGCCAAATTTCCGGATGTTGGACTTGATCTCTATACCTGCCGTCACCCTGAAATCGATGGGTCATATAAAGATGTAGAAGACATTTACGACAATATTTTCTATTCGACGACAGATGAGCTGACGGTGAGCGATTTGCTGAATCAATGCCAAATTCGTCCATCCTACGACGTGATTGATCTACAGTTTCATCAATCAGCTCGTCACATCGATGAGTTCAGAACCTTGGGGGCGAAGATTCTGTTCACCCCAATGGAGTCGCTCGCCAGATCTCAGTTTATTGATGCACAAGAGGCTTTTCGTCGTAAACATAGGCTTTCCCTCAAGGCTTTGGCGGCAGGAGTGAAGGAGGCAACCAAGGAACTTAAGGTCTGTCTCAAGGCTGATGAGGTGATATGCGTGTCGAGATCAGATGCAGCGTTTTTGCGCGCAATCAGTCTGTCTAAAAAAATAAAATATTTTGAAACCGGAATATCCAGTATCGAGTTCCAGGACACACTCGACAATCTTTCGTTAACACTCACGCCTGAGCACAAAGAAAACACAATACTTTATGTCGCCTATTTTGGATCAGAAACCAATGCCGTTGCCTTGAAATGGTATCTCGACAATGTGCACCCGCTAATCAAAATTCAGGTTCCGGACTATATATTGCGCGTTGTAGGAAGGGGGGACCTTTCGGTTTTCAGTAACTATCGAGAAGATTCTATCGATTTCATTGGAGAGGTGGCTTCCATCGGCCCTTATATAGATAAGGCAAAGGTGGGAATCGCCCCTGCGCTGGGCGGAGCAGGTCTTCGTGGAAAGGTTAATCAGTACGCTATCTTCGGCGTACCAAGTGTGGTGTCCCCTATCGCAGCGAAGGGACTAGCCTACGAGAACGAAGTTGATATTTTCATTGCTGAAAAACCAGAAGATTTCGCTGAACGCTGTGTTTTATTGTTGATGGATAACGAGATAAATAAAAAAATTGGGCACAAGGCAAGGCAAACAGCCTTTCTAAACTATTCGTGGGAATCAAAACTGGATGTGATCAAGCAGACTTACGGACTGGATAGCGACATATTGATGAACAAACCGAAGGTAACTGTGCTTGTTCCCTCCTTCAACCATGGACGCTATCTGAGGGAGCGTATTGAGTCTGTACTGAAGCAGACCTACCCGAATGTAGAACTTATAGTTATTGACGATTGCTCAGAAGACGACTCGGACGATGTTATTAAGTGGTTGCAGGCACAATACGGGTTTAAATTTATTCGTAACGCTCGCAACTCTGGGACACCATTTGCTGCTTGGGAGCGCATCTTTAGCCTTGGAACCGGAGAATACATCTGGATTTGTGAAAGTGATGACTATGCCGATCACAGATTCCTTGAAGTTACTGTAAATGCGCTGATGAACAACAAAGGCGCTGTAGTTGCCTACTGCGACTCATGGATCGTCGATGAGCAAGGACGGAAAGTCGACCATACGAACACTTATTTTCATGAGATCTGGTGCGAATCCCGTTGGGACCAAGACTTTGTGCGGGCCGGGGCGGATGAATTAAACGATTTTCAACTGCGAGGGCAAACTGTTCCAAATATGAGCTCAGCGCTTTTCAACTCGCGCGCTTTCAAGCAAGCGTATCACCCATTCCTCAAGAATTTTAGGCTGACTGGTGACTGGCTGTTTGTCGGTCGAATACTGCGTTATGGGTCGGTGGTTTTTTGTAAGCAGACGCTCAACTATTTTCGCAGGCATGCAGTGACCTCGCGTGCCCGGGTCAAATCCGCGCGCTCACAAGCAGAATTTATTCTGACAAAGTATATCCTCTTCCGTGCGACTGGGCGGTCTTGGCGAGAATTCGCGTCGGTCATGAGTACAGATGCAGTTAGGTTTCTATATGAACCAGCGGGGTTTTTTAGTGTGCTGCGAGCACTTTTCAATATTTCGGTTTTGAAGACTTTGCAGTGTGGTGCGTCGCTTGCCGCATCTTTGGCGATGAACGGCCATTTGGTCAATAAGTTTTGGCAGCGCTACAAACTTATTATAGGGGACCATTAGATGCAAAAAAACTGGGAAGTTGATCGCCATGAGCGCGTTTTGATTACGGGGGGGACTGGTTTGGTGGGTCGGGCGCTTTCAAGAGTGCTCGCCGATGTAGCATTTGCGGATGTAATATCGATAGGTAGCAGAGATTGCGATCTTCGTGACGGAGATGCTGTGCAAAAATTATTTGCCGATATACGCCCGAGTTATGTATTTCACCTGGCGGCGCGGGTGCACGGTATAGGCGGCAATAAGAAATATAAATCCGACATTCTTTTCGACAACGTCATGATGAGCACCAATGTGATTGAGTTTGCGCGTAGATCTGGGGTAAAGAAGATCGTTGCCATGGGATCGGGGTGTGTGTACCCCGAATTGAAGGGGCAGCAAGAACTATTCGAAGAGCAAATTTGGATTGGCCCGCCGCATCCTTCAGAAGATTCTTATGCTCACTCAAAGCGCCTGATGCTGGCGCAGCTGCAAGCTGCAAAGGAGCAATATGGTCTTGCATCAGCGTTCGTAATCAGCGGCAACTTGTATGGCCCGCATGACAATTTTGATGTTGACGAGGGGCACGTTACTCCTTCGCTGGTTGCCAAGTTTTTTAAAGCCTCGCAAAATGGTCAACCGGTGAAAGTCTGGGGTAGCGGCGTTGCGATTAGAGACTTTACATATTGTGACGACGCGGCACGAGCACTATACGAAGTGCTGTTGAAAGTCGAAGGACCGATAAATATGGGCAGCGGCTTCAGGCATCCGATTAGAGACATCGTCTTAACCCTGCAGAAGATCTGCGGTGATTCGGTTCGTATTGAATGGGACCCCAGCAAGCCGGATGGGCAACTTGAACGGTATTACAACTTGGACAAGCTAAAAGCAACTGGATTTCAGGCGAAGGTCAAATTAGCTGAAGGAATTCAAAAAACGTATGATTGGTACTCAGCTAACTGGCAAACCGCTCGCCGTTAACGAAACAGGAAATTAATAATGAGGAAAAAACAGACCAGTGATGCCGTCAATGTCCAAGATAAGCGATACGAGGAAGGTGAATCATGAAAGTGGCATTGATACAAACCCCGTTCTGGGATATTAAAAGTCCACCTTATTTTAAGAATTTGTCAGTAAATAACAGTCCAGGTTTTTGTGGTTTTGCACCTGGTTGCTATGCGCATAATCATCCGGGCGAAAAAGTAAAATAATATGATGAATTTTTCCGGTTTACAGGAACGCATTCAGACGTTCGTGGCTCAAGGGCGCCATGAAAAGTCCATAAAAGAGTGCCTGAAGGTGTGGCGCGATAACAAGGAAAATGTTGAGCTGTCGCTGCTTATCGGGCGCTTGTACCATCGCGCGGGAAATGCGCAAGAAGCCAAATGCTTTTTCACTATTGCTGGCAAACATGCCAATGGCGATACGGGAGTGTTGCGCCGTATCGAAATGTTCAAGCGTGCAACCGCTCTTCTTCCTACTTCTCGGACGGATATCGAAAACTTCTGTGATCCTGACATTGTTCTCGTCCAGGCACCCGGTTGGGGTGTTAACACCCCCCCACTTGGCACGGCCATGCTGACTTCATTTGCCAGAAAACACGGATACAAGGTACTCCCGATCGATCTCAATGTGGAGTTCTACCTCAACCGCCCATCGGAATTCGATAAAACATGGGAATTAGAGCAATCACTCTGGTTTTGGGATACCGCTGATTGTGTCAAGCGATTAAATGATGCGTTTCGCAAGGAGATAGACGCATTTGTTGACCTGGTCATTGCCGCCAATTCGCCGCTGGTAGGGTTTACGGTGTACAACTCTTCAATGTATCTCAGTATGGAGTTGGCCCGTCTGCTAAAAAAACGCCGGCCAGAACTTAAAATCATCTTTGGCGGCCCGCATGTCAGCCGCTTTATGGCCGGCCTATGGGTAATTAAGGACCCTGCTGTAGATGCAGTTGCGCAAGGTGAGGGAGAGTTAACGCTGATTGACGTCATTGAGCGTGTGAAAACTGGACGTCCACTGACAGATTGCCCTGGACTCCTCATTCGCATAAATGACGAGGTTGTAGATACTGGAGACCGGGAGCTCATTAAAGATCTGAATCAAGTACCTGCTCCAGATTTTGGCGACTACGCTTTCGAGCTCTATCGCACCCCCACGCGCCTGCCCCTCATGTCCAGCCGTGGTTGCCCGAATCGTTGCATATACTGCAACGAGCGGCCATTCTGGAAGGCGTTCCGGTATCGTACCGCCGAAAATGTTTTCGCGGAGATCCAAGCACAACTCACACGGTACCCTTTTGTCAACTTCCTCGATTTCCAGGATAGTTTGGTCAATGGCATGATACGGGAGTTGGACCGCCTTGCGGATTTGATTATAGAAAGCGGCCTGAAAGTTAATTGGTCCGGCCAAGCCGCCATCCGCAAGGAAATGACACTGGAGTTAATGACAAAATTAAAGCGCTCCGGCTGCGTATGCATGGCTTACGGGCTTGAAACGCCGTCCTCTTCTCTAATGTTGAAAGTTGGAAAGGTATTGGCGAGCGGAGCGGATGCCAATGCCATTGCCGAGGCGCATGGGAAAACCGGTCTTGGAGTAACATATAACTTTATGTTTGGCCTTCCAGGCGAAACGGAAGAAGACGCGTTTGAAGCGCACGAGTTTCTACGACGCAACAAGAAATACGGTCTGGCGGTGAATCCGAGTCCGCATTTTTGTGGATTCGCTCCCGGTACATTCGCCTACGAAAACCCACAACACTACGGTATTGACCTTAGTAAGGGACATTTGTACTGGGAAAGCACCGACAGGAGGAATACATATATCTGCCGCTTGAAACGGTTTGAAGACTTTTGCAGACTTGTTCAAGAGTTGGGAATATCAACCACGTATCCAAGCACGGTTCTACTTGACCGAAACCGTACATTGGGGAACTATTATGTCCAAACTGGTGACAAGATGCGAGCGCGCTGGTACTTTAAGGCGTGGTTAGAGGAACACCCCGACGATAATGACATCCGAGCTTCTCTTGATGAAATGATATCCTCTGACCCCATCTTTTTGGCGTCTTCTTTAGCTGTCAGCGGTTGTGACCGAAAGACCGATGTGTCTTACACGCCCCCCAATCATACAGACCAAAATTGGGTTAAGGGTGTTGCAAAAACATGGGCAACCGCGTATTTTGTCGAGGACTCGATTCAAGCAAAGAGTGATTTTGCTGTCGGCAAGAAAGTAACTTTCTCCGACGGAACTGTTCGAACAATCGTTCGGCTAAAGGAAAATGATGGTTCCTTGATAGTGTTTCTCGACGGTATTCCGCTTGACGGAAACGTAGTTGGATATCCAAACCTCATTAAGGTCGCTCGCTCAGAATAATTAACCCGCTTGCGAAATCGGAGGTAGGAGGTTGGGCTCCGTACAATGACAGCAACCGATTGGTGGAATTAATGATGACCGATAACAAAAACAACATCCTTTTTATTCTGGCGCCTAAGATTGACACGGTATTACCGCCGCTGAGCGTGCCTTGTTTAAGCGCCTACTTAAAGGTGAGAGGGTGGAATGTGGACGCCTATGATTTAAACATCGAATGTTATGGGCATCGCCCGGAGAAATATTTGAATCATTGGAATGTTGAGTTTCAGGAGTTTTGGAATGATGATAAAGCGGTTACTGATTTTTTCAAGGACTATGCTGCTGAAGTGCAGAAAATGTTTGATTTTATCAAAAAGGAAAAACCGGCGTACATTGGCTTTTCTACCTGGCTTACTAATTTTTGCAGCAGTGTGATCATTGCACGGGAAATAAAGAAGAAGTGGCCTGCGATCAAAATAATTTTTGGCGGGGTCGATATCTGGCAAAAACTTCATATGGGCAGTCTGGATTCAAAAGACCATGCATTCATCGATGCGTTTGTGATTGGTGAAGGAGAGGCCACTCTTCATGAATTGCTTTGTTCTTTTAAAAATGGGGATGATATTTCTCGGTGTTCGGGGATTGCGTTGTTTCGGAATAAGAAACTCCAGGTGCTATCTCCGCACGCCACCGCTGTTTTATGTAAAGATCTGCCGATGCCCGATTTTACTGGTTTTAATTTGAAAAAGTATAAAACACAGGGTAAACAGTTGCCGTTATATTTGAGTCGGGGGTGCATCAATCAGTGCATTTTTTGTGAGGAACGTAAGTTCTGGAGGACCTATCGCACAAAATCAGGCGAACAGTTGTATAAAGAAATCAAGCAGGCTAAAGAACAGTACCCTGATTTTAAATCCATCTATTTCTCCGAGTCGCTTATTAACGGCAATATCAATGGACTGCGAAAATTATGCCTTCTTTTAATCGAAGCCGGGATAGAAGTTAACTGGGAAGGGAATGCTATTATACGGAAAGAAATGGATAGCGACCTGTTGAAGCTAATGGCAAAAGCGGGTTGTTGGCTATTAGTTTACGGGGTTGAGACTGTATCAAAAAAGCTTCTTGCTTATGTTGGCAAAGTTATGGCAAACGGATCAGATATTGAGAAGATAGTCAGGGATACCGCCGAAGCCGGCATTCGGGTGACTCTCGATTTCATGTTCGGATTGCCCGGAGAGACCGAAGAGGACGCTCAAGAGAATATTGATTTTGTAATACGGAACAAAAAATACATACATACGATATATCCTTCCTGGTCCTTTTGCTATCTGACACAACTTAGCGATGCGTATGCTAATCCTGTAAGATGGGGGCTGAAGCCAATTACGGATGTGTCATTTTGGGAATCCATAGATGGCAGCAATACTTATCCGGTGCGTTTGGAACGGTTTGAACGGTTTTGTGCTGCAATGAAAAAAGAAGGTATTGCTATTCAATACCCTAGCGATAAATTAACCGATAGAGAAAAGAAGCTCGGATATTATTACTGCTTTAAAAAAGATTATTCGAAAGCAGCAATGTACCTGTTGCAAGCGTTACAAAAGGAACCTTGGGATACGGTGCTCAGGGGCGTTGCAAAAACGTGCTGTCAAAAGGTTAATGATGAAATTGATGTAGATAGTACTTCCAAACATAATGTAGATAGCAGTTACAAGCATACGGATGAGAATTGGGTAAATGGCGTTGCGAGGTCATGGGCTGCCGCTTTTTTTGTCGTTAATTCTTCTCACGCTCGAAGCAAATTAACTGTTGGTAAAAGAATTACTTTTGCTGGTGGAACCGCCCGGACGATAGTCAGCACGAAAGAAGATGGCGGGTCTCTGATCATATTCCTTGATGGTGCTCCTTTGGATGGAACTGTTGTTGGATATCCCCAAAAGTTCACCGTTAATCCTGGTGGTAAGAAATTTTTCTATACCTTAAAGAAAAAGCTTGGGTCATGGCACTATCTCGGGTTTTTTGCAGGCTCCATTGTGAGTTTGTTATCTCGGCGGAGATCGTTTTTTCGATAACGTACAATGGGTTAACCATTAAGGATCGAGGAGTAAATATGAAGAAAAAAGCATTGATAACGGGTATTACCGGAATGGTCGGATCTCATCTGGCTGATTTTCTTATTGGATATACCGACTGGGAAATCTGCGGTTTATGCCGCTGGCGCAGTCCGTTGGACAACATTTCTCACCTATTGCCGCGCATTAATGCAAATGATCGCGTGCATCTGGTTTACGGTGATTTGCGGGATTACCTTTCAATTCATGAAGCCGTGCGAAAGGCGAAGCCGGATTACGTTTTTCACCTGGCTGCACAGAGCTACCCCAAGACAAGCTTCGATTCGCCGCTGGATACGCTGGAAACAAATGTTCAAGGCACTGCAAACGTATTGGAGGCTTTGAGAAAGAACGATATTCGGGCGATCACTCATGTGTGCGCTTCTTCCGAGGTATTTGGCCGAGTACCCAGAGAAAAGTTGCCAATTGATGAAGAGTGCACTTTTCATCCGGCATCACCCTATGCGATCTCTAAGGTTGGAACGGATTTGCTTGGCCGTTATTATGCCGAAGCCTACAATATGACGGTTATGACCACCCGAATGTTTACCCATACCGGACCACGTCGCGGTGATGTATTTGTGGAATCCACGTTTGCCAAGCAGATTGCGATGATCGAAGCAGACTTAATTCCACCCGTGGTCAAAACAGGCAATTTAGAATCGCTTCGGACATTCGCAGATGTTCGTGACGCTGTACGAGCTTATTACATGTTAGTGACAGTAAATCCGATTCCGGGGGCCTACTATAACATCGGCGGTACTTACACCTGCACGATTGCAGACATGTTGAAGACCTTGCTGTCGATGTCAACGGTGAAGGATATTCATGTTGAGACAGACCCAGAACGCTTGCGTCCTATCGACGCAGATTTGCAGGTGCCTAACACGGCCAAGTTCAAGGCTGTAACTGGCTGGCAGCCAGAGATTCCGTTTGAGCAGACGATGATGGATCTTCTTCAGTATTGGCGAGATCGTATACGAGCCGGGCAAAACTTTCTGACACGATAAGGAGGAAGTATGATTATTCGTGCACGGGCTCCACTTCGCCTTGGTCTTGCAGGCGGCGGAACCGATGTCTCGCCCTATTGCGATGTTCACGGCGGCTATATTCTCAATGCCACTTTAGATCGCTATGCTTATGCAGTGATTAAGACACTTGACGAACCTTGCATTAGATTTGTGTCGACCGACCAGCAAAAAGAGAAGGCCATATCAATTACCGAACATCTGGAGTTGAATGGGGAGATCGACCTACATAAAGCCGTGTATAACGAAATGGTACAGCACTACAACGGCGGAAAACCCATTCCATTGGAACTCAGCACCTTTTCTGACGCGCCGGCTGGTTCGGGTTTGGGATCATCTTCAACGCTAGTTGTGGCGATGGTTCGGGCCTTTGCCGATTTACTTAATTTGCCGCTTGATGATTACGCCATTGCTCGCCTGGCTTTTAAGATCGAGCGTGTGGATTGTGGCTTACAGGGCGGTAGGCAGGATCAATATTCCGCTACCTTTGGTGGCTTCAACTTCATGGAGTTTTATGCCGAAGAGCGGGCGGTTATTAACCCACTGCGTATCAAGAATTGGATCATCTGTGAGCTAGAAGCTTCTTTGTTGTTGTTTTATACCGGGGTGTCCCGTGAGTCGGCAAAAATCATTGCAGACCAGAGTGCGAATGTAACGAACGGCAAGGTTGATGCTGTTGAGGCAATGCACGGCATGAAGCGAGAGGCGTTGGTCATGAAAGAGTGTCTGCTCAAAGGAGATTTCGGGGGCATTGTGGAAACCATGCTTGAGGGTTGGGAGAGCAAGAAGCGCTCTGCCAAAGCGGTTTCCAACCCGTACATTGAAGAAATCTACAACGCTGCCATCAAGACCGGCGCCCTTGCTGGCAAGGTATCGGGTGCGGGCGGCGGTGGTTTTATGATGTTTTTTGTGCCGCCGGACAAACGTATGGATGTGATTCGTACTCTAAATAGCTTTGAGGGTCAAGTGAGCAACTGCCACTTTACCAAGCACGGCGCTCAAGTATGGAGGGTTTGATCAAGGACTATATTTCTGCATAGATCGCTAAGGCCCAACGTGTGCTGTCGGTAAATGAATTAGAGGAGCTTCATTTTGAATTGACATATCAATGCAATCAAAGATGTGTGATGTGCAATATATGGAATCGATACAAATTGAATCCTTTGTTGATAAAGGAAGAAATTTCTTTCAACAAAATAAATTATAAAAATGGAGTAATTGCGGATAACAAAGATTTGAGGAGGGCCATTTGGCTGAATTTAAGCAAGAGTTAGTGCCTCCAGCCGGCATATATGCAAGATTTCGTAAAGAAGGATTACACGACTGCCAAGGGAGACCGGCCCTTTTTGTTGACCGTGACGGCGTACTGATTGAAGAGGTGGGTTACATCTCCCGCCGGGAAGATGTTAACTTTATTCCCGGAGCAATTGAGGCGATTCGAACATTCAACTACGCCAATATTCCGGTAATCGTGGCTACCAACCAGGCAGGGATCGGGAAGGGTTACTTCGATTGGGAGAACTTTGAAGAAGTCCAGGAAGAAATCATGGGTGTCTTAAAGAAGGGAAATGCCTTTTTGGATGCAGTTATTGCGTGTCCATACCACGAAGATGGAATCAAAGAATATCGGTACGACAACCATCCGTTTAGAAAACCCAACCCTGGGATTATTAATTTTGCTGCTGAGCAATTTGGGATTGTCCTTGGGCGTTCGTGGATGGTAGGTGATAAGCTTTCCGATATTGAGGCTGCTATGGGTGCGGGGTTATGTGGTGCAGTACATGTAGAAACTGGATATGGTAAGGAACAGAGAAAGAGCATTGAAAATTTGCAAAAAAACTCATTTGAGATTCTTTTTGCGAAGAACCTGTTTGAAATTGCAAGCATCCTAATAAGCCGCATGGTTTTGTCTCTATGATGGCCTTCAAAAACCCCAATAGTGCAAATGACATAGGTGCAGTCATTCTGGCTGGTGGATTAGGCGTCAGAATTAGAGAAATGTTTCCGTCCATTCCGAAGCCAATGATAGAGGTTTGTGGCAGTCCCTTCATTGAATGGGTAATAAGATATCTTTCTACGCAAGGCCTGACTGATTTTTGCATTTCCATCGGCTACAAAGCAGATGTGATTGAAAAGTATTTCGAGGGGCGGCAGTACAATGGATTGAACCTTTACTGTGTGAAAGAAGAATCGCCTCAAGGGACTGCTGGGGGTTTCCTTCTGTCAGCTGTCAAGTTCCGTGATAAAGATTATTTGCTTGCAGCAAACGGAGATTCATTAATACTTGCTGATCTTTCACCCGCTTTTGAAATGGTAAGAGAAAACTATTACGATGCAGTAATTATTGGCCGAAAAGTGAAAGACCGCTCCTGTTATGGTTCTTTGGAGTGTGATGAGAACGGAATGCTCGTCCAATTTCGCGAAAAGGAGAAAGGAGAAGGACTCATTAACGCCGGCATTTACATTTTTTCCAGAAGCAGCCTAACGAATTTCCCATTAAAGAGGCCCCTAAGTTTTGAGTACGATGTTTTTCCATTCTTTCTCCAGAAAGGGATGAAAATAAGGGTCCTTAAAACTAAAGCCGCATTTATAGACATTGGTACGCAAGAGAGTGTTAGGGAGGCGGAACCATTCATTAAAAAACACAGGGTGAAATTTATTCGAGAAGAATAAAATAACTATGATGACAAGGATATTCTCAATGCCCTTCGGACTGTATTTTGCCGTGAAGCTTCAGGTTCTCGAAATTTTGAATTAATTTTAACAAATCTGTTGACTTTAATATCAGGATTGTTGATACCAACGTTGGTGATGATTTCACTTTAGAGGGTTATAGTGAGCATCCGGAATAAAATTATCTACATAACATAAAATGACAAAAGTGAGTTTAATTATAATTAACTATAATGGGAGAGATTTTATAGCCAATTGTTTAAGGGCATTAGAAGGTCAGCTATTAAAAGACTTTGAAATTGTACTCATAGACAATGCGTCTACAGATGGCTCCTTAGATGAAATAGAAACGTTTTTAAGAGGAAGTTTATTAAGTTCTCATGTTAAGCTAATCCCTCTTAAGATAAACATGGGTTTCGCAGGTGGTAATTTAGAGGGATTAAGGCGCGCCAACGGGGAGTATATCGCTCTTTTAAATAATGATACAGAACCGGATAGGGGGTGGCTTGGAGAATTAGTAAAGGTAATGGATACTGATCCTAAGGTTGGTATGTGTGCGTCTAAAATCATTGTTTATGGAAGTGACGTTGTAGATAGTGGAGGGGATGCGTATTCGACTTCCTTAAAGGGCTTTAAAAGGGGGGAGGGAGAAAAGAGAGGATTATTTAATGAACAAGAATATATTTTTGGCGCCTGCGCAGGGGCAGTCCTTTATAGACGGAAGATGATAGAAGAGATTGGTTTTTTTGATGAGGATTTCTTTTTGATTCATGAAGACACTGATTTAAATTTTCGGGCCCAACTACATGGTTGGAAAGTTATGTACGTACCGACGGCAATTGTTTATCACAAGGTCAGGTCTTCGATTGGGAAAATGAGTGACATTGCGGTTTATTACACCCTGAGAAATAGTGAATTTGTGAGAATTAAGAATGTGCCTCTTGGGGTGTTTATAAGATGTTTCCCTGAATTTATAATAGGGATGTTAACGGAATTTGTCTATTTTACTATAAAGCACAAACGTTTAAGGCTGTATTTCAAGGCAAAGGTAGATGCAATCAAAATACTTCCTAAGATGCTAAAAAAGAGAACCGTGATAATGAAGAACAGAAAAGTGGGCCATCGAGATTTGTTGAACGTGATGACTCCTGTGTGGCAAATGGATTTCTTGATAACAAAGATGAAAAAGTTTTTGCACGCGTAGACTCAACATCTGACTCAACAAGGCTAAAGGTACTCTAAAAACGAGGGCTCCAGAGACTCATGAGTGGAGGAAGGGAAAGGGATGGAGGTTGAGGAAATGTCTCCTTTATAAGGAAATTGATGAGCGAATACTTTGGATTGCAAATCTACGCTTTAGGCATCTATGTGAGAATACGTAAAATACCATACGATATGATGGAATTATTCTTCTTAAAATAATAAAGACGGCTTTTCTTAATCTCATTTTCTATCGCAAGAGTTCTTTTTGATATGGCATGCGGATTCAGATGGCATACCGTGGTATCAGGAAAATAGTAAATCAACCACCCCTTTTTTTTGGTCTGCAGACAATAATCCACATCCTCATAATAAACAAAATATTTTTCATCTAATCCGCCCAATTCTTCCATGATATATTTTCGTGTCAGCAAAAAGGAACCCGTTACCCAATCGCATTTCCCTCCGTTATTGTAGCCCCACAGATGGTATTTTCGCATCGGTCGGGGAAGAAACATTCTGAAAATAGTTGAAGATAGAGTTGGAAATGAACCCTTAGAATATTGAAGGGAACCATCCTCGTTCTCTAACCGGCCGCCGCAAATCCCCACCTTTGGATTGTTTTTCATAAAGTCAATCAATGGTAGTAGGGAGTCCGATTTGACAGTGATGTCAGGATTTATCAGAAGGATGAACTCACCGGAACTTTTTCTTAAACCAATATTTACTGCTTTTGCGAATCCTAAATTATCATTGTTTTCGATGAGTACGGCTGAATTGCCACACTCTTTGATCAACATTTTGGTCTGATCCATCGACTGGTTATCAATGATAAAGATCTCGTGTTCAATATTTTGGATTGCCTTGGCTAACGAATTCAAACAGCTTGAGATATATTTTTCAGAATTATGAGTAACCAGAATAATCGATACATCCATTCACCAATCCCCCTCTTCTCTAAGATGAATAAGAAAACGGCTTTGAAAGATTTACTCTACACCTTTTAATAGGCATATCTTCAAATATACACACTTAATGTTTCGTTGTCTATAATAAAGAGTAACCCGAAAATAGACATTGAAGAAGACAACTCCCCCCAAACTCCCCTCCCCAGGCGGGAGGAGATTAAGGGGAGGGGGATAAAAAGGTGATCATGCACCCTCACACCAGCCCTCTCCCATCAAGGGAGAGGGGAAACTGGATCGAGTCAATGTCTATTTTTGGAAGTAAAATCATTTTTAGTCCAATTGATTTCCCCCCACCTTGTGATAAACAATGGCAGTGAGGATATAAAGACATTTATAATAATTTAATTGTGCTCTAAAACTTAGGTCGACATCTTCATATACACAATAATGAAATCTGCCGTCAAGTCTTTTGTGTCAGCATGAGAAATGGGGTAGGATTCCCCTCATTTAAAAAGGACTTGACAAGTTTCCATAGTCACGGGAAGATATGCGGCGGATGTGGGAAATGGCCTTGAAGAGAATACATAAAGTACTTATGGTGGTGATGAGGTGGGACAGGAGAGAGAATGGTCTTGAAAGGTGGAGGCGGTTTATCCGTGCAAAGCCGGCAATTAGGGTTTTTGAAGAAGTTTTGGGTAATTAAGGGAGAGATTTCAGATGAAGAGGGCATTGATTACCGGCATTACGGGTCAGGATGGCAGTTATCTTGCGGAATTTCTTCTTGAAAAGGGCTACGAAGTCCATGGTATCGTGAGGCGCGCCGCCATCGAAGACCCCGACCACCGTATGTCGAGGATAACACATATAATGGACCGAATTGTCATTCATCCGGGGTCTGTTGAGAGTTACCCCAGCCTCTTCAACGTTGTGAAACAAATCGAACCGGATGAATGTTACCACCTTGCCGCCCAGAGTTTTGTCGCCTATTCCTTTAGTGATGAGTTCTCAACCCTGTTGACCAATATCAATGGCACCCATCATATGCTTTCAGCCATTAAGGAGATCGTTCCCTCCTGCCGCTTCTACTTTGCAGGTTCCAGTGAAATGTTCGGAAACGCAAAAGAGTCGCCTCAGAATGAAAATACACCATTCAGACCGAGGTCGGCTTACGGTATTTCCAAGCTTACCGGGTATCATTTGGTCAGAAATTACCGGGAGGCCTATGGTCTGTTTGCTGTCAGCGGAATTCTCTTTAATCACGAATCTCCCCGCCGGGGTTTTGAATTTGTGACGCGGAAAATATCGTCTCACGCCGCAAAAATCAAACTTGGATTGGCCAAGGAACTCCGATTGGGAAACCTCGATGCGAGAAGAGATTGGGGCCACGCCAAGGATTATGTTAAGGCGATGTGGATGATGCTTCAGGCCGATTCCCCTGACGACTATGTGGTGGGCACCGGCGAGAGCCATTCGGTAAGGGAATTTGTCAAGATCGTATTTGATTATTTGGGGTTAGACGATAAGAAGGTTGTCATCACGGATCAGACGTACTATAGACCTGCTGAAATCAACGACCTTGTGGCAGATGCTTCCAAGGCGAGATTGAAACTTGGATGGAACCACAAATATCGATTTATTGATCTTGCTCAAGAGATGGTTGAAAGCGACCTGAGGCTCTTCCAAAAGAATCGTGAAGGGATGAGTGAAAAGAGTCAATAATATTTGAAAAAGATGTCACTTTAACGATTTGAAATGGAGTGCCATTTGTACCTTGGTTCCCGCCAACGACGGGACTTCCAAAGTTTTAGAATGCGGTCCTTCATATGTTATGGGTTTGAAACGACGAAAGTGAACGAAACGCTGCCATTCCATCGGAGTCACCTGAATGAACCGGTAGAAGGTTTCCGCTCTAAACCTTTTACAATCCCGTCCTTTGCGGGAACCGGTGTCACATGGGCCGATTTTAATAGCGCTAAAGTGTGAAGAAAAAAGAGATGGAGAGATGAAGGTAGCCATTGTTCATGACTGGCTCACCGGCATGAGGGGAGGGGAGAGGTGTCTTGAGGTATTCTGTGAACTTTTCCCCCAGGCGCATCTCTACACCCTGGTGTATATCCCGGGTTCGGTTTCGCCTCTCATCGAGCAGATGCCGATTAAAACCTCTTTTATCCAGAGCCTCCCTTTTTCAAGAAGGGGGTACAGAAAATATCTCCCTTTATTCCCGATGGCTATCGAGCGTTTCAACCTGAAGGGGTATGACCTGATCCTGAGCTGCAGCCATTGCGTGGCCAAAGGCATTATCCCCCCGCCGGATGGGCTCCATATCTCTTATTTGCTCACGCCGATGCGATATGCCTGGGATATGTATGGAGAGTATTTTGGGGAGAACAAGAATCGAATGATCCCCTTTTTTATTCATTATCTAAGGATGTGGGATGTGACATCGAGCCAGCGAGTGGATCATTTCATATGCATATCAAAACATGTTGAGAATCGGATCAAAAAGTTTTATAGAAGGAAGGCCGAAGTTATCCATCCTCCCGTGGATGCCAAACGATTTAGACTTCAGGACAAAAAAGAGAACTATTTTCTTATTATCTCTTCCTTTGCGCCTTATAAAAGAGTCGATCTGGCGGTAGAAGCTTTCAATCGATTGGGTTATCCTTTAAAAATTATTGGTTCCGGTCCGGAGGAGAAAAGACTCAGGTCGAAGGCCGGATCGAATGTGGAATTTCTTGGATGGCAACCAGATGAAGTCGTTGCGGACCGGTATTCGAAATGTCGAGCCCTGATCTTTCCGGGGGAAGAAGATTTTGGGATTGTCCCTCTTGAAGCGATGGCCTGTGGCAAACCTGTGATTGCTTATGCGAGGGGAGGGGCATTGGAGACGGTCATCCCATATCATCAAGAAGTCAAAGCAGGAGGAGAGACCCCGACAGGCCTATTTTTTCAAGAACAGAATGTCGATTCGTTGATAGATGCTGTGGAGCGGTTCGGTCAGATCGAACGGGAATTCGATCCAGCAGCCATCAGGAATCATAGCCTTCAGTGGGATCGAGAAATTTTCAAAGAGAAGATTAAAAAAAGTATTTTTGAAAAGAATGCCCCATGCCCAGAGGGCACCCACGCCTGCGTGCCGGAACACGGCACTTCGGTGTGCAGGCACGAATGATGAAAATGGCGAAATTCACGAATGGTAACGAATAGTTCTCCATTTGCATCATTCGTTGTCATTCGTGTCATTGTAATCTATTTTCTAATTAAAGATGGGATCAAAATGCTAAGTAAGCATGCCCAATTTTTCAATTCTCTGTTTTTTATTTCAGACCTGGTCATCCTCTCCCTCGCATGGATTCTATCCTACTTTTTAAGATTTCATTTCCTCCCGATCAGGTCTCGTTTACTGGGAATGCCCCCTTTGATGAACTACGTTGAATTTCTATTGCCTCTCTGGGTGATATGGGGTTTTACTTCAAATCGGTTTGGGTTATATCGGCCCCGGAGAATGGAGCATTTTTTAAATGAAGTTTTTGATATTGCAAAAAGTTTGACCTTTGCATTTGTTATTTTGATTGCGACGATCTACCTTCTTAGAAAGTTTGAATTTTCCAGATTGGCTTTTTTATATTTTTGGGAGTTTGGGTTTTTAGGGCTTATATCAATGCGATATTTTGCTCGAAGAACGCTGATGATGCTGAGAAGCAAAGGATATAACCAGCGGTTTGCCCTGATTGCAGGAACAGGTGAACTTGGGCAGAAGCTATTGGAAAAGATTGAGATCCATCCAGATTTTGGAATACAGGTGATTGGGTTTTTAGGCCCTCAGACAGAGGAAGTCGGGAAAAAGATCAAAAATATTCCCATCCTCGGAGTGTATGATGACCTCGACAGGATTATTGGCAAAAATAAGGTTGACATCTTTTTTGTCGCCCTGCCCATCCATGAATATCATTACTTTGAGGGCCTCGTCAGAAAAGTTCGCGGAAATTTATCAGAGATCAAGGTGGTGCCAGGATCTTACGAATTTATGGGTTTGAGAGGTGGTATGGATGCATTGGGCGACCTCCCGATGTTGAGTCTTCAAGGCTCGCCTCTCCATGGCTGGGATAGAGTTTTTAAAAGGACATTCGATCTCCTATTTGGAATTCTGATTTTGGTGATTTTATCTCCTATCCTCTTGGCCATCAGCCTTTTAATCAAATTAACTTCGGAAGGTCCGATCCTGTATCAGCAATGGCGGGTGGGATTTGATGGCCGTCTTTTTCAAATGTTTAAATTCAGGACGATGAAGAAGGATGCAGAAAAAGAGACAGGCCCTGTTTGGGCAAAAGAAAATGATTCAAGGAGGACGAAGATCGGCGCCTTTTTAAGAAAAACCAGTTTGGATGAGCTTCCTCAGTTATTCAACGTGGTCAAAGGAGAGATGAGTTTGGTTGGCCCCCGGCCGGAAAGACCTAATTTTGTCGAAGAATTCAGGAATAGAATTCCACGATACATGCTTCGGCATAAAATCAAGGCCGGAATGACCGGCTGGGCCCAGATCAATGGCTGGAGAGGAAATACCTCTCTTGAGAAACGAATTGAGCATGACCTCTTTTATATTCAAAATTGGTCAATCGGTTTCGATGTGAGAATCTTGTTTATGACCATCTGGAAAGGTTTCTTTAGCAAAGCAGCTTATTAGTTAAAAATTAAGTTCTCGTCTAACGGTCACGGCAACGATGCCCGTATCGTCATTCGGTTACGTCTTGTGCCACATAACTATTCAGGGAACTAACGTTTGTCGTTGTCGAAGCTCGT
>Ga0299912_10000484_pt1 | contig 33865 bp, 30 predicted proteins | sample RVTome_2_FD_207667 | JGI IMG/M metagenome (GOLD analysis project Ga0299912, IMG submission 207667) | Soil microbial communities from uranium-contaminated site in the Upper Colorado River Basin, Wyoming, United States - RVT95D214 (version 2) ... | reverse complement strand
CGCCATCCACCAGCGCCAGGGCAAGGCCGCCGCCCAGGCTATCCTGGTGGAGCTGGTGGACTACACCAAGATTCACTTCGCGGTGGAAGAGAGCCTGATGCGCATCCTCGGCTACCCCGCCTACGACGATCACAAGGAACAGCACGACCACCTCATCGCCGAAATCCACGACCTGCAGGAAAAGCTGGAGAGCGGCAAAAAGTCGATCACCTTCGAATTGCTGCATTTCCTGCGCATCTGGCTCACCAAGCACATCATGGAAGAGGATCAGCAGTACGGCCCCTTCTTCCTCTCCCGCGGCGCCGTCGCCACCAGCGAAAAAAAATCCATCGCCGGGCGCCTGTGGAGCTCACTGTTCGGCTGATCCCCCGTTCCCGCCGCAGTGAATTGCTCACTGCGCGGCCACTGGAGGCAGGCGGGCGTGGATGCGGTATCATGCGGCCTTGCCCATTGCCGCCTCCCGAATCATGCCCTGGCTTCAACTCATATTCGAAACCGATGAAGAAAATGCCCCCGCGCTCGCCGAGTTGCTGAGCGAGGGAGGCGCCGTTGCCGTCACCCTGGAAGATGACGCCGACCAGCCGCTGTACGAACCGCCCCCCGGCGCCACACCCCTGTGGCAGGCCACCCGCGTCGTCGCCCTGTTCGAGGCCGATCACGACATCCTGGCCGTCATCGCCGCCGTCAGCGCAGGCTGGGCGCCGCGGGAGCTGCCGGACTGGCGCCTGGAACAGTTGGAAGATCGCGACTGGAGCCGGGAATGGATGGACACCTACAAGCCCATGCGTTTCGGCGAACGGCTGTGGATCGTGCCCAGCTGGACCGAGGCGCCGGAACCCGCCGCGGTCAACATCCTGCTCGATCCGGGCCTGGCCTTCGGCACCGGCACCCACCCCACCACGCGCCTGTGCCTGGAGTGGCTGGACAATCATTCCACCGCTCAGCAGCAGGTGATCGACTACGGCTGCGGCTCCGGCATCCTCGCCATCGCCGCCGCCCTGCTGGGGGCGCAGCACGTCTGGGCGGTGGACAACGATCCCCAGGCCCTCACCGCCACCCGCGACAACGCCGGACGCAACGAGGTCACGCCGCGCATCGCCACCGCCCTGCCCGAGGCGCTGCCGGCCTGCCGCAGCGACGTGCTCATCGCCAACATCCTCGCCGGTCCGCTGATCTCCCTGGCGCCGCGCTTCGCCGACCTGGTCCGTCCGGGGGGCGATATCGTGCTGTCCGGCATCCTGCCGGATCAGGCGCAGCAGGTGCGGGACGCCTACCAGCCCTGGTTCGACATGGAGCCGCCGGTGGAGCACGACGGCTGGGTGCGCTTGGAAGGACGCCGGAAATAGATTAACTTCGCCCTAGCATTCGTTCATCGCAACCAACGGCCACCTGCCATTCATGTATACCCAGTGCCCCGCGTGCAGCACCTACTTCCGCATCACCCAGGCGCAGCTGGATGCCGCCGGGGGCAAGGTGCGTTGCGGTGAATGCCACAGCGTTTTTTACGCACCTGACCGGCTGACCGAAACCCTCCCCGCCGCTCCGCCGCAGGACGCCGTCCATGACGAGCCGCACGCGGACGAGCCCGATTACGAGGAGCTGTTGCGGGAGCCCGCCGTGGAGGAGCCTCCCCCCGAGGAAGCGGTCGCGGTCGAGCCGCCGCCCCGCGAGGCCCTGCCCCCGGTCGAGCCCGAGCCGGCAGCGGACGACGACGGCGACGACCTGGCCATCGATCTGGACGAACTGTTCGGTAACGAGGAGGACACCACACCGCCCGCCATGGACTCCGCCGCCGTGTCGGAAATCCCCGCCGCACCGCTGCCCACCGCAGACACCTACGGCGAGGAGGACATCGAGGCCCTGCTCAAGCACACGCCCGCCGCGAGCGCGGACCAGGGGGAATTCGAGCTGCCCTGGGACAACGCACCGGACGAGGCGGAGTCGGACACGCCGCTGCCCACGGACGTCGATCTGGCCTCCATGGACATCGACACGGCGCCCAACGCCCTGGACAACTTCGACCTGCCGGATCCGCAACTGACCACCGCCCACAGTGTCGCTCCCACGCCTGCCGCGCCGCTGTCGCCCCTACCGGCCATGCTGCTGGAGGAGACGGAGGCGCCTCCCCGCCGCGGTGTGCTGGCCGGCCTGCTGTGGACCCTCGGCAGCCTGCTCCTGCTTTCCGCCCTGGCGCTGCAATACGTCTATCTCAACCGCGCGGTCCTGGTGTACAAGGCCGAACTGCGCCCCTTGCTGGAACTCATGTGCGGCTACACCGCCTGCACCCTGCCGCCGCGACGCGACCTGGCGGCGCTCACCCTCATCGAGCGCGACATCCGCTCGCACGACCGGGTACACGGGGCGCTGACCATCAGCGCCACGCTGCAAAACCGCGCCTCCTACGCCCAACCCTATCCGGTGGTGGAGGTGGTGATGCGCGATCTCGGCGGCAAGGCTGTGGCCACCCGCCGCTTCCTGCCGCAGGAATACCTGCCGGACGGCGCCCCCGCCGCGCCGCTGGCCTCCCAGGCCACGGCACAACTGGTGCTGGACGTGGTCGATCCCGGCGCCGATGCCGTGGGCTTCGAATTCACCTTCCACTAGGCGCGCTCACGCGCGCCAGATACAAGATGCAAGAGATCAAGATACAAGGGGGGTGCGCGCTGCGCGCGCAAGTAATTGATCTGGCGCCCAGTGCCATATTCATCGTGTCTTTTGCCCCGCTCCTCGTACCTTCTTGGCCTTTCCTGGGGTATGATTCGCGGTTCCCGCATTTCCAGCCCCGCGCCGCCCATGCAGATCGGACCCTACAAACTGGCCAACAACCTGGTGCTCGCCCCCATGGCGGGAGTCACCGACAGGCCGTTCCGCCAGCTGTGCAAACAGCTGGGCGCCGGCATGGCCGTATCCGAGATGGTGTCGTCCAATTCCCTGCTGTGGGGCAGCGAAAAAACCCGACGCCGCGCCGACCATGACGGCGAGGTGGAACCGCGCAACGTGCAGATCATGGGTGCCGATCCGCGGCTGATGGCCGACGCCGCCCGCTATAACGTGGACAACGGCGCCCAGATCATCGACATCAACATGGGCTGCCCGGCCAAGAAGGTGTGCAACGTCTCCGCCGGCTCGGCCCTGCTGCGCGACGAAGAGCTGGTTGCCCGCATCCTGGAAGCGGTGGTCGGCGCCGTGCCCGAGGTGCCGGTGACCCTCAAGTTCCGCACTGGCTGGGACCGCGAGCACAAAAACGGCGTCACCATCGCCCGTATCGCCGAAGCAACCGGCATCCAGTCCCTGGCCATTCACGGCCGCACCCGCGCCGACGGCTACTCCGGCGACGCCGAATACGACACCATTGCCGCCATCAAGGCCAGCGTCGCCATCCCGGTCATTGCCAACGGCGACATCACCACGCCGCAAAAGGCCCGGCAGGTACTGGAACATACCGGCGCCGACGGCCTGATGATCGGCCGCGCCGCCCAGGGCCGTCCCTGGATATTCCGCGACATCAACCACTACCTCGCCACCGGCGAGCTGCTGCCGGAGCCTTCGGCGCAGGACGTGCGCGACATCCTGCTCGGCCACCTGAACAACCTCTACGCCTTTTACGGCGAGTACACCGGCGTGCGCATGGCACGCAAACACATCTCCTGGTACAGCAAGGGCCAGCGCCACGGCGCCGCCTTCCGCCAGGAGGTCAACCGCGTCGAAGGCGCGGACCGGCAACTACAAATGGTCAGGGATTTCTTCGACCGCATAATCAACGGGGAGGATTTGGCGGCATGAACAGCATCAGCGCCACGGCCCGCGCCATACCGCTCAACGGCATGGTACGCAGCGCCCTGCAGCAGTATTTCCAGGATCTGAACGGCCACGAACCCAACGACCTCTACCAGCTGCTGCTGAGTGAAGTGGAACGCCCGCTGCTGGAAGCGGTGATGCACTACGCCCAGGGCAACCAGACCCGCGCCGCCCAGGCCCTGGGCATCAACCGCGGCACCCTGCGCAAAAAGCTCAAGCAGTACGGTTTGGATAACTGAAGTCCAAAAGAATTAAACGCAAAGACGCCAAGATCGCAAAGGACGCAAAGTAATAATTGCTTCCCTGATGCGGTAATCCGGCTTGGCCGAATGCAGCGCTCTCCGCCAGTTTCGGATAACGAACAAAACATCTTTGCGTTCTTGGCGTCCTTTGCGCCTTTGCGTTGAAGGCTTTTTTCTTAAAGGAAAACAACATGAACAAGATTCAGCGGGCGCTGCTCAGCGTCTCCGACAAGACCGGCATCGTGGAGTTCGCCCAGGCCCTGGTGGCCCAGGGCGTGGAACTGCTGTCCACCGGCGGCACCTGCAAACTGCTGGCGCAGAACGGCGTGCCGGTCATCGAGGTGTCCGACCACACCGGCTTCCCGGAGATGATGGACGGCCGCGTCAAGACCCTGCACCCGAAGATCCATGGCGGCATCCTCGGCCGCCGCGGCACCGACGACGCGGTGATGGCGCAGCACGGCATCACGCCCATCGATCTCATCGTGGTGAACCTGTACCCCTTCGAGCAGACCGTGGCCAAGCCCGACTGCACGCTGGAGGACGCCGTCGAGAACATCGACATAGGCGGCCCCACCATGCTGCGCGCAGCGGCCAAGAACCATAAGGACGTCACCGTGGTCGTCGATGCCGCCGACTACGCCACCGTGCTGGACGAAATGCAGCAGACCGGCGGCGCCACCACCCATGCCACCCGCTTCTCCCTGGCCATCAAGGTGTACGAGCACACCGCGCGCTACGACGGCGCCATCGCCAATTATTTCGGCCGCATCACCGGTGCCGAAAAAACCGAGTTCCCGCGCACCATCAACCTGCAGTACAAAAAGGTGCAGGAGATGCGCTACGGCGAGAACCCGCACCAGAAGGCTGCTTTCTATACCGAACACACCCCTGAGGCCGGCAACGTCGCCAGCGCGCGCCAGTTGCAGGGCAAGGAACTGTCCTACAACAACATCGCCGACACCGACGCCGCGCTGGAATGCGTCAAGCAGTTCCCCGAAGGCCCGGCCTGCGTCATCGTCAAGCACGCCAATCCCTGCGGCGTGGCCATCGGCGGCAACCTGCTGGAAGCCTACGAACGCGCCTACCAGACCGATCCGGAATCGGCCTTCGGCGGCATCATCGCCTTCAACGGCGAGCTGGACGGCGACACCGCCAAAGTCATCGTCGAGCGCCAGTTCGTGGAAGTGATCATCGCGCCCAGGGTTTCCGCCGCCGCCGTCGAGGCCGTCGCCGCCAAGAAGAACGTGCGCCTGCTGGAGTGCGGCCAATGGCCGGCAACCGCCGCCCAGCGCCTGGACTTCAAGCGCGTCACCGGCGGCCTGCTGCTGCAGGACGCCGACCTGCTGCTGTCCGGCGAGATCAAGGTGGTGAGCAAGCGCCAGCCCACCACCCAGGAGCTGGAAGACCTGCTGTTCGCCTGGCGCGTGGCCAAGTACGTCAAGTCCAACGCCATCGTCTACGGCAAGGGCCGGATGACCATCGGCGTCGGCGCCGGCCAGATGAGCCGCGTCAACTCCGCCCGCATCGCCGGCATCAAGGCCGAACACGCCGGCCTGGAGGTCCAGGGCTCGGTGATGGCCTCGGACGCCTTCTTCCCCTTCCGTGACGGCATCGACTCCGCCGCCAAGGCGGGCATCGCTGCGGTGATCCAGCCGGGCGGCTCCATGCGCGACGAGGAGGTCATCGCCGCCGCCGACGAGCACGGCATGGCCATGGTGTTCACCGGCATGCGCCACTTCCGCCACTGACGCCGGCGCTCCCCCTCCCCGCCTATTGAAAAGGCCGGCATTGCCGGCCTTTTTTTATGCCCTTATTCCCGCCAATGGCCCGGAATACGTGATTCAGCTCACACTTTCATGTAAGGGTTTTTGTTATTCAAGCCGTCAGGGCGTTACGCAGTACGCGTTCACGCCCCCAGCCCGCCCACCCGGGCCATAACAATAAGCACCACCGGAGGAGCCACCCCATGTTTTACTTTGTCTGGGATTCGAGCCTGGAAACGGGCATCGACATCATCGACTCACAGCACAAGCGCATCGTCGACTACATCAACCAGCTGCACGACGCCATCACCGACAGGAGCACGGCGAAAACCGAGCAGGTCCTCAACCAGCTGATCGACTATACCGTCACTCATTTCACTTTCGAGGAAAGCCTGCAGGAAAAGGCCGGTTACAAGCATGTGGATGCGCACCGCAGGGTGCACGAGGCCTTCACCGCCCGTATCACCGACTACAAGGTCCGCTTCGAGCGCGGCGAGGACATTTCCAAGAAGCTGCTGTCCGACCTGCGCATCTGGCTGACCAACCACATCAAGCAGGAAGACCGCGACTACACCGCCACCGTCAAGGCCCACCTCAGCGGTGACCACGACAAGGGCTGGCTGTCCAAGACCCTGAGCCGCATGTTCGGCGGTTGAAAGCAGATACAAGAGCAAAGATGCGAGATACCAGGGGATGAGTGCGCTGCGCGCACGGTTGTTTGAATCTCCAACCGTAAGCGTGTAGCGAGCTCCTTCCCTTGTATCTTGTCCCCTGTATCTTTTCTCTGCGTTTAGTCGCAGCGCCGCTCCACCAGCGGCGCATCCGCCGGCTTTACGATGCTGAAGTGATCGCTCACCTCGCCGTAGGCGTTGATGAAGCGGGCATCCAGGCGCTCGCCCGCCACATCGATCAGCAGCGCCCCCAGTTCGCGCCGGACCGCCGCGTGGGCAGGGTGATCGAGCGGGCCGTGGTCCAGGTTGGCGGTGGAGCCGACCACCGCATAGACCGTACCGGCAAGGGGCACGCGCCCCACGGGCTTGACGTACGGGGCCGCAGTACCGCCGCCGCCGTCCACGATCATCTCCGGCCGCAGGGTCGCCGCACTGCCGTAATGGCAGGCCAGCAGATGGCTGCGCTCATACACGTGGCTGTGTCCGCCCAGCACCAGATCGACGCCCCCCGCCTCCAGCACTGGCAGAAACTGCTCGCGCATGTCCACCATGCGCCCCCAGCTGTCGCGCCAGCGATCGGAGTCATGGGAGCCGCGGGTATAGGGAGGATGGTGGAACAGGGCGACGGTCCAGGGCTGGCGGTTGGCCGCCAGGTCGCGCCGCAGCCAGCGCAGCATCGGGCCCCAGTTACCCAGATTGCTGGACTCCGAATCCAGCACCACCACATGGACGCCGCCGTAGTCGAAGGAAAAATAGCGCCGGCTGCCCGAGGCCACCCCGCCTGCTTCGCCGGCGGTGGGAAAGGTGAACACGTTGAAGAAGGTCCAGCGCCGCGCATCGTGGTTGCCGTAGACCGGCAGGTAGGGAATGTTGCGCAGCAGATCCGCGTAGGGCTCGAACAGCGCCGCCTGGAATTCGCGCGCCTTGCCCGAGGTATAGGCATTGTCCCCGGTGGTCAGCCACAGGTCGACGGGGGGGCGCTGCGGGCGCGGGTGAGCGGCGGTCCATTGCAGCATGGCATCGCGCACCGAGCGCGAGCCCTCGTGCCACCGGCCCGGATCGCCCTGCACCCAGAAACGCACCGGCGCGGCGCTGCCTGTCGGCGGTGCGGTGACGAACCAGTAGTCCGGGCCGCCGCGATACACGGCGTCCTCGCCACCGACGGCGTAGTAGTAGCGCGTGGCCGGTGCCAGGCCCGCCAGGCGGACCTCGTGCGATACCCGCGCGGTCTCCTCCCGCACCATCCGGTCCAGCCGCGCCGGGTCGCTGCCGTAGCGCACCACGCCGATCTCGTTCGCGCCGCTCTGCCAGCGCAGGGTGATGCCCCCGCTGCCGACCACCTGCAGATAGGGTTCGCGCGGCCCCTCGTACCGGCTCTGCCAGGCCACCTGCACCAGCCGCCCGCTGCCCACCACGGCCAGCAGCACCAGCAGGCCGAGCAGCAGGCGCTTGCTCCAACGCAGCAACAGGGGGGCAGACAAAAGGGCCATGGGAACTCCTGAGGACGGAAACGGGTCATTAACCGGGACTTCGGCCGCCCTATGGTACAATGCCGCGCCTTGTTTGACCCGCGCCGCCCCGCACACACACCCATGCACAGACTACCCCGCCTACCGCGCTTTCTTGCCCTCGCCACGCTGCTGTTCACCGGCGCCTTCACCCTGCTGCGGCTGGGCTTCTGGCTGTATTTCGACAATCCTGCCGATCCGCTGCCGGGCGGCGAACTGCTGACCGCGCTCTACCTCGGTCTCAAGTTCGACCTGCGCCTTGCCCTGCTGCTGCTGCTGCCGCTGTTCCTGCTCGCCTGGCTGCCCTGGCTCAATCCGCTGCGCGGCGCCCTGGCCCGCCGCCTCTGGATCGGCTACCTGGCGCTGGCCGGCATGGCAGTGCTGCTGGTGTACATGATCGACTTCGGCCACTACGCCTATCTGCAGACGCGCCTCGACGTCGGCGCCCTGCGCTTTCTGAAAAACCTCGGCATCTCGGCGCAGATGGTATGGGAAAGTTATCCGGTGGTGCCCCTGGCCCTGGCCCTCGTCGCCGGCACCGCCCTGCTCGCCTGGGGGCTGGCGCGCCTGGCAGGATACTGCGCCGCCGCGCCGGCGCCGCAGCTCAACTGGAAAACCCGCAGCGTCACCGTGCTGGTCGCGGCAACCCTGCTGCTGGGCGGCCTGTTCGGCAGGCTGGCCTCCTATCCGCTGCGCTGGAGCGACGCCTTCTTCGGCAGCCATGCCTTCGCCGCCCAGGTGACCTTCAATCCCATCCTGTATTTCACCGACTCCGTGCGCAACGGCGGCGGCGTGGTGTACGACGCGGCAAAGGTGCGCGCACACTACGCGGAAATGGCCGCCTGGCTGGGCGTCGACGCGCCGAACCCGGAGACTCTGGACTTCCGCCGCCGCCACGTCCCCGCCGCCGCACCGTCCCGGCCGCCCAACGTGGTCATCGTGATCCTGGAGTCCTTCGCCAGCTACAAGTCGGGCCTGTCCGGCAATCCCCTCGACCCGACGCCGAACATCGACGCCCTGGCGCGCAACGGCTACTACTTCGAGAATTTTTTCACGCCGCAGACCGGCACCGCCCGCTCGGTGTTCTGCGCCATCACCGGCATCCCCGACGTGGAGACCCACGGCACCTCGACGCGCAACCCGCGCATCGTCGACCAGCACACCCTGTTCAACAGCTTCGCGGGCTACGAGAAATTCTACTTCCTCGGCGGCAGCGCCAGCTGGGGCAATATCCGCGGCCTGCTCACCAACAACATCGCCGGGTTGAACGTCTACGAGGAAGGCAGCTACAGCGCCCCCAACGTGGACGTCTGGGGCGTCTCCGATCTCGACCTGTTCCGCGAGGCGGACCAGGTGCTGCGTGTGCAGCAAAAGCCCTTCGTGGCCGTGATCCAGACCTCGGGCAACCACCGTCCCTACACCATTCCGGACGACAACGCCGGCTTCCGGCTGCAGCACCATCCCCACGACGAACTGCACCGCTCCGGCTTCCAGTCGGAAGAGGAATACAACTCCTACCGCTTCATGGATCACAGCGTCGGCCAGTTCATGCAGCTGGCGCAGCAGGCCGGCTACGGCGACAACACCCTGTTCGCCTTCTTCGGCGACCACGGCATCACCGGCTTCGCCGGCGAACACGCCGGCAAGGCCGAGACCCAGCTCGACCTCGGCAGCAACCGCGTCCCCTTCATCATCTACGGCCCCGGCCTGCTGCCCGAGCCGCGCCGCTTCAACCGCACGGCGGGCGAGGCGGACGTGATGGCGACCCTGGCCGCCCTCGCCGGGCTTCCCTACGTCAACACCACCCTGGGCCGCAACCTGCTGGACGACGCCCTGCCCGGCGAACACTACGCCTTCAAGATCATGCAGGTCACGCCGCCGCGCATCGGCCTCATCGGTGCGGAATACTATTTCCAGATGAGCGCCGACGGTAGCCAGAAGGAACTGCACCGCATCCATGGCGACAATCCGCGCGACAACCTCATCACCCAGCTGCCCGAACTCGCCGCACAGTTGGAAAGCATGACCCGCGGCTACCATGAAACGGCGAAGTACATGCTGTACCACAACAAGCCGGTTGCGGCGGACTAGGAACTAGGAACTAGGAACTAGGAACTAGGAACTAGGAACTAGGAACTAGGAAGGATGTAGGGTGGATAAGCGCAGCGCATCCACCGAGAGCAGAGATACAAGAGCAAAGATACAAGATGCGAGGGGAGGAGTGCGCTACGCGCACGATTGTTTGAATTTCAAACAGCACGAGCGCAGCGAGTTCATTCACTTGTATCTTGTATCTTGAAACTTGTATCTGACTTTTGGGCAGAACAACAAGGGCAAACAGATGAACGTACTGGTGATCGGCAGCGGCGGGCGCGAGCACGCCCTGGCCTGGAAGGCGGCCCAGTCGCCGCGCGTGAGCAAGGTCTTCGTGGCGCCGGGCAACGCCGGCACGGCGCGCGAGGCCAAGCTGGAGAACGTCGCCCTCAAGGTGGAGGACATTCCCGCCCTGGTGGCCTTCGCCCGCACCAACGACATCGCCCTCACCATCGTCGGTCCCGAGGTCCCGCTGGTGCTGGGCGTGGTCGACGCCTTCGAGGCGGCCGGCCTGCGCTGCTTCGGCCCGAGCCGGGCGGCGGCGCAGTTGGAAGGCTCCAAGGCCTTCACCAAGGATTTCCTCGCCCGCCACCACATCCCCACCGCCGCCTACGGCAATTTCACCGACGTGGATGCCGCGCTGGCCTACGTGCGGCAACAGGGCGCCCCCATCGTGATCAAGGCCGACGGCCTCGCCGCCGGCAAGGGCGTCATCGTCGCCATGACCCTGGACGAGGCGGAGGCGGCGGTGCGCGACATGCTGTCCGGCAACACCTTCGGCGAGGCAGGCCACCGCGTGGTGATCGAGGAGTTCCTCGACGGCGAGGAGGCCAGCTTCATCGTCATGGTGGACGGCGAGCACATCCTGCCCATGGCCACCAGCCAGGACCACAAGCGTGTCGGCGACGGCGACAGCGGTCCCAATACCGGCGGCATGGGCGCCTACTCCCCCGCCCCGGTGGTCACCGCCGAGGTCCATGCCCGCGTCATGCGCGAGGTCATCGAACCCACCGTGCGCGGCATGGCGGCGGAAGGCCATCCCTACACCGGCTTCCTCTACGCCGGCCTGATGATCGACCCGGACGGCGCCCCCAAGGTCATCGAATACAACTGCCGCTTCGGCGACCCGGAGACCCAGCCCATCATGCTGCGCCTCAAGTCCGATCTGGTGTCCCTGTGCGAGGCGGCGCTGGATCGCCGCCTGGACCAGGTCGACGCCGAATGGGACAGCCGCGCCGCAGTGGGCGTGGTGCTGGCCGCCGGCGGCTACCCCGGCGACTACCGCAAGGGCGACGTGATCAGCGGCCTGGACGAGGCCGTGGCCCACGACGCCAAGGTATTCCATGCCGGCACCGCCGGCCGGGACGGCCAGGTCGTCACCGCCGGCGGCCGGGTGCTGTGCGCCACCGCCCTGGGCGAGAGCGTCGGCGAGGCCCAGGCCCGCGCCTACGAACTGGCCGGCAAAATCCGCTGGGACGGCCTGTTCTACCGCCGGGACATCGCCTGGCGCGCCATCCGCCGCGAACAGGGGAGGGGCTGACCCCGGGGCGGCACAACTGGCCTTCCCCCCCCGGATTTGCGTATCATGCGAAAACCTGTGTGCGCGCAATCGCAGAAACAGCGACATAAGAATTCAATCTACACAAAACCAAAGAATCATTTTTTATCTTTTAAGGAGCACACGAAATGTCCGAGAAGCATCCAGTGATCGCGGTCACCGGTTCATCCGGTGCCGGCACGACCACGGTCAAGAACGCCTTCGAACACATCTTCATCCGCGAGAGCATCAAGCCGCTGGTGGTTGAAGGCGATTCCTTCCACCGCTATGACCGCGCCGCCATGAAGAAGGCACTGGAAGAGTTTGCCAAGAAGGGCAAGAACCTGTCCCACTTCGGCCCCGACGCCAACCATTTCGACCTGCTGGCCGAGACCTTCGCCACCTACGGCCGCACCGGCAAGTGCAAGCGCCGCTACTACATCCACAGCGATGCCGAAGCGGTGGAGCACAACGCCCGCCTGAACGCCAGCTACAAGGCCGGCGAGTTCACCCCCTGGGAAACCATCAGCGACAAGACCGACCTGCTGTTCTACGAAGGGCTGCACGGCGGCGTGGTGGACGGCAAGGTCGACGTGGCCGCCAATACCGACCTGCTGATCGGCGTGGTGCCCATCGTCAACCTGGAGTGGATCCAGAAGATCTTCCGCGACAATGCCCAGCGCGGCTACTCCGCCGAGGCCATCGTCGACACCATCCTGCGCCGTATGCCGGACTACGTGCACTACATCACGCCGCAGTTCTCCCGCACCGACATCAACTTCCAGCGCGTGCCGACGGTGGACACCTCCAACCCGTTCATCGCCCGCGACATCCCGACGCCGGACGAGAGCTTCGTGGTGATCCGCTTCCGCGATCCCGCCAAGTTCAATGTCGACTTCCCCTACCTGCTGAACATGATCCCCAACTCGTTCATGTCGCGCCGCAATTCCATCGTGGTGCCCGGCGGCAAGATGGGTTTCGCCATGGAACTGATCCTCGCCCCGATCATCCACGGCATGATCGAGCGTAGCCGCAAGGCCAAAGGCAGCAAGGCCAAGGCCGCGAAGTAATCGGCGGTAACTGCTGTAACGTAAAAGGCCCGCGCAAGCGGGCCTTTTGCTTTCCACGACACTTACGACACCAAACCAGATACAAGTTGCAAGCTACAAGATACAAGTGAATGTGTGCGCTGCGCGCACGGTTGTTTGAACTCAACCCGCCTTGCCAGCCTTCGTGGGAGCCCGGTTATTCCGGGTGACGGAGACTGTCCGGGCACCGCTGTCGCCCGATAAATCGGGCTCCCACAACGGCATTCAAAAACAACACGAGCGTAGCGGGCTCATCCACTTATATCTTGCAACTTGTATCTTGTATCTCTGTCCAGCTACAGGTGATACCCGAACGCCTCGTGGAAGCGTGCCTTGAACTGATCGAAGGTGAAGCGGTGGTTCTGCGTGCCGTGGTGCTCGATCTTGATGGCGCCCATGAGCGACGCGATGCGGCCGGTGGTTTCCCAGTCCATGTCGTTCATCAGGCCGTAGATCAGGCCGGCGCGATAGGCATCGCCGCAGCCGGTGGGATCGTGCAGTTCGCGCACCGGGGCGGCGGGCACTTCGATGCGGTGCTGTTTGGTGTAGATGTGCGAACCCTCGGCGCCCTTGGTGACGATCAGGGCCTCGACGCGCTCGGCGATTTCATGCGGAGTAAGACCGGTACGATCCTCCAGCAGCTGCGCCTCGTAGTCATTCACCGCCACCCAGGTGGCCTGGTCGATGAAGCGCCTGAGGTCCGCGCCGTCGAACATGGGCAGGCCCTGGCCCGGATCGAAGATGAAGGGGATGCCGGCCTCGGCGAACTGGTTGGCGTGTTCGATCATGCCGTCGCGGCCGTCGGGTGCGACGATGCCGAGGGTGACGTCCCTGGCATGCTCCACGCTGTTCTCATGGGCGAAGCTCATGGCGCCGGGGTGGAAGGCTGTGATCTGGTTGGCGTCCTGATCGGTGGTGATGAAGGCCTGGGCGGTATAGGTGTTGTCCACTACCTTGATGTGTCGCGTATCGACGCGGCATTGCTCCAGCCAGGCAGCATAGGGTTCGAAGTCACGGCCGACGGTGGCCATGGGCAGCGGCTTGCCGCCGAGCAGCTTCAGGTTGTAGGCGATGTTGCCGGCACAACCGCCGAACTCGCGCCGCATGTCCGGCACCAGGAACGACACATTCAGGATGTGCACCTGATCGGGCAGGATGTGGTTCTTGAAGCGATCGTGAAACACCATGATGGTGTCGTAGGCGATGGAGCCGCAAATGAGTGCTGACATGGTTCGTGTTCCGGGTAATTGACAGGACAGCACCTACTTAACCAATTAGCCGCCCGGAACGCAAGCCGCAATTCATTGCTCCAGCACTACATTGGACCACTCCACCGCCACACCGTTATACGTGCCGTCGACCGCGACCAGATGGCCGGGCAAGACCTGATCGAAAAATGTCACGGCATCCACCGCGCTGCCGCTCAGCTCGAACACCAGGCTGCCGGTCACCGCGACCGGCACGCCCAGTACCGTGAAGGAGCTGCGATCGGCGGCGACGCTGTCCAGTTTGCCCTGCAACTGTGCCGCCGCCCCATCGCCCGCCTCAATCTTGGTGGCCAGTGCCCCGCCGGTGATCATGCGGCCGCGCACCTTGACCGGCACACCGTCGGCCAATACCAGCGGGGCGGCGACGGTCGTCAGTGCATCGTCCACACTCACCACCAGTCCACCGAGCCCGAGCAGGGTGAAGGTCTGCGCACCACCATCATAGGTGCCGATCACCGCCTCGACCTCCACCGCGTCCTTGAAGGTGATTTCGCCGGCGTAGAGGCGGCCATCCATACCCAGGGTACCCTCGGCCTCCACGGTCACGCCGCCCACCACGTCGGCGGCCACACCGCCGTTGTATTGCGTATCGGCATCCACCACCACCCGCTGTCCTGCCAGCACGAATTCACCGGCCACGGGAACGGCGCCCACTACGCCCTCCACCTCGGCCTCTTCGTCGGTGTCGCCGCCCAGCTCCGGATTTTTGATCTCCGGCGATGCGGACGCCACGATGTGGACAGGGGCGGTACCGGCAATGCCTTTCACCGCCACATAACTGCCTATCAGCGCAGACGACAGGCTGTAGCCTGGGGGCGGCTGCACGATGGTGGCGCCGTTGATGGTGAAGTTGAAGCTACCGGTGTCCACCGCCGTCACCACCCCTTCCATTTCCAGATCGCCATGGGACAGCAGCTGCCTGACGTAGCTCGCATGCAGCTGGCCGCTGACCAGACCGAAGCCGCTCACCTCCACCCAGTCGCTGACCGCCGGTGTCCAGCCCGCCATTGCGTCAACGGGGTCCAGGCGGGTGACGCCGCTGATGGCATCGATCACCACCGTCTGTCCCAGCACCGTCATGCTGGTGACGACGGAAGGCGTGCCGGTTTGCGTAGTCAGCGCCGTGATCGGCCCCACCAGGGTGCGGCTGTAAGACACGCTGTCCGCCTGTCCCGTCGTGCCGTTGTGGGCGCCGCTCACGGTTACCACCATGCCTTCCCTGAGCACAGTGCCGCCCGCGCTCCCCGTCGTGTCGACTTGCGTGCTGCCGTCGGCCAGCGTAAGCAGCGCGCCGGTGGTGTCGTACTCGACGCCGTTGACCCAGATGCTGCCGATGCTGCTGACCGTGCCGCGGCTCACCACCGCCACCATGCCGGTGCCGCCGGTACCGCCGCCGGCCGTTGTGGTGTTGCAGCCGTCCATGACCGCCAGCAGCAGTAGACCCAGTGCAAATGCGATGAGACGCCGCGTCTTCATGTCACTACTCCTTGGGCACATCATCCTCGAAGTAATAAATGCCTATGCCCGCCTGTTTTCGGCCACTGCCGCCCGCCGCGGGATTGACGTCCCGATCGTGTTGCGCCAGCCAATGATCCATCTCTTCGATGAGTTCCTGCGCTTTCTGCCGCGACAGCGCGCGGAATTCCGGCAGCGCTTCCTGCGGCAGGTTGTCGTAGGCCACCTTGCGCTGGAAACGGGGATCGTCACCGCCGTGGCGCAGGTTGTGGTCGATGGTCGCGATCAGCAACGCGACATCGGAACCGAGAATGTGCAGTTTGTCCTCCGCACCGTCCTGGGGAACATAGGCCCGTTCCAGTAGGCGGACATGGAGGTCTTCACCCACCTCCACCGCGCCCACCCGCACCAGCTCGTCGAGCACGGCACGGGGCGGCATGTCGCCGCTGTAACGCCGCACCAGTTCTAGAAAGCCTCCCGCGCCCTCCATGGGCAGCACAACGGGTGCGCCTCCCGTTGCAGCGTGGTCACGCACCCAACCCGCAACAACGCGCGCTGCACGGTTGTATCGCCGTTCGACCAGGGCGTCGCCCGGCGCCTCCAGGGCCTGCTGACGAACCACCTCCTTGCGGGTCAGCCCGGTCAGGACGGCGATGCGGGAAATGGTCTGCTTGCGCGCGGGAATGGCGAAGTCCTTGTCCGCCACATCGACGAACACGCTTTTGGCCAGGTCCGCGAAGGTGCCGTAGGAAAATCCATTGCGCAGCAACACCCGCACCAGCGGGCGCAGGATGCGCAGCACGGCGGAACTCAAGGCCTTGTTGGGATGTGTGTCCATCGCATCATGTTACATCACGGCAGGGAGACGGGCGGCTCGTCGTCGAGCCGCCCCCCCAACACTCAGTACACGGTCGCGGAGCTCGCCGTGAGCGTGCTGCCGTCCCAGGTGCCGCTGACTTCCAGCGTCATGTCCAGGGTCGGCGTTATGCCCAGCCCGGCGACGTCGATGCCCGCCACCTGCACCGGTGTCTCCGACGTGACCTTGCCCTCCAGCACCACACCGGTGCCCGGATCCTCGCGGGTCAGCTTGATGGCATCCCACTGGCCGGTGCCGCCGATGGACACATCCACTTCCACCCGATCGCCGACTTGCAGATCGGTGATATCGAAGTAATGCTCCGGCGCACTGCTGATGCCGTCGTGCAGCAGGGTGCCGGCGCCGATGGCGATATCCCGGCCCATGACGGTGATAGTGCCGGCGGTCAGGTCCACCGCCTCAATGACGGATTTGATTTCCACATCGCTGCTCCGTCCGACCTCGATCTCCTTTACCAGCCATTCCGTGCCGGTGTATTCGGCCTCCAGGCGGATGAACGTGCCCACCGCAAGGTCGGCCAGCGTCAGGCCGTCGCGCATGGCGTCGGCACGCACGTCCATCAACTGGCCGTTGACGACGATGGTGCCGGCTGCGGGGTCCACCGCCATCACCACCCCCTGCATCTGCAAGTCGTCGCCTTCAGAGCCGCCGATCCCGATATCGCCGTCATCCTCCATCTCCACATCGGTGGCTGCGAAGGTATGGGTGCCGTCGCCGTTGTCGGTGGGCGCGGCATCGCCCTGCACTTCGACATACAGGCCATCGGCCAGATTGCCCGGCACCCGCGCGGCGCCGCTGTAGTCCACAATCAGGTTGCCGATACGGAAGGTGGTGGCATCCAGGCCGACTACCTCTCCCTTGACCTCCAGGACGTCGCCGGGCAACAGGCCGGCCTGTTTGATTTCGACACGCGACGCGTAAATCGTGCCGCCGCCGTCGGTATAGCCGCTGATCTCGGCAATGCAGTTCAGCGGTATCGTGTCCAGCGTGATCCCCGGGACATCGCTCTCGAACAGGGTCATTACGTTTACCTGCACGGTCTGCCCCATCACGTTGAGCGTACCGCTCCCGTTGCTCAGGCTGACGGCCAGCACCACACCTTCCACCACGTCGGCATAGGTGATGCTGTCGGCCGTCCCGGTCACGCCGTCGGCGTTTGCGCTGCCGTGCAGGGTAACCAGCATGCCCGGCTGCAGCTGCAGCTCATCGCCCGGCACGTCGTCCATATGCACACTGGCGCCTGCGGTGTCGTACTCGATGCCGTTCACATACACGCTGCCGAAACCGGTGATTACCCCGCTGATCGTCATGCCCGCCGGGGCGGCGCTGCTGCCGCCGCCGGAACAGGCCAGCAGGCCCCAAACGCTGCAGGCGGCCAACACCGCCATTGCCACATGTGTCCGCTTCATGGTCCCGTCCTCTCTTTCATGTACCCCAGCCTCTGAACGGACACCCTGTGTCGCGTCGGGCCACCATAATTGGGAATATTTTCCCAATACGTGTGTAAGCCTAGGCCAGGACTGCACAAGGGCAAGGCGGTTCTTCACCCCAGTAGGACGTAGGAAACAAAAAAGGGCCTTGCGGCCCTTTTTTGTTTAAAAACATTGTGTTGGATTATATTCCGAGGCGCTCCCACAGTACGCAGGCCCACACCACGGCCACGTTCACCAGGGCCATGAACACCGCCGCGGAACCGATGTCCTTGGCGCGGCCCGCCAGGGTGTGGTGCTCGACGCCGACGCGGTCGACCACCGCCTCCACCGCCGAGTTGATCAGCTCGATGATCAGCACCAGCAGCAGGCTGCCCACCAGCAGGGCGCGTTCGATGCCGTTGCCGCCCAGCCACAGCGCGGCGGGCAGCATCACCACCATGGCGAACAGTTCCAGGCGGAAGGCCTCCTCGAATTGCCAGGCGGCCTTCAGTCCCTGCATCGAATAGCTGAAGGCCTTGAAGACGTGATTCAGGCCCTTGTGATCGGGCTTGTTGATCTGTGCCATCGCGTACGCTCTGCCTTATCCCTTTTTCCAGGCCAAATCCAGCTCGCGTGCCGCCTTGACGTCGTCGAGGCGCTTCACCGGCAGGGTGTGCGGTGCACCGGTGACCACGTCAGGCGTCTGCTGCGCCTCCTCGCGGATCTTCGCCATGATGTCGACGAAGGCGTCCAGCGTCTCCTTGCTCTCGGTCTCGGTGGGCTCGATGAGCAGGCACTCGGGCACCAGCAGCGGGAAGTAGGTGGTGGGCGCGTGGAAACCGTAGTCGAGCAGGCGCTTGGCGAAATCGCGCGCGGTGGTGCCCCACTCCTTGGCTTCCTTCTTCAGGGTGATGATGAACTCGTGGGTGGCGCGGCGCTCGGGGAAGGCCGGCTCGAAACCGGCGGCCTTGAGCCGGGCCATGAGGTAGTTGGCGTTGAGGGTGGCGTAGTCGGCCACGCGCTCCATACCCTCGCGGCCGATCATGCGGGCGTAGATATAGGCGCGCAGCAGGATGCCGGTATTGCCCGAGTGGGCCGACAGGCGGCCGATGGATTGCGGGCAGTCCTTTTCTTCCAGCCAGCGGTAGCTGTGGCCGTCGTAACCCACCATGGGGATGGGCAGGAAGGGCAGCAGGCGCTGGCCCACCACCACCGGGCCGGCGCCGGGGCCGCCGCCGCCGTGGGGCGTGGAGAAGGTCTTGTGCAGATTGAGATGCACCACGTCGAAACCCATGTCGCCCGGCTTCACCTTGCCCAGGATGGCATTGAGATTGGCGCCGTCGTAATACAGCAGGCCGCCGGCGTCGTGCACGATCTGGGCGATCTCCTTGATGCGCCGCTCGAACACGCCGAGGGTGGAGGGATTGGTGAGCATGATGCCGGCGGTGTGCGGCCCGACCGCGGCCTTCAGCGCCTCCATGTCCACGTCACCGTTGTCGTCGGTGGGAATCTCGCGCGCCTCGTAGCCGCACATCACCGCCGTCGCCGGATTGGTGCCGTGGGCCGCGTCCGGCACCAGGATTTCGGTGCGGGCGCTGTCGCCGCGCGCGTCGTGGTAGGCGCGGATCATCGCCACGCCGGCGAACTCACCCTGGGCGCCGGCCGCCGGCGTGAGCGAGCAGCCCTTCATGCCGGTGACGTCCTTGAGGATCTCCTGCAGATCGTACAGGCAGGCGAGCACGCCCTGGCCGTGGGTGGCGGTGGGCGCCTGCGGATGCCGTCCCACCAGGCCGGGCAGCATCGCCAGCGTGTTGCAGCCGCGCGGGTTGTATTTCATGGTGCAGGAGCCGAGCGGATAGAACTGCGTGTCGATGGAAAAATTCTTCTGCGACAGGCGGGTGTAATGACGCACCGCCTCCAGCTCGGACACTTCCGGCAGCAGCGGCCGGTCCTTGCGGCGGAACCGATCGGGAATGCCGTCGTAGGCCGGCTGCGCGCCGGGGTTCTGCGCCGCGTTGACGCGGCCGCTGCGGGAGTGTTCGAAGATCAGCATACGTTAGTCGCTTCAGTGGGTTTCAGTTAGCGGAGGGCCGCGAGGGCCTTATCGTAATCGGGTTCTTCGCCGATTTCGGGCACCTGCTGGGTGTACAGCACCTTGTCGTTTTCATCCAGCACCACCACGGCACGGGCACAGATGCCGGCCAGCGGGCCGTCCTGGATCAGCACACCGTAATCCTTGGCAAAATTCTTGTCGCGCATCATCGACAGGCTGACGACGTTATCCAGATGTTCGCCGGTGCAGAAGCGCGACTGGGCGAAGGGCAGGTCGGCAGACACGATGAGCACCACCACCTTGTCGCCCAGCTTTTTTGCCGCCTCGTTGAACTTGCGGGTGGAGGTGGCGCAGACGCCGGTATCCAGGCTGGGCACGATATTGAGCAGCTTCTTCCTGCCCTTGAAATCGGCCAGGGAGACGTCGGCCAGATCGCCGCCGGTGAGCTTGAAGGCCGGCGCCTGGGCGCCGACCGCGGGCAGCTCGCCGCTGGTGTGTATGGTGTTGCCGTGCAGGGTGATGGTCGCCATTTTTTTCACCTCGTATCCGTGTCGTGTGGACCCTGAAGTGTAGCCGTGGAATCAGATGGTGCCTTCCTTGGGCACCAGGCGGCTGCACATCGGGCCGTCCTTGCGCCGCGACAGGATGCGCTCCAGATGTTGGGCGTAGCGTTCGATGTCCGCCTCGCTGCGGGTCTCGGTGGCGCACACCAGGATCGCGTTGCCCAGCTCGGGATAATCGGCGGAAAGATCGTAGCCGCCGAGAATGTCCTGCACGGCGAGGGCGCGCAGCACCTCGTCGGCCGGCTGGTTGATGCGCAGCACCACCTCATGGAAATAGGGCGAGGAAAACACCTGCTCGACGCACTCGATGTGGGTCAGCCGCTCCACCAGGGCGCGGGTGTTGGCGTGGCAGGCATGGGCCACCCGCGCCAGCCCCTCGGCGCCGACCAGCGCCATGTAGATGGTGGCGGCAGTGACCATCAGTCCCTGATTGGAACAGATGTTGGACGTCGCCTTGGCGCGGCGGATATGCTGCTCGCGCGCCTGCAGCGTCAGGGTGAACCCCTCGCGGCCGTCGAGGTCGACGGTACGGCCGACGATGCGGCCCGGCATCTGCCGCACATGTTCCTGCTTGCAGGTGATGAAGCCGAAGTACGGCCCGCCGGAAGACAGCGGTGCACCCAGCGGCTGGCCTTCGCCCACGGCGATGTCGGCGCCGTTGCGGCCCCACTGTCCCGGCGGCGTCAGTACCGCCATCACGGTGGGATTCACCAGGCCGATGGCCAGGGCGTTGTTGTCGTGGGCCCAGTCGGTCAGCGCATCCACCTCTTCCAGCACGCCGAAGAAATTGGGCTGCGGGATCACCAGCGCGGCGAACTCTTCGCCGGCATAGCGCTTGAGGTATTCCGGCTCGATGTTGCCGCTGCCCGAGTAATCCAGTTCCACCAGTTCGATGCCCTGGTTGCGCACGATGGCCTGCACCACCTTGCGGTAGATCGGGTGCACGGTGGCGGGCATCAGGATGCGGCGGCTCTTGGACTTGCGGTTGGCGCGCACCGCCATCAGCACCGCCTCGGCCAGCGCCGAGGCGCCGTCATAGAGCGAGGCGTTGGACACGTCCATGCCGGTGAGGCTGGACATCATGGTCTGGTATTCGTACAGCAGCTGCAGCGTGCCCTGGCTCGCCTCCGCCTGGTAGGGCGTGTAGGCGGAGTAGAACTCGCCGCGACCGGCGATCTCCCATACCGCGGCGGGGATGTGATGGTCGTAGGCGCCGGCGCCGATGAAGCACAGCGGCATGCCGTCCTGCGCCGCGCGCTGATGCATCAGCCGCGTCACCGCCATTTCGTTCATGCCGGGCGGCACGCCCTCGAGCCCCTGGGCGCGTAATGCCGCGGGGATCTCGTCGAACAGCGCCTCGATGCTGTCGGCGCCGACGGCCGCCAGCATGGCCTTCACGTCATCTTCGGTATGCGGAATGAACGGCATATACAAACCCTTAACATCTGCCGCAGAGACGCGGAGGCGCGGAGAAAAGAACCAGAAAGGAATCCGCGAATGAACGCGAAAAACGCAAATAGGTGCGCGTGCTCACCATGGCATTTATTCGCGTCCATTTGCGTTTATTTGCGGACCCCATCTTTTCTCAGCGTCTTTGCGTCTCTGCGGCGGTTTTTGATTAGTGGCTTTCTTCCGCCACCACCGCGGCATAGGCGGCGGCGTCGAGCAGGCCGTTCAGGTCGGCGGCATTGGCCGGCTTCATCTTGAACAGCCAGCCGTCGCCGTAGGAGTCCTTGTTGACCAGCTCGGGGCTGTCGGCCAGGGCATCGTTGCCGCCGATCACTTCACCGGCGATGGGCGCGTACACGTCGGAGGCGGCCTTGACCGACTCGACCACGGCACAGTCCTGATCGCTCTTCAGGGTGCGGCCCACTTCGGGCAGCTCCACGAAGACCATGTCGCCCAGCAGTTCCTGGGCGTGTTCGGTGATGCCCACGGTCACGGTGCCGTCGCTCTCGGCGCGCACCCACTCATGGGTCTTGGTGTATTTCAGTTCTGCCGGTACGTTGCTCATTGTTTTTTCTCCTTAACGAAGTTTTTTGCCCCGGGGGGCGAATTCCATCAATCGATACAGGACTGGCCGTTGCGCACGAAGGGCGGCTTGACCACCCGCGCCTTGAGCCGCTTGCCGCGTATGTCCACCTCGCACTCGCTCACGCTGCCGGCCGGCACGCGTGCCAGCGCGACGGAGCGGCCGAGGCTGGGCGAGAAGGTGCCGGAGGTGATTTCGCCTTCGCCCTGAGCGGTGTAAACCTTCTGGTGGCTGCGCAATACGCCCTTGTCTTCCAGCACCAGGCCGATCAGCTGCATCGGCACACCGGCGTTGCGCTGCTGCTCCAGCACCGGCCGTCCGACGAAACTGCGATCCAGCGGCTCCCAGGCCACGGTCCAGGTCAGGCCGGAAACCAGCGGCGTGGTGTCCTCGTCCATGTCCTGGCCGTACAGATTCATGCCCGCTTCCAGGCGCAGCGTGTCGCGCGCACCAAGGCCGCAGGGCTTCACGTCCTGTGCATACAGCGCATTCCACAACTCTTCCGCCTGATCCGCCGGCACCATGATCTCGTAACCATCCTCGCCGGTGTAGCCGGTGCGGGCGATGAACAGCAGCCCCGTTTCCACCGCGGCAAAACGCGGCAGCTGCGGCGCGGCGCCGATGCGGTCACCCAGGGCGGCCTGCGCCTTGGCGCGGGCATTGGGGCCCTGCACGGCGATCATCGCCAGGTCTTCCTGCACGTCTACCTCGACATCAAAGGACGGCGCATGACGCCTGAGCCAGGATATGTCCTTGTTGCGGGTGCCGGCATTGACCACCATGCGGTACCAGGACGGGTCCATATAGTAAACGATCAGGTCGTCGATCACCCCGCCGCGCTCGTTCAGCATGCAACTGTAAATGGCCTTGCCCGGCACCGTCAGCCGCGCCACGTCGTTGGCCAGCAGGTAACGCAGGAAATCCACCACCCGGGACCCGCGCAGGTCCACCACGCACATGTGCGACACGTCGAACATGCCCGCATCGCGCCGCACCTGGTGGTGCTCCTCGATCTGCGAACCGTAGTGAATCGGCATGTCCCAGCCGGCGAAATCCACAATCTTGGCGCCCAATGCCACATGGGCTTCATACAGCGGCGTTCTGTTACCCAAAGCTCATCTCCTGATTAATAAACATCTGCCGCAGAGGCGCAGAGACACAGAGTGTGATGATCGATTTCAACTCTCTGCGTCTCCGCGTCTCCGCGTCTCTGCGACAGGTCTTGGTCTTCATTCCTCCGCGTGATACGAGCTGCGTACCATCGGTCCGGCCTTGACCCAGGCGAAGCCCAGCGCCTGTGCCTCGCGGGCGTAGGCGGCGAAGGTGTCCGGGTGGACGTACTCCTTCACCGGCAGGTGCTGGCGCGTCGGGCGCAGATACTGGCCCAGTGCCAGCCGCGCCGTGTCGGCACTGCGCAGATCGCGCATCACCGCCACCACCTCGTCGAAGGTCTCGCCCAGCCCCAGCATCAGGGCCGACTTGGCATCGACGCCGGGACGTGCCGCCGCCAGCTCCAGCAGGCGCAGCGTCCGTTCGTATTTGGCGCCCTTGCGCACGCTGCGGTAGAGCGACGGCACGGTCTCCACGTTGTGGCCCCAGACAAAGGCCGGTGCCGCGGCGCACAGGGCCTCGACGGCCTGCTCCTGGCAGCCGCGAAAATCGGGGGTCAGCACCTCCAGGCCCATGGCCGGGCGGCGCGCACGCAGCTCGCGCAAGGTGGCAGCGAAAATACCGGCGCCGCCGTCGGGCAGCTCGTCCCGGTTGACCGAGGTCAGCACCACGTAATCCAGCCCCATCTGCGCCACCGCCTCGGCCACCCGGCGCGGCTCCTCCAGGTCGACCGTGCCGGGGCGGCCGGTCTTCACCGCGCAAAAGCCGCAGGCCCGGGTGCAGGTGTCGCCCAGCAGCATGATGCTGGCAGTGCCGCGGCTCCAGCACTCGCCGCGGTTGGGGCAGCGCGCCTCCTCGCATACGGTGTGCAGGGCGTTGCCGTGCAGGCGCTGCGCGGTGGCCGCGTAATCCCCCTCCGCCAGCGACTGGCGCACCCACGCCGGCATGCGCCCGACGTTGGGCTGCGCCGAATGGTCGAAAACGGGGATGACGATACTGCTGCGATTCATGGATATCCAGGTTACCGGTAACGTCCAACACTCGTCGCAGAGACGCGGAGGCACAGAGAATAATCACTCCATTACCTCGGCGTCTCCGCGCCTCTGCGGCAGGCCTTTGCCGTTCGTGCCACCCGGAAACGAAAAAAGGGGCGACGCAAAGCCCCCCCCATGCGGCGCCCCCCAGGCCGTTGCACCAGAGTGCTTAAAACCCTCGGTGGGGGGTGATGCAGCCTCTCTCCAGAGCCGACCGGAGTATCGCGGTCCTTTTGCCTGAGCGAGTATCCGGGCGGTTTGCGCCTTCGGCGGCAGGCCTGCGGCCTGCTCTCTCCCACGGTTCCAGGGTCGGTGCGGAACTATAACCCGGAACCGGGATTGAAGGCGAGAGGAGGCGCGCAGCCATCTCGCAGCCACCGTATCCCGGCGCCCCGGATTCACGATAACCCATTGGTTTACAACGACAACACGAAAGCCCCCTGGCCTCGACGGGCCTAGGGGGTGGTCAGGCCCTCACGTATGGCGTATCGCACCAGCCCCACCAGGCCGTCGACCTTCAGCTTGCCCATAATCTGGGCACGATGCTTTTCCACCGTCCGACCGCTCATGTTCAGCAGCCGCCCCACCTGATCATTGCTGTTGCCCTCGACGACAAGTTGCAGGATCTCCCGCTCCCTGGACGTCAGTGCCGGCACGCCGCCAGTCGCGTCCTCCCGGTCGGCCTTGTGCAAAAAACCGTGTACCACGACATTCGCTATACCCGGACTCAGGTAGATCTGCCCACGCTCCACCACGACCCGCAGGGCATGGACCAGTTCATCAAAGGCGCACTCCTTCAGCAGATAGCCGGAGGCACCCTCCCTGAGTATGTCCTGTACCAAATGCCTGTGGGCGTGCATCGACAGGGCTATCACTTTGGGCGCCCTATCCTGGGCCAGGATGTGCCGGGTGGCGTCGATACCGTTGAGCCTGGGCATGGTGATGTCCATCACCACAACGTCCGGCCGCAGTTGCCTGACCAGCGCGATCCCCTCCCGGCCGTCATCCGCCTCCCCGATAACGAACATGTCCGGCTGCTGCTCCAGCAGGCTGCGTATGCCCTCGCGTATGATGCGGTGATCGTCGATCAGGATGATGTCCATTCAACGCACTCCCCCCTCAGGCCCGGGCGGCGACGGGGACCGACAGGGTGACATGGGTGCCACGCCCCGGCGCGGAGGCGATCGCGTAGGTGCCGCTCAGCAGTGCCAACCGCTCCTTGAGGATAAATAGCCCCAGGCCGGACCGGCCCGCAGCCGAATGCCGCGACACCGTCGCGGTATCGAATCCGATGCCGTCGTCCTTGACCTCGATCGTCACGTCGTCGGGGGCGGAGCGCACATTGATCTCCACGTTGCGTGCGGCGGCATGCTTCACCACGTTCACCAGGGTTTCTTCCAGCGCCTTGTAAAGTATCAGGCGGACGTCCTCACCCATCCGTTCCGGCGGGTCCGAGAGAGTCATGCTGACTTCGATATTGCCGGCCTGCAGAATATCGTTGGCCATCCACTCCACGGCCGACGGGAAGGATACGCCGCTGAAGAACGGCGAATTCAACTGCCCGATGAGATTGCGCGAATAATTGATCGACTCCTTAACCAGCGCCCGGATGTTGTCCATGCGGGCCTTGTCCGCCTCACAGGGGCACGACATGCGCAGCATGCCGAGCTGGTTGCTCACTACGGCCAGCGTGTGGCCGAGATTGTCGTGCAGCTCGGCGGCGACCCGGTGCCGCTCCCGCTCTGTCACAATCGACATTTCGGCGGACAGGGCACGCAGCTGCCGTTGATTCTCGAGCAATTGCTGTTCGGCCAGATTGCGCGCGGCCAATTCATTCTGCAGCTGGTTCGTGCGTTGGGTGATGCGTTGTTCCAGCTCCAGATTCAATCGTTGCAGCGCGCCTTCGGCCTGCCGCCTCCGGATCAATTCGTTGGTGGCGTCCGTGTAGAGGCGCCAGAACACCCACATCATCGACACCAGCAGCGTCAGCGCGGCCGCCGCCGCGGCATGACGGAAGGTGGCGTGATCAAACACCTGTACATCCGCGTAAACGATCTCCGCCAGGTCCTCGAATACCAGGAACGCGGCACAACCAACCGACAGCACCGCAATCAGGGCAATTTTGCGTGCCATGCCTTGCTGGACGCTGTTGTTCATGACAACACCTTCATTCGCGATGGCTCAGTGCAAGTAAAGCCCCCGCCCCCACCACGATCAATCCGCTGCCGGGGGGTATTTACCCCATGCCACAGCCCGCAACAACGGAGATGCACGTACAGCCCGCCATCGTTCCCCATACTCCAGCGATGGCTGAAATGTTTACCCTGAACCAAGAATGTTCATCGCAGGCGATGCGGCGTGACGTTGACGTGAACGCAGATTCGAGCACAGGAATCGCGTCGCGCGCTGCGTAGGACCCGCCGTCAGATATCCCATTCGGCGCAGAGGATGGCGCCGCCGGAGGGGGATGCCTGCATGGCAAAAGTGCCGCCCGACATCAGAATGCGTTCGCGGGCGATGGACAGAGCCGGCTCCAGGCGCGCCGCCAACGACATGGTGGGATCGGTGATTTCCAGCCGCAGCATGCCGTCGGACTCCTTCAGTACGACATCTATCGTTCGCGCAACGTTGTGCCGGGTCATCGCCGCCAGCGCCTCCTGCACCACGCGATAGACGATGACCCGCAATGGTTTCGGAATCCGTTCCTCACCGACGCTGACCTGCGCCTCGACGGCAAGGTCCGGATAGATCTCCGACAGCTGGCGCGCCAGCCAGCCGAGGGTGGCGCCGATGCCGAGGTCGTCGAGGCTGGGCGGACGCAGCTGCGTCGCCATGGTGCGCACCTCCTGGATGGCGCCCTGTACCGTTTTCACCAGCGACCCCAGCCCCGCCGTGCGCGGCTCGCCGTCGATGACCGCCGTCTGCACCGCGATCTCCAGTTGGAACTTGATGGCGGCCAGGGTCTGGGCGATGCCCTCGTGCAGTTCGAAGGCCACCCGCTTGCGTTCCGTCTCCTGTGCGTCGAGCAGCTGGGCCGAGAGCAACTCCAGGGTCTTGTTGCGGTCGGCGATGGTGAGCTGCTGGCGGGCAATGATGTTGCCGGCGCGATGTACCACGGTGAGCAGCAGGACATACAGCAGGAGAAAAATGATGCCGGTGCCGGCGACGATGAGCAACTCCATGCGGGAAATGTCGTGCACCAGCGGATTGACGTCGGTATAGATCTCGAACACGCCCAGCGGCGTACCGGCAGCCCCCTCGTCCACCGGCACGTACGTCTGGATCAGGTTGTCCTCTTCGGTGTCCTGATCGAAATAGTTGAAGGTGTCGCGGTAAATCAGCTTGCTGGCGATGTCCCCGCGCAGCGCCTGGATGAAGGCGGGGTTGTCGCTCTGATCGCGGCCGATCTGGCTGCGCTTGGTGGAGAACGCCACGGTACCGTCGCGGCAGTAAACCTTGATGCGCACCACGCCGGTGGCGCGTAACACGACATTGAGCGCTGCTTCCAGCGCATCCACCTCGGGTGTGGCGGCCCGCTCTCCGCCGTTGGCGCGGCGCAGATAGTCACTCAGCCGGTCGTGCACCGAATTCAGCGCCGTCTGCGCCAGGGCGATGTTCTGCCGCTCCCCCAAATCCACCAGGGCCGCAATGGCGGTCTGGCGATGCAGCAGGGTCACCAGCACCGCGGCGGCGACAATGCCCAGCAGGCTGGTGATGGAAAAGAACGGCAACAGCTTGAACGACGCGTGTCTGGGCATGTCCCGTCCTCCTCACAGTCAACGGGGTGGCGTATGCGCCAGCCCGGGCAGATCGCCGGTCAGCCCCATGCCGCGGCGCACGAAGAAATTCTTCACCGGGCCAAGCCGATCGGCCAGCGCCAGCCCGGCGCTGCGCAGCCGGGCCAGCGGTGCCGCATCGTTGCTGAACACACGCTTGAAGCCGTCCATCGCCGCCAGCATGGCGATGTTGTCGCCCTTGCGCCAGCGTTCGTAGCGGCGCAGCAGCGGCAGGCTGCCCACGTCCCGGCGCCCGGCGCCCAACAGCACCTCGGCCAGCGCCGCAGCATCCAGCACGCCGATGTTCAGTCCCTGCCCGGCCAGCGGGTGCAAGGTGTGGGCGGCGTTGCCGGCCAGGGCCAGGCGCGGCCGCACATAGGTGTCGGCGTGCTGCAAACGCAGCGGATAGGCGCCGCGCGGACCGACCGACTCCATGCGCCCGAGGGCATCGCCGAAGGCGAGCTGCAACTCATCCAGGAAACGTGCGGCAGGCATGTTGCACAGTTCCGCGGCCCGCTCATGGCCGGTGGACCAGACGATGGAACTGAAGCCGCCGGGCAGCGGCAGAAAGGCCAGCGGGCCGCTGGGCAGGAAGCGCTGCCAGGCCGCGTCCTGATGGTGCTGCGAGGTTTTCACCGTGGCCACCACCGCACTTTGATCATAGGCCCAGCCGGTGGTATCGATGCCGGCCTGCTCGCGCACCCAGGAGCTGGTGCCGTCGGTGCCGACCAGCAGCTTCGCCGTCACGGTGCGGCCGTCGGCCAGGAACAGCTGCGCCGCCTCCTCCCCCAGTTGCATGCCGGTGGCGCCGGCCGGGCAGAGGAAATCGATGTTGCCGAACTCACCCAGCCGATCCAGCAAGGCCGCCAGGATCACGCGGTTCTCGACGATGTGGCCCAGGTCCGGCTCGCCCAGTTCGGTGCAGTCGAAATGGATCGAGCCACTGCCCAGCGCATCCCACACGTGCATGGCTTGGTAGGGCTGCACCCGCCGCGCCCGCATGCCGTCCCAGGCACCGACTGCGGCAAAGACATTTTGCGTCGCGCGGGTGATGGCGCTGACGCGAATGTCGAAATCGACGGCGGGAAAGTGGCGCGGCGCGGCCACCGGCTCCACCACCGCCACGCGCAGTTTCGATCCGCCCAGGGCGCAGGCCAGCGTGGCGCCGACCATGCCGCCGCCGATGATCGCTATGTCGTAAGTCATAGATTCAAGTTGCAAGTTACCAGTGGCAAGTTACAAGAAAAACCAATCTCGCCACCGGTTACCCGCACTTCCTCCTTGTCACTTGTCACTTGTCACTTGTCACTTGTCACTTGCAACTTCATTCCACACGCCAGCCGCGACTGATGGCCGGTCAGGCCCATGGACTGCCGCGCCAGCAGATGCTTGAGCGGCGGCAGGGCATCCAGCGCCAGCAGGCCGAGGTTGCGCGCCAGTTTCAGCGGCGGCAGGTTGTTGGAATAGGTACGCACCAGGCCGTCGGTAAAGGCGGCGGTGCGCAGATAATCGGGCCGGCGCCAGGCGGCATAGTCCCTGAGCGCCGCCAGGCTGCCGATGTCGGCGCCGCGCCCGACGGCGCCGGCGATTACCTGGGCCAGTGCCGCCACGTCGCGCAGGCCGAGATTGAAGCCCTGGCCCGCCACCGGATGAATGGCGTGGGCGGCATTGCCGATGTAGGCGACGCGCTCGCCGGCCGCCTCGCGCACGAAGCGCAGGGCCAGCGGATAGGCATGGCGCTGCGAGACGCGCAGAAAACGTCCGGCGCGGTAACCAAAGCGCTGCTGCAGCCGGCGCATAAAGGCCGCGTCGTCCAGCGCCAGCATCTCGTCAACCTCGCTGTCACGCACGGTCCACACCAGCGACCAGCGTCGCCCGCTCAGGCCGGGCTCCGCGTCAGCCGGCGGATCGCAGGGCAGCAGGGCGAGCGGGCCGGTGTCGGTGAAACGCTCATAGGCTGTGTTGCCGTGGGGGCGATCGGTAGCCACGGTGGCGATAACCGCGGTCTGGCCGTAGCCCAGATCCCAGGTGAGGGCACCCAGCTGATCGCGCACCGTGGAACGGCCGCCGTCGGCCGCCACCAACAGGCGCGCGTGCAGATTACGCACCGCGCCGCCATGGCTGAGCTGGATATCGGCCGCGTCACCGGCCATCTGCACGGCGGTCAGCTCGGCGGGACAGATCAGGTCGACGCGCGGGCACTGCGCCAGCGCCGCGGTGAGCGCCGCGCCGATGACGCGCCCCTCCACCACGTAGCCCAGGGCGGCCACATTCTCTTCCGCCGCCTCCAGCCGCGCCGAACCGAAACCGCCACGCTCGGACACATGGATGTGTTCGATGGCGGTGATGCCGCGTGCCGCCATCGCCGGCCACACGTCCATGGTCTGCAATATGCGCTGCGATCCAGCCGCCAGGGCGATGGCGCGCGCATCGAAGGCGGGCTGCGCCGCCGACTCGTAGGGCACCGCCTCCACCAGGGCGACGGACAGCGGCAAATCCTTCAGCGCCAGCGCCAGGCTGGCGCCGGCCATGCCACCACCGATGATTGCGACGTCGTACATCATAGTTGCAAGTTGAAAGAGGTGTTTCTTGTCACTTGCCACTTGGAACTTGTCATTGTTCTCTCCCCATCCACGCCTCAATCTCGTCCGCATCCTTGATCGCGTCCCGGGTCAGCACCTCATGGCCCGATTTCGTGACCAGCACGTCGTCCTCGATGCGGATGCCTATGTTGTGCCATTTTTTGGCCACACCCTTGCCCGGGCTGATGTACAGCCCCGGCTCGATGGTGAGCACCATGCCCGGCTCCAGCACGCGCCACTCCTCACCCACCTTGTATTCGCCCACGTCATGCACGTCCATGCCCAGCCAGTGGCCGGTGCGGTGCATATAGAACCTGCGGTAGGCCTGGTCCTTGATCAACTGGCTCACCCGTCCCTTGAGCAGGCCCAGCCTCACCAGTCCCTGGGTCAGCACCTTCACCGCCGCCTCATGGGGCTGATTCCAGTGATTGCCCGGCCGGACCTGTTCGATGGCGGCAAGGTTGGCCTCCAGCACGAGGTCGTACAGCGCACGCTGTTCAGGCGAGAACTTGCCGTTGACCGGGAAGGTACGGGTTATATCGGCAGCGTAATAGTCGTATTCGCAGCCGGCGTCGATGAGCACCAGATCACCGTCGCGCAGTTCGTCGCTGTTTTCGGTGTAGTGCAGGATGCAGCCGTTGGCGCCGCCGCCGACGATGGAATTGTAGGAGGGGAAGCGCGCGCCGTGCATCATGAACTCGTGCAGGATATCCGCCTCCAGCTGGTATTCCTGCACGCCGGGGCGGCAGGCGCGCATGGCCCGCAGATGGGCCTGGCTGGATATTTTCGCCGCTTTGCGCATCGCCGCGGCCTCGGCGGCGCTCTTGTACAGGCGCATATCGTGCAGCAGGTGATCCAGGGCCACGAACTCGCCCGGCGTGTGCACGCCGGCGCGCGACTTCTTGCGCAAGGCGTTGATCCAGTCCATCACCTGGCGATCGAAATCGCGGTGCGCGCCCATGGTGTAGTAGACCCGATCCTTGTTCTCCAGCAGGCCCGGCAGGATTTCATCGATATCCGCCATGGGAAAAGCGTCGTCGGCACCGTACAGTTCCTGCGCGCCCTCCAGCCCGGCGCGGCGGCCGTGCCAGGTTTCCATCTCCGGATCCTTCTCGCGGCAGAACAGCAGGAACTCGCCATGGGCGCGGCCGGGGATCAGCACCGCCACCGCTTCGGGTTCGGGAAAGCCGGTCAGGTAGTAAAAGTCGCTGTCGGCGCGAAAGTGGTATTCCGTGTCGCGGCTGCGGATACGCTCCTGCGCCGTAGGCAGGATGGCGATGGCGTCCGTGCCCATGGCCTGCATCAGGCGTTTGCGTCGTTTGACAAATTCGGTCCGGTTCATATTCAGTGCAGGGTCGGTTCCATCTGGGGCGCGGCGCGGGTGGGATTCAGCTCCTCATTCACCAGCAATACCGCCGTGCGCACATATTCCAGCAACTCCGAGTAGGCGGTTTCGTCCTCCTCATCGTCCCCCACGTCGTAACTTCCGGCACGGGACAGCTGCACCAGATCGCGCAAGGCTTCACCGCTGTCACCGGGCAGCTTGGCCACATCCTTCAGGCCGCCGAGACTCATGCCGAACAGAAAGCCCTGGCACCATTCCCCCAGCGCCTCCACCCGCTGCGCCAGCGGCTCGTCGTCCGCAGGCAGCAGGGGCTGAAAGTCCAGCATCGGATCATTGAGCTGGGCCACCACGGCCTGACGCAGGCCTTCCAGCGTGTCGCCCGCCTCCTGTGCCAGGACATCGCCCGCCGCCAGATCGGGCGCCACATGACCCAGCCACTGCTCGCGCGTCAGGCTCTTGCCGGCGACCAGCAGGCCGGCCAGCATGCCATGACATTCGGTGACGCCCATCTCGACCCCGAGGCGGCGCAGGGCGGCGTCCACGAGGGCAATGGCGTCATTGGGGTTTTCACTCATGATCTCTCCGGGGGAAGTGCGGGCAGTGCCGAAGATCGTAGCACCGACACCGTAGCGGCAACACCCCGCATACTGTGCAAGATTGACCGCTCAGGGTCGCCGCTCTATAGTGGATTCGCTTTTGCGGCCGCCGGCCGCGCCCTAACTCACGGACCCAACACCGCCTGTCGACCATGAAGGACGAACTGGACATCAGCCTGCTGGAACGCCGCGTGGATGAACTCATCCGCGCCGTGGACCGGCTGCGCGACGAAAACCTATCCCTGCGGGAGCAGCAGTCGTCGCTGGAGAACGAGCGTGCCAGGCTGCTGGAAAAAACCGAGTTGGCGCGCACCCGGGTAGAGGCGATGATTCACCGCATCAAGGCGATGGAGCAGGGCTGAGATGGCCACCAAGGACATACTCCAAGTACCGGTGCGTATCCTGGACAAGGAATACACCATCGCCTGTCCGGCGGAGGAGCGCGACGGGCTGATCGAATCGGCACGCGTCCTCAACGACAAGATGCGCGATATCCGCAGCAGCGGCAAGGTCATCGGCAGCGAGCGCATCGCCGTGCTCGCAGCGCTGAATATTACCCACGAGCTGCTGCAGCAAAGGCAGCAAGGAAGTGGCTATACTGGTGACACGGGACGGCGTCTGCGCCGCCTGCAGGAGCGCATCGAAAGCGCCCTGGAGAGCGAAGACCGCCAGCTAAAGCTGTAGTCCCGAGAAATTTTCCTGCAGCATCCGGGCCACGAGTCAGATATGGGTGCCCCCTGCAGGGTTCGTTAGTCGCTGGGGATTTCTTGAGCCGATAATCACACCCCCGGGGTTGCTGCGACGGTGTTGTGTGCATGTCCGTGCTGCGGAAAGCCTGATGCATCGACCGGCCTCCCCACTTGAGCCAATGGGTTCAAGGAGCAACAGCGACGACGGCCCAGGCGGAGGGCACCCTCTTTATTGTCCGCCGCAAGACATGAGCGCGAGAGATGGTCACAACAACGCCCGACACCTACTCTCCCAGCCTTGCCCCCACCCCGTCCATCCCCCCCACATCCCGCGACGACATCCGCCGTCAGATGCGCCGCCGGCGCCGG